>MTLE01000297.1_pt1 | contig 30070 bp, 25 predicted proteins | sample 1982461 | NCBI WGS metagenome assembly MTLE01 (sample SAMN05712605, study PRJNA340218) | biofilm metagenome | isolation source: sample SPL anode biofilm adapted to -200 mV | place: USA | collected 2012-02-03
GGTATCCTTCCCTCCCTGCTTCTTGTCTTGACGCAAAATACTTGCAAAACGTAGTACACCTCACTCATAATAAAATTAAAATTTACTCAAAATCTGAAAATCCACGCGTGCTGCCTATAAATTTGTTCTGCCGTTTCGTCTGATTGCCGTGTTGTAAACCCTTCCGTCTGTTATATTTCTGCCGATTTGGAATGTCGATAAAATTAAACTTTTACGTATCCAACTGTTTGACTTGTTTGCAGTAAAAACCGACGGCGACTGACTTAAAGGCATCTGTCGGTTTTTACAAGTTGTCAAACAGGAAGAAAAAGTTTAATTTTATATGACTATGAGGCACAAATATAACGGACAAAAAAATAGAAAAATAAGCAATACAATAAATAAAATAAAAGGGATAAACATCCCATAAAATAAAAAAAGAGCGTTTTTAAAAACGCTCTTTTTTGTTGGACTCAAAAATAACTTTATTCTATACGGTATTTGCCTTCCGATATTTTTAAACCTATGGACGAACATATCTTCTTGCCGGATTCGCTGGAGGTTTCGCACGTTACCATATCATTATCGTAAGTGCCTATAATATTATAAGCGTAAGAGTTGCTTCTTGAAGATGCACTTATGCTTGTTCCCGTAAGAGTATAAAGGAAATTTTGCGTAGTAACTGTCTTGTCGGTTACGACCGTCGGGTTTGTTGTTTTATCTTTGCCCGAAGGGTCAACATCCAAGGCTTTAAAGGAAGTCGCATAAGCACCGTCATCGGCACCGTTCTCGGCTCTGTATTTAACCTGCGCGGCAACAAAGTTGGAAACCAATCTTACCGCTTCCAAGGCGCGGCCCTTTTCCAGAGAGCTTAAATAAGTAGGGTAGGCAACCAAAATCATACCTGCTATAATGATTACCACTACCATCATTTCCAACAGCGTCATACCTTTTTTATTAAGGTTTTTTTGCATAAATTAACCTCTCATTACAAGTTTGGTAAGGTCCGCAAGCGCAAGTGTAAGCACGGCGTCAATATCTCTTAAAAGCGCAAGACGGTTATTTTTTATTGCGGGGTTTTCCGCGTTAACCATTACATTATTAAAGAAATCTTCCAAGGGTGTTTTAAACTCCGCAAGGCATTCAAAAGCGTGCAGACAGGTTTCTTTTGTAATATTATAGTCTAATTTTTTGGAAATTTCAGCCTTAACTTTTGTAAGCGTGCCGTAAAGCGCGCGTTCGCTGTCGTGTTCAAACAGTTTTTGGTCAATAGGCGCTGCGGGTACTTGCGCTTTTTTAAGTATATTGCTTACGCGTTTTGCCGCTTCCGCTACCACGGATATATCGCCAGATTCCTTTGCCTGTTTAAGCGCAAGCGCGATAATTATAATTTGGTTTAATGTTCTGCTTTTAAGCCCGCTTACGGCGGCAATTTCGTCCGCGCTTAAGCCGTGCTGTTCAAGAACATTTGCCATACGCTGCCACATAAAATCGTAAAGTTTATCTGTTTGGCTGTTTTCAACTTTAGGCAGAAGGCTTATGGTTTTATCAATAAGTTCCTGCAGGGTAAGGTTAAGATTTTTGTCCATCATAATTCTTACCGCGCCCATAGCCTGGCGTCTTAAAGCAAAGGGGTCTTCGCTGCCGCTGGGTACTTGGCCTACGGCGAAGTTAGCCGCAAGACTGTCCAGCTTGCCCGCGAGCGAAACTAACGCGCCCTGCGTGCTTTGCGGCAATTCGGAAGATGCCGTTAAAGGCAAATAAAATTCCTGCAATGCAGTTGCTACTGCTTGCGGGTAACCCGTTTTTTGGGCATATACGCCGCCCATATAGCCTTGCAGTTCGGCAAATTCGTAAACCACGCCGCCAGTTAAATCCGCATAGCAAAAATCTGCGGCTTGCTTTACTTCTTCCGTCTGTTTATTGTCTAAAGCGGCTTTTTGCGCCAGCCATAAAGAAAGTTCTTTTACGCGCTGCGTTTTGGCAATCATATTGCCCATACCGTCAATAAAGTTGACTGTATTTAACTTTTCGCGCATAGCGGGAAGGCCGTTTTTAAGGTCGTTATTAAAAAAGAATACGGCGTCGGTAAGGCGGGCTGTCATAACATTTTTAAAGCCTGTTCTTACTTCGTCCTGATTGACGGATATACCGTCGCGTACCGCTATAAAATGCGGCTGTATTTCGCCCTTTTCGTTTAACACGGGGAACATTTTAATCTGCTTTTTAAGAACGGTTGTAATAAGTTCTTTTGGCAGGGTTAAAAATTTAATATCAAAATCTCCGCTTAATACTACGGGGTGTTCGGTAAAGGAAACGGTTTCCGTTATCAAATCGTCGTCCATATCGGCAATGTAGCCCAGCTTTGCGGCGGCGGCTTCAACCGCGTGCCTTAAAGCTTTTTCTCTGTCTTCTATTCTTACCAAAATGGGTTGGGGCTGGTTTCTTAAAGTTTCCGCATAGACTTCGGGCGAAGCTATTTTGATTGGCTTTCTGCCGAATGATGTTATGGGGAAAGTATTGCGGCCACTTTTAACGCCTGCGACTTCAAAATCTACAACTTTTGTGCCGTAAAGGCCTATGAAACTTCTGATAGGGCGGGCAAAGCGGAAATTAGTTTCTTCCCACACCATATTTTTGGGGAAGGTTAAACCTTTAACAATTTCCGTAAAAATTTGCGGCAAAAGCTTTACGGTTTTTTCGCCTTTAATTTTTACTTTGGCGTAAATAAACGGGCCTTTATCGGTTTCCACGACGGTAAGCTGCTTTACGTCCAATCCGTTTTTGGCGGCAAAACCTATGGCTTGCTGCGTAAAATTGCCCTGTTCGTCTTTAAGCATTTTTGCGGGGGGGCCTTTAACTTCTTTTTGTATATCTTCGGCCTTGGTGGCAAGTTCGGTAACTTCAAGCACTAATCTTTTGTATGTGCCGTAAGTTTTAACCGACACAAATTTTAAATTGTGCTGTGTTAAAATCTCCGTCGCTTTTTGCTGCATTTGATTAAGCGTCGGTATCAAAAAGCGGGCGGGAAGGTGTTCTGTTCCTATTTCTAAAAGTGCATTGTTCATATAATTACTCTTCCTGTTTTGGTTCGTTGGCTTTTATATATTCCGCCGCGCAAAGTTTGGCAAGGCCGCGTATTTTGGCGATAATATTTGTTCTGTCCGACACGGATATTGCCCCGCGCGCTTCCAGCATATTAAAGCTGTGTGATACGCGCATGGCGCAGTCGTAAGCGGGCAGGTAAAGGCCTTTTTGGCAAAGCTTTTTACATTCGGCTTCGTTTTCCGTAACGGCGCGGCGCAGGTTTTCTATATCGGCTTCTTCAAAGTTGTAATGGGAAAACTGCTTCTCGCTCTCTTTTACCAACTCGCCGTAGGTGGTGGTATCGTTCCACATAATATCAAAGATGCTGTTCTTTTTTTGCACATACATTGCAATGCGTTCAAGGCCGTAAGTAATTTCCGCAGTGATAGGTTTTAAAGTATTGCCCGCCATAATTTGGAAGTAGGTAAACTGTGTAATTTCCATACCGTCTAACCAAATTTCCCAGCCGACGCCGCCCGCGCCCAATGTGGGGGACTGCCAGTCGTCTTCTATCCATCTTACATCGTGCTGCTTAGGGTCAAGGCCCAATACTTTAAGGGAGTTTAAATAAAGTTCCTGCACATTTGCGGGAGAGGGTTTTAAGATAACCTGAAATTGATAATATTTACCCAGTCTGTTTGGGTTTTCGCCATATCTGCCGTCGGCAGGTCTGCGGCAGGGTTCAACATAACAGCAGTTCGTCGGTTTGCTTGTAAGCGAGCCGAAGAATGTGGCGGGGTTAAATGTACCCGCGCCTTTTTCAACGTCGTATGGCTGCACTACTATGCAGCCTTGCTTCTTCCAATAGGTTTGAAGCTCGTGTATTATATCTTGAAAATTCATATATAATAATTATAGTAAATATTTGCCTGTGCAGAGTGAGAGGGAAAATTAAATTTATGAAAACATTACAAGACGGCAGTTTTGCCTTTTATGAGAGTAAGAAAAAAAAGTTTATTATTTTTGCGGGCAGCGCCTTATTTTTATTCGCTGTACTTTATTTTGTTCCCCATAATCCCAATAAGGCAGACGACTCCATTGCGGTTTTTGCTCTGGGGCTTGTTATCGGCATTCTTTTTGTGCAATTTGCCGTATCTTTTTTTCAAGGGCCGTTGGTTGTAATAAACGAAACTTATATAAAACTTAAAGGTTTGCCCGAAGTCGTTTGGGATAATGTTGCCTATGTAACTTTGGAAAAACGTTGGACGGTTGCCAGCAAGCACCGCAGATGGACGATAACGATTACTGTTGTTGACCCGTCAATATATCCTTTAAGTTTAATACAAAAAATTAAAACAAAGTTTGGTATTTCCCCGTTTATGTTAAACGTAAATATGTTTGACGCGCAGGAAAGGGAATTATTAAGGCAGCAGCTTTGCGCGTTTAGGCAATTTAAGAATTTTGAGGAAAGTTCGGGCTTGTTTTGATAAGAAAACTTATGTGTTAAGCTAACACGGGTTCTAAAGCTGTTTCCGCAAGGGCTTGTTGCGCTTCAACTTCCGCAGAAACCTGCAACATACTTATTGTATTTAACGGGTAGTTTAAATAATTATTTAAAAATCTTTGGCATACATGGCGGCTTTTGTTAATGCTGACTATATCCTGCGGCGTATAAAAAGTTAAGCAGGAAAGCGGCGTTGTGTGCATCTTTTCCCAAAACTCGGCGGGAATATCCAAAACGGGCCTGCCCTGCAAGCCAAAACCGCTAAGCTGCATTAAGCGCAGCAAAAACGCGGGCGCAACGGCTGGGGATAAGGGGGAAAGTTCCAACTGCTGAAGGGACTCTTCCAAAAACAAAAATTTATCGGGGTTGGGGCTGGCGTCGGGTGTAAGGCGGTAAAAAAGTTCGCAAAAGTATATTGCGGCTTCCACTTTTTTAGCATCTTTCCTTATCTGCGGGTAAACACTTTCTATCTTGCCGCCAGTTACGCAACCTATGGAGGCATTGCTCCTCATATATATACGCGCGCAGGATTGGCTGAAAGGCTCGCTTAAAGCTTTAAGTTTGGAATCGCTTTTGTTAACCCCGGGAAAGCGCAGAGCAATGCGGCCGTGTTCCAGCGTGTAGGCGCATATCATTCTGTCGGATTCGCGAAAGTCCTGCCTTAAAAGCACAATCATTCTGTCGGTAAAGTTCATAAGAAAATAATACAAAATTTTAGTTTGATAAAGTAATACTTCGGCGGTGCTTTTCGCTTTCTGTACTTTGCGTGGAAAAGCGTGTATAATAGTAGTAATGACCGCGAGGTCTTATTTTATCTTAACTTGTGTGTTTCAGGATATGTCCAAAAATATTCTTGCGATAGGCGAAGTTCTTTTTGATGTTCTCCCCGACGGAGCAAAACTTGGCGGCGCGCCTGCTAATTTTGCTTGGTATTGCCACCAGTTCGGTTTTAATGATTTTGTAATTTCCGCAGTGGGCGACGACGCCGACGGCGAAGATATTATTAAACGTCTTAAAACGCTCGGCATTAATACCGCCGCCGTAGATATTCTGCACGGAGAAAAAACTGGCATTGTTAATGTTACTTTAAATGCCGCCTCCGTACCCTCCTACGAAATAGTAAAAAATGTGGCTTGGGATAAAATTACCTGCGGGGAAGATAAACTTGCCCTTGCGCGTAAGGCAGATGTTATTTGTTTTGGCACTCTTGCGCAAAGGGGGGAAGTTTCCCACCGTTCCATAAATAAGATTTTAGATAATGCGCCAAAACACTGTCTTAAGATTTTTGACGTTAATTTAAGGCAGAGTTTTTATTCCTTTGAGATATTAGACAGCGGTCTTAAAAAAGCTAATATCCTTAAAATAAGCGACGAGGAATTGCCAAAAACAGCAGAAGTTTTGGGGCTTGAACATTCTTCCGACGAGGCTTTTTGCCTTACCCTGCTTAAAAAATATGATTTGTATATTATCGTCTTAACCCGCGGGGAAAAAGGCAGTATTATTTTTACAAAAGATAATATGTACAAAAGCGTTGGCGTTAAGGCCGAAAAACTGGCTGATACCGTCGGCGCGGGCGACAGCTTTAGCGCGGCTTTTTGCGCGGGTCTTTTGAAAGGATTAGACTTTGATACTATCGGGCAGAGGGCAAATAAAGTTGCTTCTTATGTTTGCACTCAAAAGGGCGCAATGGCTGTTTTGCCAAAAGATTTGCTTTTTTAAAATTCCGTACATTACTTAAGGAGAATTAAGATGAACAAAAAGGTTTTAATTGTATCCCTTATAGCGGCGCTGGGCGGGCTGCTGTTTGGTTTTGATACTGCTGTTATATCAGGTACTACCGATGCTCTTACGGCGGTGTTTGGTTTAAGTTCCGCCTCGCTTGGTTTTACCGTTGCCAGCGCGCTTATAGGCACTATATTGGGCGCGTTTTTTATTGGGGGGCCTGCTGATAAGTACGGCAGAAAAAACTCCCTTAAAGTTATTGCGCTTATGTATGTGGTTGCCAGCTTAGGCACCGCTTTGGCGTGGAACTGGTATTCTTTTTTAATATTCAGATTTATCGGCGGCATTGCCGTTGGCGCGTCTTCCGTAGTGGCGCCTATGTACATTGCGGAAATTGTACCCTCCGCCTATCGCGGCAGAATGGTTGCCTTAGCGCAATTTAACATTGTGTTCGGCATTCTTTTGGCTTTCTTTTCCAACTTGTTGGTAAGCTATTTTGTGCAGGGCGATACGCAGTGGAGATGGATGCTTGGTATTATGGCTTTACCTTCCGTAATATTTTTTCTCTTGCTTAACTTTATTCCTTTCAGCCCCAGATGGCTTATTTCTAAAGGCAGAAATGAGGAAGCAAAAAAAGTATTGCAGGATCTTTCCAATAACGAGCAGGAAGCTAATGCCTCTTATACGGAAATTATGCAATTTTTTAAACAGGAATCAGGCAAAGGCAACGAAGTTTTATTTTGCAAAAAATACACAAAGCTTATTTGGCTTGCAATCGCCATTGCGGCGTTTAACCAGTTATCGGGTATTAACGCGGTGCTTTATTACGCTCCCCACATTTTCCAAATGGCGGGCGCGGGCGTAAAGGGCGCGCTTTTACAATCCGTAATTATAGGCGGCACAAACCTTATTTTTACAATGTTGGCCTTATTGGTTATTGATATGTTTGGCAGACGCAAACTTATGCTTATAGGCTCTGTCGGTTATATCATCAGCTTGGGTACTTTGGCGGCAACATTCTTTAGATACGGTACAAACTTTACCGACTCTTCCGCCTTAATCGTGCTGGGCAGCCTTGTGCTTTTTATAGCCTCACACGCTTTCGGGCAGGGTGCGGTTATATGGGTGTTTATAAGCGAAATCTTCCCCAACTCTATTCGCGCCAAAGGGCTTGCTTTAGGCAGCTTTACCCACTGGATAATGGCGGCTTTGATAAGCTGGACCTTCCCCATAATAGCAGGGATATCGGGCGGCGTTATATTCACTTTGTACGCGCTTTGCATGGCGGGCCAGTTATTTTGGGTGCTGTTTATAATGCCCGAAACAAAAGGCATACCGCTGGAAAAGATGAACAAAGAGTTAGGTATAGAATAAATTTAGTAAAGTGTTAAAACAGCCCTTAAACGGGCTGTTTTAACATATAGGGAGAGTGTGATGATAAAAAAATCAATATTGGCAATATTTGCCGCGGTAATTTTATCTTTAAGCGCAAACGCTAAAGAAATTATTATCTATCACACAAGTGATATACACGGTTATTATTTTAACAGAAACCTCGGCGGTAAGCAGATTGGCGGGTTTGATGTTTTTAAGGCTTTTCTTTCTAAAGAAAAGAAACCTTATTTTCTTATAGATTCTGGCGATTGGTCCACGGGTACTTACGAGGGGAATCACTCTAAAGGCAAAGAGTCCCTTAAGCTTATGAATATGCTGGGGTACAATTTTATAACCGTCGGCAATCACGATTTTGATTTGGGCAATGATTTAAACAAAACCCTTGATGTTTTTAAGGGGGAAGTTTTGGTGGCTAATATGAGCGGTTTTTCCGCCAAAAAGCCCGTTAAACCTTATGCAATAGTAAAAAGGGACGGCGTTAAAATAGCTTTTATAGGTTTTGGCATTGACGGCCCGGGGATAGACACAACCGCCATAAAAATTAAAGACCCGCAACAAACGCTTAAGCAGGTTCTTGCCGAGGTAAAACAGCATAATCCCGATATTGTAATTTTAATAGCGCATGATTCCGTACTGGATAGCAGAAAGCCCTCCTTTATGCTCGGCACAATAAAAAATGTGGAAGGCGCGGCGGATAGTATTGATTTGGTTTTTGGCGGACACGCCCATAAAAGAGGCGCAACAAGCCCGATAGAAAACGGTCCGCTTTTTGTGGAGTCTGGGGAATACTTGGGCGCGGTAAGCAAAGCCGTAATAGATGTGGACGATAAAACAAATAAAATAATATCAGTAAAAACAACTCTTACCGACCTTGATAAAACAGTTATCGGCAGCGATAAAAAGATAGAAAAATATCTTGCCAAAATAGAAAATAAAGAGTTGGATAAAATTGCGGGGAAATTAAATTTTAACCTTAATAAATATCCCGAAAAGAATGCAATTTGCGCTGATGCCTCAGGCCCCGACCTTATTGCCAATTACGCCCGCGATTACGGCCGCAAAACTGGTTATAAAACGCAAATAGGCGTTTTTACGATTCCCAGCGTAAGGCGCAGTATACCGCAGGGGCCGCTGACGGGCAGGGAAGTGATAGAATTTTTACCCTATCCAGAATATATGTCCTCCGTCGCTGTCCCAGGGTCTTTCTTTAGAACATTGGTGCAGGATACTTTAAGGAATGATGATACCTTTGGCGTTTACAGCCTTTTCAGTTATTCCGACAATGTTAAAGTTACTTTCAGCTATGATGAAGCCGCCGCAAAGTTTACCGTAAGCAAGATTACCGTGGACGGACAAGATTTAAAGGACGATGTTTTGTATAATTTATATATACTTTCCAATCTTGTGGAAGGTTATTTTGAGGGTGCGCCCTTTAAAAAGTTGCCCGCAGAATATAAAGCGGCAAAAGTTGTAACGGATAAAAGCAGCGGGCAGTTGTTTACTGATTTATTGCAAAGCGCGCCAGAAGGCTTAAACGAGTCTGAACCGTGTCGTATACGCGCAGCTGCGGACGTATCGGCGCAATAGACAAAAGGTAATGTTTGGAGGCGGGGGAAATCTATAGACGTAAAAACCCTCGCAAAAAATATTATCTTGGTAAAAGTAAGCGAAATATAATATAATAATAACACTATGTTACCTACATATAGACCAAATAACAGAAAAAGAGCCAAAACCATTGGGTTTAGGGCAAGAATGGCCACCGCCGGTGGCAGAAAAGTGCTTAGCGCCAGAAGAAATAAAGGACGCCAAGAGCTTATTCGCAAGTAAAATTGTGAAGAAATTCGGCCTTGCTAAAAACGATAGAGTGTACCTTGATAATGACTTTAAAACCATTTTGGAAAAAGGTACTAAAGTGTACGCAGAAGGAATCGTTTTGTGGTACAGGTCCAATCCGTTTGTAAGCACGGGGGAGGAGTATAACTCCCCTTCGGGCAAAAAGTACGGGCGGATAGGAATTATAGTTTCAAAAAAGTTAGGCAATGCGGTTTGTCGTAACCGCTGTAAAAGGCTTTTAAGAGAGGTCTTTCGGCTTAACAGACATTTATTAACAGACGGCGCAGATTGTATTTTTTGTCCTAAGGACGAAACTAAAATACAAGATTATAACTCTGCCTGCGCGGCTTTTTGGGCAGTAACCAAAAAAGCGGGAATTTTGAAGAATCGCAAGGACCTTTGATTTTTATACCCCTTACCTTCGGTTCAGGCAAATTTATTAAATGAAAAGATTGCTTCTTTTAATTATCGGGGCGTTTAGTTTAATCATACGCCCGTTTTTAGGCCCCAGAGGCGTTTGCAGGTTTTACCCCTCTTGTACCGCCTATTCCAAGGAAGCAATAATAAAGCACGGATCTTTAAAGGGTTCTTGGCTTGCGCTAAAGCGTGTATCCAAATGTCATCCCTTTCACCCGGGCGGGTGGGACCCCGTGCCGTAAGTCTGTTGCCGTAAGACCTCTTGTTAATTTGCGCATGTTCGCGTTGCCAGAGGTTATTAATGGACAAAAATTTCTTTATCGCACTGGGAGTATCTCTGCTGTTTTACGCGGGATATACCCTTATCTTCCCCCAGCAGCATATAACGGCGCCATCTAAGCCCGCCGTACAAGCAACCGCCTCCACCAAACAAGCAGAAATTCAGGCAGCAGTCCCCCAAACGGAAACAGTAAAAACAGTACCTGCAGTTGAAGCCAAGCAGGAAAGCCTTTTTACGGTGCAAACCAAAGAGGCGGATGTCGTTTTTACAAATAAAGGCGCGGCTATTAAAGACTTTGTTTTTAAAGATATTATAGCGCCCGTTAACCTTACGCCTTACAAAGGCCCCGGGTTTTTTGCCACGCTTGATAATGTATATTTTGAAAGAGTAGATTCTGCCGAGGCTGATATGGCCTTCCGCGCGGAACTTATCCCCGGCGTAGAAGCAGTAAAACAATATACCTTTTCTAAAGACGGCGGAGTAAATGCCGTTACGCTTAAAATAGTAAACAAAACCGCGCAGGATTTAGACGTATCGGGCTTAAGATACAACTTTGGCCCCGGTCTTGCCACGGTTAAAAGCGAAGAAAGCGACAATCCTGCAAACTGGAACGCGGTTTGTATGATACAAGAAGACGGCAAAAAGAAACCTACCGTCAATAATATAACTGAAAAGGAAATGAAGAACCCCGCTAAATTGCAGGAAGCCTGCAAAGATTGGCAGTGGGCGGGTATTTCCAACAGATACTTTTTAGTGGCTTTGGTCCCCCAAAACTGGACGACTAAGGCAGAGCAGTTAAGTTTTAAAAAGCAGTTTGTTTTTAACAAAGATTCTTTCTTCGGGCTGTTCGGACAGAAACCTGTTTCCGGTCCGCAGCTTGAAGTAGCTTTACCAAGCGTTGTGCCTGCAGGGGGGGAAGTTTCCTACTCGGCAGATTTTTACTTTGGTCCTAAAGATTACGAAAAACTTGTAAATATGCCTTATAACTTTGAAAGGTCTATACAGTTCGGATTCTTCGGTCAGTTCGGTAAAATGGCGCACAGCTTGCTTGAATGGCTTTACGGGGTTACCAAAAATTACGGCGCGGCAATTATTATAATGACGATTTTAATACAGCTTATTATGTTCCCGCTCACTTACAAACAGTTAAAATCTTCCGCCGTGATGCAAAAAATACAACCCGAAATGAAGCGCATTCAGGAGAAATATAAAGAAGATCCTGCCACGCAACAGCGCGAAATGATGGCCCTTTATAAAAAATACGGCGCAAACCCGCTTAGCGGTTGTCTGCCGCTTTTTATACAGCTGCCTATATTTCTGGCTCTGTTCAATGCTTTAAGAACCTCTTGGGCATTGCACGGCGCGCCGTTTGCCTTGTGGATACAGGACCTTTCCGCAAAAGACCCTTACTACGTCTTACCCATAGCTATGGGTGCGGTAATGTTTATGCAGCAAAAGCTCACCATGCCTGACTTCGGTAAAGATAATCCGTCTATGGCTATGATGAAGTGGATGCCTGTATTTATGACGGTAATATTCTTAAACTTCCCTGCGGGGCTTACCCTTTACTGGTTTATAAGCAACTGCATAAGTTTCGCCATAAACTTAGTTTTAAAGAAAAAGCTGGCAAAAGCTTTTTAGGAGAAATTTTATATGCCAAGAAGAGAAATAAAATCAGAAGGTAAAGACGTAGCAGCAGCAATTATACGCGGTTTAAATGAACTTGGCCGCAGACGCGATCAGGTTGAAGTTACCGTCGTGCAGGAAGAAAAAGCAGGCTTTTTAGGCATTGGCGGCAAACCTGCCATCGTGCATATTATTGAAAAGAAATGGGATTCCGAACACAGCACGCCCATCAAACCGCGCGCACCCAGAGCGGCGGCTTCTTCATCTTCCTCCTCCTCGTCTTCTTTTAAGACCAGAGGCGGCGGCAGAAAGAGAAGAGAAGACACCCGCAGACCGTCTTCCAGAACAAGAATTGACAGAGAACCGAAAGCTCCAAAAGAAAACGAAGCGCAAAAACTTCCCTCTTTGGAAATACAAAATACCGTCATTCCCGAAAATCTTAAACAGCCCATGGCCCTTGCAAAGCAATGCCTTGAAACTATGCTCGCAGGCATCGGCACCAAGCCCGAAAATCTTAATGTTTGGTGGGACGAAAAACAGCAGCGCATTCTTTTAACATTTGACTGCGACCATCCCGCAATCGTCATCGGCAAAGAAGGCAAAACATTGGAATCTATCCAGTATCTTATTACCTTAATGGTAAGCAGAGGTTTTGATAATCCTATCTCGGTAATGGCAGATACGCAAAACTACTGGAGAAAGCTGGAAGACAAAATTAATTCCGAAATTGACAAAGCAGTAAGTATGCTTAAGAGAACAAAAAGAACTTACCGCTTCCGCCCTATGTCCGCCCAGATGAGAAGATATATCCACAGATATTTAGTTACAGATACAGCAATTTCCACCGCCTCTGAAGGCGAAGGTAAATGGAGAAAAGTTGTTCTTAAACTCCAGTCCAATACCAATGCCGAAGCTACAGCCAATTTAGCCGCGGCCGATACCGAAGCTTTTGAACAACCCTGCGTAGAAGAAACGGCAGAAGTCGCCGCCGAAAATAAAGCGCAGTGCGGTTGTGATTCTTCTTGTACTTGCGGTTGCCAGGAAGGCAATCCCTGCACTTGCACGGACGAAAATTGCGGCGAAGAAGCACATTCAGAAGAATGCTGCTGCCACGAAGATTCACACGATGAACCTTGCTGCTGCTGCCAAGAAGAAACGCACCAAGAAGCCGCGCAGGAAATCGTAAAAGAGCAGGAAGTTCCCGCCGCGCCCGCCGTTATCCCTGCCGACCAAACCGTCAGCACGGATAATGCAGGCTGTGACTGCGTAGTTTCCGCAGAAACCACCGATTGCGAATGTGTGGCGGACGTAACGGCTCCCCAGCCCGCGCCCGCAGTTGTACCGCAACCGACGGAAGAAAAGAAAGAAGAAAACAAATAAGTTTTAAGTTTAACATAAAACCCCCGTTCACAAAGGACGGGGGTTTTACTTTGTAATATAATGATTGCTAAAATATACATCAGATTGTACTCCAGGGGGATAAAAATGTTAAAAAAAGGTTTTACATTAATTGAGCTGATGGTTGTTGTTTTGATTATTGCTGTTCTTGCCGCGATTGCTTTACCAAAATATACTGCCGCAGTAGACAAGGCCCGCATGGCAAAAGTGATGGCCCTTACGCAGGCATTAAAATCTGCGGGGGAAAGGTTTTTCCTTGCTAAAGGCAGTTATGCTATTACTATGAAGGAACTTGACGTAGAGCCACAGTCGGCTTGCACTTATTTGCAAAACGACGACCTTGTATACTGTGATGATTCCTGGTACGACATAAATGATGGATTAAAACCTACGATATCTTCCCGTTGGTATGTTATGGGATATACGGGACCGCGGTATAATAAAGACGGTTCCGCAAATAATAAAATTTTGAATATGTATAAAATGTGGTTCCACGGTTCTTCTTATCCTGACATGGTTGAGTGTGTGGCTAACGATAATTCCCAGCGGGCGCGTGATGTTTGCATATCCTTGGGCGGAACGCTGATTTCAGGCAACAGATACAAGCTTAAATAAAGTTTTATAAAGCAAAAATATTAAGTCCCGTCAGACTGCGAAACGGGGCTTAATTTTTATGTACGCTTACGATATAAAAAAGTAAAATATAGTATATGTTCCTTTTTAACAAAGACACCATTGCGGCTTTTGCCACTGCGCCCTCCAGCGGGGCGGTTGCTTTGCTGCGTATAAGCGGGGGGGAGGCGGAGCAAATTTTAAAGCTTTTAACCCGCAGGCAAAACTTTACCGAAAGGCGGGTGTCTTTGGTTAAAATTTACGACGGGCAGGATATTTTAGACAGTGCGGTTGCCGTACTTTATAAAAACCCAAAAAGCTACACGGGGGAAGATGTTGTGGAGCTTACCCTGCACGCCAGCCCGTATATAAAAAGCAGAATTTTAGAACTTTTGGCCATTAACGGCGTGCGCCCCGCAAAAGCGGGAGAGTTTACAATGCGCGCCTTTTTAAACGGCAAAATGGACCTTGCGCAAGCCCAAGGCGTGGCCGATATTATAGCCAGCAAAAACAAAGCCGCGCATAAAGCGGCAATGAACAGCCTTGACGGTAAACTATCCGCAAAATTTAAAAATATAAAACAAAACCTTACCGAACTTTTGGCACAGATAGAAGTGCGTATAGACGACGCGGACGAAGAAATGCCCGCGCTGGACCAAAAATACGCGCAGGATATTTTAAACTCTGCGATAAACGAGGCGCAGGCGCTTTCCTCCACATTCAGCAGCGGCAGAATGGTAAAAGAAGGCATAAAAACCGCTATCATCGGCGTGCCAAACAGCGGCAAAAGCAGTCTTTTAAACGCGCTGTTGGGGTTTGACAGGGCAATAGTTTCGCCCGTCAGCGGTACAACCAGAGATACGGTGGAAGCTCCGCTTGAAATTAATGGTTTTAACATAATTTTAACCGATACCGCAGGCATAAGGGAACATTCCCTTGACCCTGCCGAAATTGAAGGTATGCAGCGCAGCCGCCGTGCGGTGGAAAACGCGGACATAGTTATTTTTGTAAAAGATGTAAATGCAAAAGACGCGGCCTTGCAGCAAAGTTTATACGAAGAGGTTTCCTCCTCCGGTAAAAAAGTTATAACCGCGCTTAACAAAGCAGATACCATGCCCGCGGATTTTAAGGCGAGGGAAGAGATTTTAATTTCCTGCAAAACGGGCGAAGGTTTGGACGCGCTTAAAAAAGAAGTAATAAAAGTTATAGGCCTTGGCGCATTGCAGGAAGATGATATTTTAATAACCTCCGCCGTGCATTACGAAGCGCTTTTAAAAGCCGCAAGAGAACTTAAAGCGGCAGGCCTTACCCTTAACGACGGCGAACTTACCGCAGAGCATATCAGGCAGGCTCTTGCCGCCCTTAAAGAACTTATAGGCGAAGTTACCCCCGACGACGTACTGGATATAATATTTTCCAAATTTTGCGTGGGCAAGTGAGATATAAATAATGTTTGTTTACGATGAAATATTTGACGTTATAGTTATAGGCGCGGGCCATGCGGGCTGCGAAGCCGCGCTTGCCGCCGCAAGACTGGGTAGCAAAACCCTGCTTATAACACAAAGTTTAGAAAGCATTGCGCAAATGTCGTGCAACCCTTCCATCGGCGGCATAGCCAAAGGCCAGATAGTGCGCGAGATTGACGCGCTTGGCGGCCTTATGGGCAAAGTTGCCGACGCTTCCGCCCTGCATTATCACATGCTTAACACGGGTAAGGGCGAGGCTGTGTGGTCGCCCCGCGTGCAGTGCGATAAAAAAGTTTATCAGGCCACATACAAAAATACCATTGAGTGCCAACCAAACTTACACCTTATCCAAGACGAAGCCAAAGAAGTTATTACCGACGACGGCAAGATAGCCGCCGTGGACACTTTAAGAAATACAAGATATAAAACAAAAACCGTTGTTGTAACCGCAGGTACATTTTTAAAAGGCGTTGTTCATATCGGCAATATTATGCTTTCGGGCGGCAGATATAACGATATGCCAAGCAATTATTTGGGCGAAAGTCTTAAAGCTTTGGGCATAAGCGGCGCGCGCCTTAAAACAGGCACACCTATGAGGATTAACGGCAAAACGGTGGATTTTAGCAAGTTTACGCCGCAGCCTTCCGACCAACCTTATACTCCTTTTTCTGTTTTTAACAGGCCTGTCAAAAAAGATTTTATGCAATGCTACATAACCAAAACTACCGACGCTACCGCCGAAGTTTTGCGTGAGCATATGAAGGAATCCGCCCTTTACAGCGGCAATATACATTCCATAGGGCCGCGCTATTGCCCGTCTATTGAAGACAAAGCGGTTAAATTCCCCGAAAATAAACATCACCCTATTTTTTTGGAACCCGAAGGCGCAGGCACGCAGGAATATTATATACAGGGTTTTTCCACCAGTCTGCCCGAGTATGTGCAGTATAAACTTTTAAAGTCTGTCCCCGGGTTGGAAAACGCGCAAATAACGCGCGCGGGCTACGCCATAGAATACGATTTTTTTGACCCGCTTAATCTTTCCGCCGCGTTGGAAGTTAAAACCGTAAGCGGCCTGTTTTTTGCGGGCCAGATAAACGGCACCACGGGCTATGAGGAAGCGGGCGGGCAGGGCCTTATGGCGGGCTTTAACGCCGCGCTTAAAGCGCAGGGCAAGCCGCCTTTTATCTTAAGGCGCGACCAAGCTTATATTGGCGTTTTGATTGACGATTTAACCACAAAGGGCGTAAATGAACCTTACAGAATGTTCACGTCCCGTGCGGAATACCGCCTGCTGCTGCGTACCGACAATGCGGATTTACGTTTGTGTCCTTACGCCTTAGAAATAGGCAGTCTGCCGCAGGAATATAAAACACCTTTTGAAAGTTATAAAGCCGCCGTGGAAAAACTTGTAAAAGACCCCTCAGCGGAAATAGAAGAAAGTTCTCTTGCTCCGTTTAACCTTGAAAGCGCGAAAGAAAGCGCAAGGGTTCAGCGCAAGTACGCGGGCTACCTTGAGCGTAATCTTAAAGAAGCTAAAGCGCTTGAAAATGCCGATAAAATTGCGATACCGCAGGGTTTTGACGCGTCCGCGGTAAAGGGCATACTTATTGAAACAAAACAAAAACTGGCCAAAATTAAGCCGCTTACGCTTGGTCAGGCAAGCAGGATACCGGGCATTACCCCAGCCGATATTCAGCTTATTGCCGTTAATATAGAAAAATACAGAAAAACCAAAAATGAATCACAGAATTGATTTTATAAATTCGCTCGGCCTTAACCTAAGCACGTCGCAGCTTGCCTGTTTGGAGCTTTATGCCGACTTGGTGTGGCAGAAAAAAGAGCAGCTTAACCTTACCAGCGTGCGGGATAAACAGGAGATTTGGGACAGGCATATTTTAGACGGTCTTATCTCCGCCGCTTATATAGCTAAAACCTGCGGCGGCAAAGATGTAAGCGCGGCGGACTACGGCGCGGGCGCGGGGTATATTGGCATAGTGATAAAAATTGCTTTGGATTTTTGTTCCGTAACTCTTGTGGAAGGTTTGCAAAAACGCTGTATGTTTATGGAGTGGGTAAACTTTAAGTTGGGTCTTAAAAATATAAAGGTTTTAAACGCGCGCGCAGAAACCCTGCACGAGCAGGAAGAATTTGACTTTACCTTAGAGCGCGCCATGGGCAAGATTGACGAAGTTTTGCCGCTTTGCACCGCACAGCTTAAAAGCGGCGGGCTTTTTTTGGCCTATCAGGGGGAGGACAGCACCTTTGATAAAGCAAAAGCGGGGGAGATAAAAATCTCTCAACAAAGTATAATAAGTTATACCTTACCTTGCGATGATAAAATAAGAAAGTTGGCGGTATTTAAAAAAGATGGACATAACTAACAGAATCAACCTTTCGCTTGCCTTGCTTTTGGTAATACTTACCGTACTTATGGCAACGGAATTTTTTAAAGATAAAAAGAAGAACGCTCACGCGCCTTCTCCGCTTGCTGCCGTCCAGATAATTACGCCCTCAACCGCAGAGGTTAAAAAAATATTTTCGGGCAGCGCGGGCGAGGAATATCAAGGCCTTACCGTTTCCTCTATGGAAACTTTTCGCTATATCAAAGAAGAACGCCCTATACCCACGGAAAATTTTAAAGTAAAAAGCGTGTTTACCAAAACCAAACGCGGCGCGTGGCTTGCCCCGCCCGAAGGCTTCTTTTCCGCCCTTACAAACAATTATCTTATTTACAGGGAAAGGTTAGAGATAACCCCCGAACTCAGAAGATTGTTAGAAAAAATCCACGGTAATTTTGTTTTGGATATTGTGCCGTTTTCTCTGTTTTCCAAATTCAACAGAGTGTTTTTGATGCTGTTTAGAACTAAAGAGAGTTATTCCACATACACCTCTAAACCCTCTTGGTCCATTGCCACAACCGATATTGAGGCGCAGGCTGTTTATATGTTGGAAAATGACGATTTTGAAGGCAACTTCGTCCACGAACTTACCCACATTTACTTTGACGGTTTTTTTGCGCCTCAGGTTAGCCCGCTTTGGCTTAGCGAAGGCTTTGCGGTTTATATGCAAAGCAAAGCGCAGCTGCCGCAGGATACAAAATGGCTGAGAAGGAATATAGAATCCTTCCGCAGGGGTGAATATATAGATTTTGAAGAATTTATAAATACCGAAAGCCTTAGGGAATATCCCAAGAATGATGTTGTTATGTGGTATGCGCAGGCCTACAGCGTTGTAGATTTTTTGTTAAAGGATAAATCCCGCGACGAGTTTTACCAATTTTGTAAAAACATAAAAGAAGGTATGCCTTTGGGCCGCGCGCTTTACAGGGCGTACGGTATGCCTTTTAACACGCCGCAAGCTTTGGAATACGCTTGGCAGGCGGATTTACAGCGCGACCTTAAACTTATCCCCGCTGCGCAAGAAAAAACTACTCTTAGAGGTAAAAAGAAATGAGCTGGAAGCATATACCGATACTCGCGCGGGAAATTACAGACCTGCTTATAACAAATCCCGATGGCGTATACATAGACGGTACTTTGGGTTTGGGCGGGCATACAAAATTTTTTATGTCAAAACTATCCGCGCAGGGTAAAGTGATAGGTTTGGATAAAGACCCCAACGCCATAAAAATGGCTGTGGAAAATGTTGCCGACGCAAGATTATCCGCATTTAATTTAAGTTATCTTAACGCAAAAGACGCGCTTTTGCAGACGGGTGTTGATGGCGCGCAGGGCGTACTTTTTGATTTGGGTTTAAGTTCGTACCAGTTAGACGACCCTAAACGCGGCTTTAGCTTTTTGCAGGAAGGGCCTTTGGATATGCGCTTTGATAATACCGGCGGGCAAACCGCGGCGGACATTATAAACACGCTTCCTGCAGACGAGTTGGAAGGACTTTTGCTTAAATATGCCGATGAGCGCAATGCGCGCAAAATAGCCCTTGCCGTTTATGACGCGCGTGTGGAAAACGGCCCCTTGCTTACCACAACCGCTTTGGCTAAAGTGATAGAAAAAGTGTGCCGCAGAGAAGGCAAAATACACCCTGCCACAAAAACATTTCAGGCTTTAAGAATAGCCGTAAACGGGGAATTGGAGGCGGTGGAATCCTCCGTAAAAATACTGCCGCAGATTATAAAGCAGGGCGGCAGAGCCGCGTTTTTAACATTCCACTCCACGGAAGACAGAATTATAAAATATGCGCTTAAAGACCTTTGCTCCGACGGCAGTTGGCAGCTTGTAAACAAAAAAGTTATAGAGCCGCAGTGGGAAGAAGTTAAAAATAATCCGCGCGCCAGAAGCGCAAAACTGCGCGTTGCACAGAGGCTTAAATGAAGACAATTTACATAATTTTACTTGCGGGTTTGTTCTTGCTGCTGCTTTCCATAGAACGCGTGCAAAAAGAAAAAACAGGCTACCGCGTCGCCTCCCTTATGGAGGATATTTCCTTTAAACAGGCGCGCAACCAGTACCTGCGCTACCGTCTTAATATTTATAAATCGCCCGATAAGATAACCGCCGCCGCAAAGGAACTTGAGATGGGTGTTACGCCGCCCGGCAATATCATTATTTTAAAGGTTAAAAATGACTCTGAAAACAAGAATTAAAATTTGCGGCCTTTTGTGTTTTATTCCCGCCATCGCCTTGTTTGCAAGGTTATTTTACCTGCAGACATTCAGGCACGGGGAACTTACCACCAAGGCGGAAAAACGTATTTACACGCAAACCCAGCGTGATACTTTGCGCGGCAGAATTTTGGATAAAAACGGTATCGTGCTTGCCGAATCTTTAAGAACTTACGCCGTGGCTTTAAGCAAAAAAAATGTGGCAAAAAAAGAACCTATATTTGCCGCGCTTGCCGATACTTTAAACATAAGCAAAGAAGATTTGCGTACCGAATGGGACGCCAGAAAGAACTTTTTTTACGTCAGAAAAGATGTTACGCCTATGGAGTATGAAGAGTTGGAAAAACGTATCTCTAAAGAGCATCTTACAGGTTTGGAAATAGAGCCGCAGTACACAAGAATTTATCCCTTTGACGGCATTGCGCAGGATGTTATCGGTGCCACAAATTCCAGAAATACGGGACTGTCGGGCATAGAGTTGATGTATAATAAAACTTTGTCGGAAGAAACAAAATCCCAACGCGTAAAACGCGCCAGAAAGGGCGGCATAATATACGATAAAAGCCAAGACTTTGTGCCTGAAATTGCCGATATATACCTTACCTTGGACGCTTTGGGCCAGTATTACGCGGAAAGCACAATAAAAGAATATGCTACAAAGTATAAAGTAAACAGCGCGTTTGTTATAGTGCAGGAGCCGCAAACGGGCAATATCCTTGCCGCGGCGTCTTACCCGTCTAAGGACGGCTTAAGTTTGCCTTTCCAGTTTACTTACGAGCCCGGCTCTACATTTAAAACCATCGGCGCGGCTGCCGCGCTGGACAGCGGTAATGTTGATATGGATTCCACTTTTGATATGGAAAATAATAAGTGGAAGCTGACCGGCATTACGATTAAAGACCACGTTGCCTCCAAAAAGCCGATACTTACCTTAAGCGAAGTTATGGAAGTTTCCTCTAATATCGGCGCGGGTAAAGTGGCTTACAATATGGGCGCAAAAACGCTTTATTCTTATCTTAAAAAGTTCGGTTTTGGAATAAAAACCAATGTTGATTTTTTGGGCGAATCGGGCGGAATCTTAAGGGAATACACACGCTGGCAGCCTATTGATACCGCAAAGGCGGGATACGGTTATACCGTTTCCGTAACGGGCGCGCAACTTATTACGGCGTACAGCGCGCTGGCAAACGACGGCGTGCTTATGCAGCCGCATCTTATAGATAGAATTAAATACGCCAACGGGGAAGAAGAATTTTTGGCGGAACCCGTAAAAGTGCGCCGCGTGGTATCTTCCGACACGGCAAAAAAAGTTAAAACATTGCTTGAAAATGTAGTTAGCAAAGGTACGGGTATGCCCGCCAGAATAAAAGGCTACACCGTTGCGGGAAAGACAGGCACTACGGAAAAATATGCTGGCGGGGGAAAGTATGCAACATCTTCCCACATAGCTTCCTTTTGCGGTTTTGTACCAGCGGCAAACCCGCGCTTTACTATTTTAGTTGTGCTGGACCAGCCGGAAAGAGCGCTTTTCGGTGCGGCTTCGGCAAATATATTTGCGGAAATAGCAACAAAATTCCTTACGCTTTACAGCGTGCAACCTGATCAGGAGAATTATGAATCTTAATATAACTTACGCCGCTTTAGCAAAGGCGATTGACGGTAATTTTACGGGGGCGGATTCTGCCGCCGTGCTTAACAATTTTACGATAGACAGCCGCGCTGTGCAAAGCGGCGCGGGCTTTTGGGTTATAAAGGGCCGCAATCACGACGCACATAAATTTGCCGCGCAGGCCGCCAAAGGCGGAGCCGCTTTAATTATAGGCGAAAACGGCAGACTGGAAGAAGTAAAAGCCCTTGGCGTAAGCGTGATAGAAGTGGAAGATACTTTGAAAGCCTTGCAAAAATTTGCAAGTTATCACCGCCTTAAACACAATATAAAGATAGCCGCGATAACGGGGTCCAACGGTAAAAGTACAACAAAGCAAATGTTGCTTTCCATAGCTTCTGCCGACGGCAAAACCTGCGCTAACAGCGGTAATTTTAACAATCAGATAGGCGTGCCTTTATCACTTTTGGAAATTAATCCTACCGACGTTTACGGCGTGTTTGAACTCGGCGCGTCCCACAAAGGCGATATTGACGAAATCGCGTCAATAGCCCTGCCCGATGTTGCCGTGCTTACCAATGTTTCCGCCGCGCATTTGGAGTTTTTTGGCGATTTGGAAACGGTGTATCAGACCAAGACGGAAATTATTAAATCTTTAAACAGCGCGGGAACTTTGGTTTATAATATTGACGACGAACTTTTGCGCCGTCTTAAAACCGCCTACACGGGCAAGGCCGTAAGTTACGGGTTTTCAGTTGATGCCGACTTGCGTATAGAAGAAGGCGAAGACTTTGCTTTTACTTATAAAGGCGCGCGTTTTTGCGTACCAATAAAGCTTGAACGCCACAATAAACTTAATGCTGCCGCGGCTTGCGGCGCGGCCATAGCCTTTGGCCTTTTTAAGGACGAAATTGAGCGCGGACTGCAAACATTCACGCCTATGCCTTTACGTCTGGAAGAGCATAAAAAAGGCGATACAACTTTTATATTGGATTGCTACAATGCAAACCCCGCTTCCGTCAGTAATGCTTTGGATATTCTTGTGTCCCGCCCCGCCCCGCACATTGCCGTTTTGGGAGATATGAGGGAACTTGGCGCGCAGTCGGCGCATTATCACGCGGAGTTGGGCCGCAAACTTGCCGCAAGCGGTATAAAAACAGTTTTTCTGGCGGGGGAAGAGATAAAACCCGCCTATGATGTTTTGGCAAAAGAAAGCGGCGTAATGGTAAAATATTCTGTAAACTGGCCCGGCTTTTTGCCCGAACTTAAGGAAGCCGTAAAACAGGGCGGCACGGTGCTTATAAAAGCGTCGCGCGCTTTAAATTTTGAAGAGATTTTTAAGGAGATATAAATGCTTTTTTACTTATCACAACTTAAGGAATTTATCAGCGTTTTAAATATATTCAACTACATCACTTTCCGCGCGGGTGCCGCCGCCCTTACGGGCCTTGTGATATCACTTTTGATTGCGCCGCCCGTTATCAAAAAACTTCGCTCTTATAAAATAGGCCAAGTGCAGCGCAAAGACGGGCCGCAAAGCCACCTTTCAAAAGGCGGCACACCTACGATGGGCGGCGTTATAATTATAGCCAGTTTGCTTTCCACCGTTTTGTTGTGGGCAAGGCTTGATAACAGGTTTATATGGCTGCTTATTTTTGTTTCCGTAATGCTTTCTTTTGTTGGTATTTTGGATGATTACACAAAGCTTGTAAAAAAGAATCCCGCGGGCGCACCCTCTTGGGTAAAGTTTACCGTGCAGATTTTTACGGCCTGCGTGGTTGTAGGTTATCTTGGCGCGTATCCGCCAAACGACCTTTACGCAACCTCTTTAAGCGTGCCTTATCTGGGCAGTAAAATTATTTTAAATCTGTCTTTTTTCTATCTCGCTTTTGCAATGCTGGTTATTATAGGTTCTTCCAATGCCACCAATCTTACCGACGGGCTTGACGGCCTTGCGGCGGGCAGCGTGATTTTTTGCGCGTGCGCTTACGCCGTGTTTGCTTACGCGGCGGGCAACTTTGGTTTTGCGGAATATCTTAGAGTAATTTACGTTAACGGCGCGGGCGAAATTGCGGTATTTATGGCCGCGCTTATCGGCGCGTGTCTGGGCTTTTTGTGGTACAACGCTTACCCCGCGCAGGTGTTTATGGGCGACACAAGTTCCTTATTTTTAGGCGGCGTTATAGCCACGGCGGCTATCTGCGTAAAGCAGGAACTTATTTTACCCGTAGCAGGCGGGATATTTTTGATGGAAACGCTTTCCGTAATTATTCAGATGGGATATTTTAAGGCGACGAAAGGAAAAAGATTTTTTAAAATGGCGCCGTTGCATCACCACTTTGAACTTAAAGGTATTGCCGAGCCTAAAGTGATTGTAAGGTTTTGGATTGTAGGCATTGTGCTTATGCTGGTGGCTTTAGCCTCGTTAAAGATAAGATAAAATGAATACTGTATTTTTGGAAAGAGCAAATGTAGCGCGTAAGAGAAACGCGGGCGAGTCTAAAGGTTTTTTACCGATAGACAACAGCCTTGCCGCCATTACCACGCTGCTTATTATAGCGGGGCTTATTTTTACGTACTCGTCCAGCGCATTTGACTCGCTTGCTTATTTTAAAAGGCAGGTTCTTTTTGACGTGCTGGGCGTGGCTGTAATGCTTTTTCTTTCCCAAACTTTTACCAATCTTATAAAAATAATAAAGCCCGCCCATTTGCTTTTTGCCGTCTGGGGATTGTTGATTTGGGTGCTGTGCCTGCCAGAGGCCGCCAATGTACACCGCTGGATAAATTTAGGTTTTTTTAACCTTCAGCCGTCTGAAGTCGCAAAAGGCGTGCTTATTGTTTACCTTGCCTGTTACTTTGCAAAACACCCCAATACTGCCAATGATAATACCCAGCTTGTAGTGCCTTTAATGTTCACTTTTATAACGATAGGCCTTATTGTGGCGGGTAAGGATTTGGGTATACCTATGCTTATGCTTATGGTATCTTTTGCAATGTTCTTTTTGGCGGGTTTAAAATTGTCCAAACTGGTTTATATAGTGGCGGCGGTTACGCCTATTATCGCGGTGGAAATTTACCGCCAGCCGTACAGAATAAAAAGGTTAACCTCCTTTCTCTCGCCCGAGGAAGCGGCAGGCTCCATAGGTTACCAGCTGGTGCATTCTTTTTACGCGATAGGCTCCGGCGGTTGGTTTGGCAAGGGCTTGGGCGCGTCCGACTTAAAGTTGGAATATTTGCCCGCCGCGCATACCGATTTTATTTTTGCCATTATGTGTGAAGAAATAGGTATGATAGGCGTGTTTTTTGTAATAGGCGCGTTTATTTGGCTTTTGGTGCGCGGCTTAACGCTTGCCAGAACCGCAAAAGAACCGTTTAATGCGTACATAATATCGGGCATTACGATTTGTTTTACATTGCAGGCGTTTTTTAATATGAGCGTGGCTACGGGGTTATTCCCTACAAAAGGTTTGCCGCTGCCCTTCTTTTCTTACGGGGGGTCTTCGGTAATAGTTACCTTGGCTATGATGGGTATTTTAATGAATGTTGCTGCGATAGAAAAAAAGAGTGACGACAGGAGATAATTGCCGGTATGGAAAATGTTTATATGATAGCCGCCGGCGGAACGGGGGGGCATTTTTACCCCGGTTTTGCTTTGGGTAAAAAACTGATTGAAAGAGGACACGACGTTGTTTTTATAGTTAAAAAGGGGACGGACTCCGCAAGAATTTTGCAGGAGGCTGATATACCGTATCACGAGATTGATTTTGTTGCAATGCCGCGCGGCAAGAATATAAAGCAATGGATTGATTTTGGTACAAAACTTTTTGACAGTATGCTGGAAATACGCGAATATATCAAAAGCTACAAGCCGCTTGCGTGTTTGGGTATGGGCGGGTATATTTCCTTCCCGCTGGTGTTTACGGCGCATTTTATGGGCATTAAAACAGCCGTGCATGATTCTAACGCCAGAATAGGGCTGGCTAACAGAGTTTGCGGTAAATTTGCAGATGTTTTTATGCTTGGCTTGCCGACTGCAGATAAAGTTGCCAAAACCGTTTTGGTAGGCACGCCCGTTAGGGAAGAGTTCCGCTTAAAGGAATCCGTTGAGGAACAAAACTACTGGCGTCTTGCCACGGATTTCTCCATAAATACTTTAATCGTGGGCGGCAGTCAGGGCGCGAGGTATCTTAATTATTCCGCCGCAAAGATGGTTATGGAAATGGTTACCAAAACGCAGCGTATGCACTTTTTGCATATAACGGGTAGGCGCGATTATGAGGAAATTAAAGCTTTTTACGGCGATACTCCCAATGTTGAGGTTATGCCTTATGCCGACGATATTTACGCGCTTATGAAAGCCGCGCAGATAATAATATCAAGGAGCGGGGCAAGTTCTCTGGCGGAAATTATTTCCCTAAAAAAGCCTTCCGTGCTTGTGCCTTATCCTCACGCCGCAGATAATCACCAGTATTATAACGCTAAGGTTTTGGAAGAGCGGAACTGCTCCATAATGATAGAGGAAAGCCCCAAACTTCAGCAGGACCTTATGGAAGCGGTAAAGGTTTTGGTGGCTAATCCCGTCAATCTTAAAAATATGATAGGTAATTTTGACGACTCAAAATTGCCAGACCCGCTTGACGCTGCCGACGTGGCCGCAGATATTATGGAAAGGCTGGCGCAAGGTAAGAAAATATTTTAAGAGTATTTTTTAAGCAATAAAAAACCCCCGTTCTTTAAAGAGCGGGGGTTTTGCTTTTATATTAAAACTTATTTTAATACTGTGTTTAAAAGTTTAAGCGTTTCAACATCCTGCGGATGTTTTGAGTTAAACGGTATAAGGCGGCTGCCTTTTGCATTTTTTACTATTACATAATTGTTCTTTATGTTAAATACCGTTCTGTCCGTATTTTCAAAAATGCTGCGGCCGAACATACCCTTAGGTGCGGCGTAACCCGCAAGCGCTAAGACGGTAGGCGCAATATCCTGCTGAGAAGCGAAAGGATTGGCGTAAGCCGTTTCCTTAGCGTATTTTTTGGAAATAAGGATAAGGGGGACTTCGTCAAAAGAAGGCTTGTAATCTTTAAACAAAGCGCCTGTATCTATATTGGCAAAGAAAGGGTGGTCCGCCGTTAAGATAACCATTGTTTTATCGTCAAACACATTTTCTTTTGAAAGATTTTCCAAGAATAAACCCAAGTCGTAATTGTAATGGGCAAAAGCGCGCGGCATATTGGTGCGCGTATAAAGTTTTTTAACGCTCTTGGAAACATCATCACCTTCAACGGGCGAATATTCCTGACCCAAGTAATTTATGCGGCCCGTGGGGACGTGTGAATCAACCGTTAAAAGATTTATAAATACTTTTTGTGAGGGATTGGTTTTAAGCAAATCTTTTAAGTAGGCTGTGGTAAATTCAAATAACTTCCTGTCGGTAAGGCCCCACCAGGAAACATATTTTTTATATTCTGGCAATGCGGCAAAGTGCTTTGCGCCGTAAATTTCTTCAAAGCCTGCTTCCTTAAACAAAACATTTTCCTGCATATATTCTTCGTTTGCGCCTCTTATAAATACGGTTTTAAAACCTTTATCTTTAAGAATGCTTACAAAGGAAATTGGGAATTTATTTTTAAATATAAGTTCAGCATTAGGGTGGCCCGAAAAGACAACGCTAAGGCCGTACAACGTGGAAAGCGTAACGGGTTTTAACGAAACGGAGGGGAAGCTTCTCATCAAGCCGTCGTAAATATAACTGGCGGAAGCGGGAATGGCGGGGTTAACCGTCTTTATAAATTTGTTGGAAAATGCCTCTGTAGTAATCAAAATAATTCTGTCGTAGGTGTTTTGGTTTACAAATTTAGTATCGGTAAAAAGGTTGTAGCGTTCCGCCGCGTTTTGTAAATCCTTAGGTAATTTTTCTAAAGAAGTGTCATAGTAAGCATAAGGATATTTTTTTACATAGCAGTCTTTAACTATGTTTATTACCGTCGTATCCATAAGGTCATAGGCAAAGAAAGCTGCGCTGCCGTTGATATATTTTAACGGGGAGATAAAGCCCAAAGCAACCAATAATACCGCCGATACGGCTATCTTTTTTGCGCTTTGGTGGCGGCTTGAGCGGTGCCAGCCTTTCTTTATCGCAAAGTATGGCAGCACAAAGATTGCGGCAAAGTAAAGCAGCAGTCTTATATCAAGCAGAAAACGGTACTGCGCGCCGCCCAGCGTGGGCAGGTACTTTGCGCCGAAGCGTTCCTTAAAGTAAACCAGCAGCACAATATCCGCCGTAACTGTTATATAGTAAAGGAACATAATAAGCGCAAAAACCCATCTCTTTTTAAACCCGAGCATATGGAAGAAACAGAAGATAATAGATATTGAAAGAAACTCGCAGACAAACTTGTTAAACGCGCCAAGTGTGGCGGTGGTAACCGTAAAGGCTTCCAGCTGATGCAAGCCTATAAAGTAAAACAGTAACCCCGGCAAAGAAAGCAATGCGAAGAGTAAAAAATCCTGCTTTAGAAGAGAAACATACTTTTTTATAAAGTTCATCATACCCCGCTCCATGCGTCTAAAAAAATGATAAAATAATTATACATTTTAGTTTAAAAAAAGTCTTAAGTTTAGAGGTAGTTATGGAAAACATAGAAATAAAAAGGCATTCCTGCTCACATATACTTGCCGCGGCGGTACAACAGTTATTCCCCGGCACAAAACTCGGCATAGGCCCAGCGATAGAAAACGGCTTTTATTACGATTTTCTCTCCGACCACAAATTTACACCCGAAGACCTTAAGACTATAGAAACTAAAATGAAAGAAATTATTAAGGCCAGAGAAGAATTTGTTTGCAAAAATATATCCAAAGCCGACGCGGTAAAACTTTTTGAAGAGAAAGGCGAAATTTTTAAAGCCGAACTTGCCGCAGAATTGGCAGACGATACAATTACTCTTTATACCAACGGCGACTTTACGGATTTATGCCGCGGGCCGCATATCGCGCATACGGGCCTTATAAACAATTTTAAGCTTACGCATACCGCAGGCGCATATTGGCGCGGCGACGAACACCGCCCCCAAATGCAGCGCATTTACGGCCTTGCTTTTGAAACTAAGGACGAACTTAACGCCTATATCAAACAGCAGGAAGAAGCCGCAAAGCGCGACCACAGAAAACTGGGTACGGAGCTGGACCTTTTTAGCATTAACGAAGACATCGGCCCAGGTTTGGTGCTTTGGCACGCAAAAGGCGGTATGTTAAGAAAAACTTTGGAAGACTGGATAAGGAATGAAAACCTTAAACGCGGTTATGACATAGTTTTTAGCCCGCACGTCGCCAGATTGCACTTGTGGAAAAAATCGGGCCACGCCAATTTTTACAGCGAAAATATGTTCAGCCCCATAAAAGTGGACGAGCAGGAATATCAGTTGAAACCGATGAACTGCCCTTTCCATATCGGCATTTATACGTCTAAGTTAAGAAGCTACCGCGATTTGCCTTTGCGCTTTTCCGAACTCGGTACTGTTTACCGCTACGAACGCAGCGGCGTTATGCACGGTTTGTTGCGCGTGCGCGGCTTTACGCAGGACGATGCTCACATTTTTTGCACGCCCGAACAGGTGAAGGAAGAAATACAGGATTGCTTCAACTTCGCATTGCACGTTTTTAAAACTTTTGGTTTTGAAAAGTACAATGTAGAACTTTCCACTTGGGACGAAACCAAGCCCGAAAATTACACGGGCAAGGCGGAAGACTGGCACGCCGCGCAGGAAGCTTTGGAAAGCGTGCTTAAAGCAAACAATGTTCCCTTTAAAACACACGCTGGAGAAGCTGCTTTCTACGGCCCGAAGATTGATATTAAACTTATTGACGCTATCGGCCGCCCGTGGCAGTTATCCACCATACAGTTTGACTTTAACCTGCCCGAAAGGTTTGATTTAACTTACGTCGCCGCCGAAGGCAGAAAACGCCCCATAATGGTACACCGCGCATTGCTTGGCTCTATTGAAAGATTTTTAGGTATTTTGATAGAACACTATGCGGGTTTATTCCCTTTGTGGCTTTCCCCCGTACAGGCGAAAGTTCTTACGCTTACCGACGATCAGCTGCCCTTTGCAAAAGATGTTGTTGCCCAGCTTAAGGCGGCGGAAGTTCGCGCGGAACTTGACGCTAACCCCGAAAAACTTGGCGCAAAAATACGTCAGGCGCACGTGGAAAAAGTACCTTATGCCATTATCATCGGCGCGAAGGAAGCGGAAACAAAAACCGTTACCTTACGTCTTAGAAGCGGCAAGAATATAGAAGGTATTAAGGTGGAAGAACTTGTAGCAAAGCTTAAAGAAGAAGTTGCAACAAGAAGCCTTACCAACCTTTATAATTAAAGTTTAAAAAGAAAAAATAAAACCCCCGTTCCTTAAAAGAGCGGGGGTTTTTGATTGTGTAACTTCTAAAAGCATTAATAAAAAATTAATTGCTATTTGTATGCTTAATATGTACTATGAAGCTATGATTATTAGCAGTATCTTTATAATTATGTGCCAGAGGACAGAAATATATGGTAAAAAAATCAAAATGTAAAAAAGGA
>MTLE01002043.1_pt1 | contig 30046 bp, 24 predicted proteins | sample 1982461 | NCBI WGS metagenome assembly MTLE01 (sample SAMN05712605, study PRJNA340218) | biofilm metagenome | isolation source: sample SPL anode biofilm adapted to -200 mV | place: USA | collected 2012-02-03
GTTGAATTTATACGACCGATTTTTCTGTGCTATTCTATTATGTGAAGTTAAATTAATATAAGAGGTCTACAATGATATACGGCTACATACGCGTAAGTACAGATAAGCAAACAACAGAAAATCAACGTTTTGAAATAACAAATTTCTCTAAGAAACATGGCATAGAAATTGATGCTTGGATAGAAGAAACTATTAGCGCAAGTAAAGAACTCAGGAAAAGAAAACTTGGTAGGTTAATATCAAAAGTCAAACATGGTGATATGATTATTGCATCTGAATTGTCCAGACTTGGACGCAATCTATTACAAGTAATGAGCATTTTGCATCATTGTATGAATACTGGAGCGGCGGTATGGACTATTAAGGATAATTACAGGCTTGGTACGGATATTCAGTCAAAGGTTTTGGCCTTTGCTTTTGGCCTTTCTGCCGAAATAGAACGCAACTTAATATCACAGCGGACAAAGGAAGCCCTTGTGAGAGTTCGGTCCGAAGGTAAAATATTAGGTCGTCCTAAAGGAAGAAAGAGCGCATATACAAAATTAACTGGACAGGAAGAGATAATAAGAAAGCTATTAGAAAAAGGGAACAGTAAATCTAGTATCGCAAAAATATTAAAAGTTCATCGTGGCACACTACTAACTTTTATTAAGCAATTAGATACAAAAACCTTGACTTTTCTCCCTACAGTAAGCGGTAATGTGTATGGGAGGGAAGCATGAAAAAAAGAGAAAGAGTATCGCCGGAACTGGTAGCGTTACAAGCAGAATGGTTGAAATACTTTAAAGTACCGCCACCAAGAAGGGCTAGTCGTGAGTTCTTGGCAAAAAACATATCTTGGCAGAAACAAGCTAAAGAGGAAGGTGTTAATTTAAATAAGTTTTACAAAACAATGGAATCTGGATTAGCTAAATATGAAGTTGGTAAAAAAGATAAACCGGAACTTATTGTTAAATCCGGCACAAAATTTATAAGGCAATGGCATGGTAGAGCGCACGAAGTGGAGGTCGTAGGATCTGCATTTAGCTACAATGGGGGAAGTTATAGAAGCTTATCGGCCATTGCTCGCAAGATAACAGGGACTCAATGGAATGGCAAATTGTTTTTCGGGGTGAAAAAATGAGCGATAAGAAGCAAATAATCAGATGTGCCATATATACTCGCAAATCCTCAGAAGAGGGCTTGGAGCAGGATTTTAACAGTTTACAGGCGCAGTGGGAGGCATGCGAGGCTTATGTAAAGAGCCAAAAGCACGAAGGATGGGTTTTGGTAGAAAAGCATTATGATGATGGCGGCTATTCTGGCGGAACGATTGAACGCCCCGCTTTAAAAGAACTCCTAGCGGATATATCAAATGGACAAGTCAACATAATAGTGGTTTACAAGATAGACAGGCTTACTCGTTCCTTAATGGACTTTAGCAAAATTGTGGAAGTTCTAGATAAAAATAACACCTCATTTGTGTCAATAACCCAGCATTTTAATACAACAACCAGCATGGGGCGTTTAACGCTCAATATGCTTCTATCATTTGCGCAGTTTGAGCGCGAAGTTACAGGGGAGCGCATTCGCGATAAATATGCCGCCAGTAAGCAGAAAGGGATGTGGATGGGGGGCAAGGTGCCGCTTGGGTATTACCGCAAAGATAAGAAGATATTCCCAGAAAGAACGGAAACCCCTAAGATAAACGCCATTTTTGAGAAGTATATAGAGCTAAAAAGCGTTCATTTGTTAAAGGAGTATTTGGATAATAACAAAATTATGGGGCGTAGCGGGAAAGGCTTAAGCAAGGGGAATATTTATCACATACTATCTAGCAGGACGTACTTGGGTGAGGTTGGGCATAAGGGAAAGTGGTATAACGGCTTGCATGAGGGTATCATAAGCCAAGAATTGTTCAGCAAAGCGCAGGAAATCCTTGAAGAAAATAGGATTAAAGATAGAAGTATAGAAAATAGTAAGGAGCCGTCGTTGCTGGCAGGTAAGATATTTGACGATAAAGGCAACTACATGAGCCCATACCACAGCAATAGCAGGAAAGGGAAGAGATATAGATATTACCTTAGCCAAGCTGTTATAAGGCAAGAGAAAGAGAAGATAGGCGTAATAACTAAAATAGCGGCTGGAGAGATAGAGGATTTTGTAAGAAAAACTATAGAAAAAGAGCTTTGCAGCGAAAGAGTATTTATCCAGAAGATGTTTGAGGATTTCCCAGTCAATGTTCAAAAAGGGATAATAGATACATCCGGTAAAGTACGCCTTGCCCCGCAAGAAATCATAGATATAACTAGCAAAATAAGGGTTTTTGAAGAGAGGGTAGAAATCACCTATTACCCGGCGCAGTTAAAAGAGATACTATTGGCCCACTATGAGGGAAGAACCCCTAAAAACATAGTAGATAAATCTGAAAGGACAATAATTAAAGAAATAAGAATAGTGGTTGTTGAAAATGGCGAGAAGATTATAATCGGTGCAGAAGCCGCTGCGAATAAGAATGATATCCTTATCAAGGCCATGCTAAAATCCTATAAATGGCATAAGCGGCTTATGGGCAAAGAGGAGTTTAGCATAAAAGAACTTTGTGAAGAGGAAGGAATTACCAAAAGATATGTAAACAAAATTTTAGGCTTAAGCTTATTATCCCCCAAAATAACCGAGAAAATCCTAAACGGCACCCAGCCAAGAGATTTAACCTTTGAGAAGTTAACTTCCATGAAAACTACCGATTGGAAACAACAAGAAAAGCTATTAAATATCCCATCATAAATAATTAATACTAAATAGTATAATGGAAACATGACAATTGGCATAATAAACATGGCAATTGGTGGCCAAAAAGATAATTTTACCGCGATAGCGCTGTTGAGGAAGGATATTGATTTGCTAAAAAAGGGAATAGACAATATAAACCTGCGCTTACAGCTTAACCAAAATAAGAAAAAGAAGAATTAATCTATTTTCTGTCAAGCTATTTGCATCCATGCGCCCTTGCATTCTTAAAATTATAAGTAATATTATTACGACGTAAATTTATACAAACGGCATCTCTTCTGTGGCGCCGAGGCCAATCTTTAGGATATATAAGTTTCCTTTAACAAAAACAAAGCTTTTACTTTTGAAACGGTAAGTTATAGAAGCTTATCAGCCATTGCTCACTGCCTTTTTTATTAACAAGTGCCATAAAGCGCCATTCACTTAGGAATAAAAGTGGAATAATATATTAAAATAAGCAAACATTGTGTTATACGAATAAATAATTATAATTTGTGATATCCTATATTTATAATAGTTTTACTAAATACAATTTGTTAAATGAATAAGAAAACAAGCAAACTGTAAAAATATCTGAATGGCAGTAGTTTAATACAAAAGAGGCTTTTATGAAAAACGAAGATATAGAGAAAAATATAAAAGAATACCTGGTAGAATTTTCTTCCCAAGCCAATGATTGGTTCCAAGGTAAAAAGAATATCCTTCCTATTGTAAAAGATTATTATTCTTTTCATAAGAAATTTTTTATCAAAGAAAATTTGGAAAAAGCGGATTGGACTGAATTCCAACAAATATCTAAGAAACTGCATTCTCTTTCCAGCGTACCTATGGCGGCAAAAAACGCCTTCGGAAGGCCCAATGTCGCTATTGAGGACTACAGACAGCAATTTTCAGCATTATTAAATAAAAACGTATCCGTAAAAGAAAAAATAGATAATTTCAAATTACCCTATATTGGAAAAGCAGCATTAAGGGAACTTATGGGATACCTATTCCCTGAAAACTGTTATATCGTTAATTCCAGCACAGAAAAAGCATTAAATTATTTAGGAGTGGACTTAAATATTCCAAGAGGAGCGAGTCTAGGTGAAAGATACGAAATTATAATCAAAGAACTTGACAAAATTCAACTTCTTTACAAATCTGTTGTGGGGCAGAAAACAGATCTCCCAATAAACCTAGAGATTGACCAGTTTTTGTATTGGATAACGGAAACTAAAATAATTAAAACAGAAAGAAAATATTGGGCCGTAGGTGCAGACTGGAAAGACGATGGTTCGCAAGAGGACCGTTTCCTCCAACAAGGACTATGGGAAGATGGATATGGAATAAGTAGTAATGAAAAGTACAGAAAACTACTAGAACAAATTTCTGTTGGTGATATTTTACTAATGAAATCCGCTTCTACAAAAGGCAGTAATCATAAGATTTCTTTCACTAAATTAAAAAAGATCGGGAAAGTAACATATATAAGGAACTGGTACTCTTTTAGTGTAGAATGGTTAGATATACAAGGCCTACCTAAAGACTTTGAAAATGTCACTTATTGGCCAACCATACAAAGAATGCGCAATGATGATATGCTGCATTTTGCAAAAAATATGGTAGAAGGAATTCCTTATGAAAATAAACCAAATGGCAAAAAAACAATTGGAAAACATCCCTTAAATCAAATTCTTTGTGGTCCCCCGGGAACAGGTAAAACATATAGCACGGTTATAAAAGCTATGGAAATAATAGATGACGCATTTTATTTAAACACTTCTAAAGAGGAATATGTACAATTAAAGAAAAAATTTGACGACTTAAGGACTGCGGGACAAATAAAATTTATTACCTTTCACCAGAATTACTCATATGAAGAATTTATAGAAGGAATAACTCCTGATTTGGATAATAGAGGAACATTATCTTATATGCTAGGTAAAGGCCCGCTAAAGACAATAGCGGAAAAAGCTGCTGACAACCCAGATAAGAAATATATTTTGATTATTGATGAGATAAACCGTGGAAATATTTCCAAAATATTTGGCGAGCTAATAACATTGCTTGAAGAGGACAAGCGCTCCGGGAAAAATCATGCCATCAGTATGCCGCTTATATACAGCAAAAAGGACTTTATCTTGCCAAATAACCTATATATAGTTGGAACAATGAATACGGCAGATAAATCTATTGCTCTAGTTGATGTCGCATTGCGGCGCAGGTTCGCTTTCATAGAAATGATGCCTAAAGCAGATTTAATAGCGGAGAATATAGATGGAATAATGTTGCGGGATATATTTGAAACATTGAATAAGAGAATAACTATCTTATTGGACAGAGATCACCAAATTGGGCACAGTTATTTTATGAAGGTACAAAATATATCTGAACTTAGACAAAAATGGTTCAAAGAGATACAACCTCTTTTAAACGAGTATTTTTACGGGGATTGGGAAAAACTTAAGTTGTTGCTCTCTGATAGTTTTATAAAAGAAATTAATGAACCATCTTTAAAAGAAACGGTTGATGGAGGATGGACATTTAAGGAAGAAACCATGCCAGATGGGCAGTTTATCAATGAAATCAACAATATCACGATAAAGCAATGAAAAGTATTGAACTTAAAGAATACGAGTTGTCAGAGGAATTGGATAGTTCTTTTCTAACATCTTTTAAAAAATTTTTAAAAGATAAAGGACTACAAAACGCGTTCAGTTTTGATAGTACTCGTATTAAAACCTCATCCTATGCAGGTACTATAAAATTTAAGGGAGTGCAAATAAATGTACTCCCTAAAATGATTAGCGAAAGCGAAGACGGCAAAAAGATAGTGGATAACCTAATCTTTATGCTTTCTTATACTAAAAAACTTAAGATAAAAAACCCATGCTCAGCACTTATATCCAAATCCCCCAACCCCTTTATAGAGGTGTTGATTTCATCTTATGCGGACTCTTTGTTAAGTGCACTTCTTACTAATATCCCGCATGACTACGAAATGCAAAATGGCAATTTGCGTTTTATAAAAGGGAAAATAGATTTCAGAAACGATATTAAATATAATAGTTCCAATCACTCTAAGATTTATTGTATTTTTGATGAATTTAAAGAAGATAATCTTCTAAACCAGATTTTTAAATTCGTTACCCAAGCCTTATCCAATATTTCCCAAATATCAGATACGAAAAACAAACTTAAGAAGATTCAAGCCATTTATGAGGATGTTTCTTTAAAACGAATAACACCTGAAATATCAGATAATGTGGAATTAAAAAGGGAACAACGAGTTTTTGAAATGCCTTTAAAACTGGCTAAGTTATTCATTGATAATACATCTATCCATATGAAAAGCAATAACTTTGACTCCATCGCATTGCTATTTGATATGAACAAGTTATTTGAGGAATTTATATTCACAGCTTTAAAATTTATGTATGGAGTCAATGTTAAGGCGCAAGTCAAAAAAGGAATGCTTAAAACCCTCTATTGCGGCAACGACGTTATCCCATTTCCGAAGCATACCAGAAGTGATATTCAAATAAACGGACTTACGAAACAACCTATTATTTTAGATACAAAATATAAGATTATCAACTCTGCCAATGATATATCAGTAGACGACATTTACCAAATGATGGCCTACAGTAAAGTATATAAAACCGATAATCTTATACTCCTATATCCCAAATCCGGATTTGGATTTGGACACACCGTAGGATTTTATGAAGATGTTCTGGTAGATAGAAAATTAAATATTCACATAGCAACACTTAATTTACATAGTAATTTGAAAAATAAGCATTTTATGTCTGATCTTAAACACATTGTAGAGAAAAGTTATCTTGAATACAGGTAACAACTTCATAAGAAATCGTTATTTCCGATATATAAATAATTTAAGCCTTTCAACCTGTTAAAATGGGCGCTGTTACTCTATCTCATTCCAGGTTTTGGGGGATTAGGTCAACGCCTAAGAATGTTTGGCATCTAATAGAAAACGGCAATTGCTTATTCCCCGATAATAAACCACCATGGTGGGCTGATTTTTAAAGGGAATTACTGAGTTTTCCATATTCTAAGCACTCTTTGAGCCAAGCCTTGGCCTACGGTAGTAAACTGCCAACGCATAGCTTACTAGGAGACATATAGCTTGACTTTTGTCCCTTTAGTAAGCGGTAATGCGCATGACGTTAAATATTATGCAAAGGAGCAGGTTATGAATAAAAAATTAAAGATAATTAAATCGCAAAAGGTATTGCCAGAGGACTTAACGAAAAAAGCTGTCCACCGCCAGCTGTGGTAATGTGGAATCCGGCTGCTACAAAGACCATAAAGGCGTGCGGTAGTCGCATTCCAGTTGTCGGCACTATAATTGCTAAGGATATACTATCATAATAACCTGCACAGGTGACTGCGAAAAAGGCAAACAGAGAAAAATCCGCTGTTTGCCTTATATTTTTGCTACAAAAGTCCCTAGAGAAGGGATGCCGAGAAAGATACTTAAAAAACACCGAAGAGAGATAAAAAAATGTCCCGGTTTAGAGGGGACTTTCTCTAAATCGGGACACTAAATGGCGGAGTCAACGGGATTCGAACCCGCGGTCTCTGCCTTGACAGGGCAGCGTGTTAACCAGGCTACACCATGACTCCGTGTTACTTCTTATAGATATATTCTATCTTTTATAAAAAATTCAGTCAAGCAAAATAGTTTTTAGAGGGAAAAAAGCTAAAATTTTCCCCATAAAATCTGCTCTAATTCCAACATTTTGCCCGTTTGCGCCAGCACGCGTTTTTGCACTTCTTTTATAAGGTTATTTATATCGTTTGCCGTCGCGTTTTTATAGTTGATAATAAAGCCCGCGTGTTTTTGCGATACCATTGCCCCGCCGACGCTAAAGCCCCTAAGTCCGCAAACATCTATAAGGCGGCTGGCGTAATCACCCTCGGGGCGTTTAAATACGCTGCCCGCGGAGGGATATTCAAGCGGTTGCTTTTCCGCGCGTTTTGCCAAAACTTCCGCGCGTTTTGCGGCAACTGCGGCTGCGTCCTGCGCTTTTTTGGGCTGCCACGTTGCGCTTAAAACTATGCAATTTTTTGGCAGGGCAACGCTTCTGTATGCGTGGGCAACTTCGTCTTTTTTTATGGTTTTTAATTCGCCGTCTACCGTCAATATCGTAAAGTGTTTAAGGCAGTCAAAAGTTTCTGCATTAAATGCGCCAGCGTTCATATAAACCGCACCGCCAACGCTGCCCGGTATGCCTGAGAGGCCTTCCATTCCTTCAAATCCCGCGCTTACGGAAGCTTCAACAACTTTATCTAAAGCTGTTCCCGCTTTGGCGGAAATTGTGTCATCGCCAAGCGTTATACCTTCCATTTTTCTAAGGCAGCAAATTATACCCTCAAGCCCCAAATCGCTTACTAATATATTAGAGCCAAGGCCTAAAATTCTTAAATTTATTTTATGTTCTGCGGCAAACGCGATAAGCTTTTTTATTTCTTCTTCCGTTTTGGGCAAAGCCAAAACTTCAGCCGCACCGCCCGCTTTATACGTGGTATAAAGGTTCATTGGCGCGTCAAAAATAAATTCCGTTTGCAAAGATTCTGTTAAATTTTGTTTCCAGTTCATTTTTATATATTATATAAAAAGATTACGGAGGTATTTTTATGGTACACAAGAACGCCGGCAAGCTGCCAACAGAACATTTGGATTTAGAAAAATTAAGAGCGGAATTTTATACTCCATCCTCCGCGCCTGCTCCCGTTAAGTTTGGCACGTCTGGGCACAGGGGTTCTTTGGGCGGCGGCTTTTGCGCGCTGCACGCGCGTGCTATAGCCCAAGCCGTAGCCAAAATGCACGCCGAGCAAAACATAAAAGGCAAAATATTGGTTGGCGGCGATACTCGCCTTACCAGCCGCGCCACGGCGGAAATTTGTGCCTGCGTACTTGCCGCAAACGGTCTTAAGGTTGTTCTGCCCGATATAGCCGTGCCAACCCCCGTATTTTCTTTTGAAATTTTATCCAAGCGCGTTTGCGCCAGCCTTAACGGTACTGCCAGCCATAATCCGCCGCAGGATATGGGGCTTAAATATAATCCCTCCAACGGCGGCCCTGCGTCGTCGGAAGTTACCGCAAAGATAGAAAAATACGCAAATTACTTTTTGCAAAATCCGTCTGAAATTAAAGAAATTTCTTTGCAAGAAGCCAAAGCAAAGAGCCTTGTGGAAAGCGCGGACGTTATAAAACCTTATGTTGAAGCTTTAGGTAAAAAAATTAATTTTAACGTCATTAAATCTGCTGGTATTAAAGCCGCCATACACCCTATGGGCGGAGCAAGTTTGCCTTTTTACGACGCGATAAAACAAAAATACGGGCTTGATAATATGGAAATTGTAAACAGGCAGCAAAACCCAGCGTTTGATTTTATCCCGCTTGACCACGACGGTAAGACCAGAATGGACCCGTCTTCCCCCTATCCTATGAAGCCGCTTATAGATTTGGTTAAAAGCGGCAAATATGCTTTTGCGGGAGCAAGCGACCCTGATAGCGACCGCTTTGGTTGCGCGACTGCAAAGGGTGGTTTGATACAGCCCAATCACGCGCTTTGCGTTATGCTTTATTACCTTATAAAAAATAAGAAACCCGCAAAGTCCGCCAAGGTTGGCAGGACGCTTGGTACTACTCATCTTATGGATAGAATAGCCGCCGCTTACGGCCACGATACAATGGAAGTTAATGTAGGTTTTAAGTATTTTGTTGACGGCCTTATGGACGGTAGTTTGTTTTTGGCGGGGGAAGAAAGCGCGGGAATGTCCGTAGATAATTGGGTTACGGAAAAAGACGGCATTTTAGCCGTTTGCCTGCTTTTGGAAATTATGAGTTTTACGGGGCAGGATATTGCGGGGCTTTACCATCAGCTTGCCGCGCTTTACGGTAATTCTTTTTATACGCGCATAGATATGCCCGTTACGGAAGACGCTAAAGAGAATATTAAAAAACTTAAGGCGGAAAATTTTGCTGCGCTAAAAGAAATTGCGGGCGAAAAAGTGCTTAAAGTGCGCGACAGCGACGGCCTTAAAATTTATTTGGAAAACAGTTGGATTTTAGTGCGCCCGTCAGGGACAGAGGCTATTGTAAAGTTTTACGCCGAAACTTTTAAAAGCCAGGAGCATTTGGACTTGCTTATAAAAGAAGGCGGGAAAGTATTTAATATATAGCTTTCCGCCGCGCAAAAAGTTTTAGTGAAAATAAAAACCCCCGTTCTTTTTAGAGCGGGGGTTTTTGGGAGTGCATTACATTGTTTGGATAGCGTTGAGAGCTTTTCTTAAGGCTGGGCTTCTGGGTAACAGGCGGCCGGGGTTAAGGTCCACGGTGTCGCTGTTTTTAACAACTTTTATTTCGCCTTCAGCCACAACTTCTCTTGTAAAAACTTTTTCGTCAAACTGCACGGGCGCGTCGGTAAACAAACTTAAAATATCCAAAAGAGCCATATCGTATTTTGTCTTTTCGGAAGAAAACTGCAGATTGGCATTAATTGCCTGTAAGCCTGCAAGGCGGATAAGGGCTTCCCTCTGCGCCTCTTTGTCCACCCAACGGTTTGAAAAATGCGGCTTGGAGTCATCTTTAGATTTATTAATGCACGTTCCGCCATTCATAAGTTGTGTTACATTCTCGTTTAATATAGAACCTTCCGCCGCGCTGTTTACAACCGCGTGGCCGTTGGCATTATTTTCTAAATATCTGTATTTAAGCAGGCGTTTTGTAAGGTTAGCGTAAACATTGTCCATAAGTTCCTGCCCTAAAATTGTAAACATTTCCAGCATAGCTACAACAAAAAGTGTTCTGCCAAGGCTTACCGTCGCGTAAGATGCCGCAAGTGTTGTTGATGTTGCCGTCGCGCCAAACCACGCACCCGCGCCAGCTCCGCCGTAAAGGCCTGCCGCGGGAGCGCATAAAACAAGCAACGCGCCCATTGCAATACCGTTAACGCAAGCCATGCCCGTATCCATCCATTGTCTTTTATTTACTTCCTTTTGATAGCGCGGATTTTTTGCAAGCAGATATGCCATTTTTTTTGTTTCGTACTTCATATTTTCCAAAACTTCACTGGGTGTAAATTTAGCCGCGGGGTGGTTTCTGTAATCTTCAACCGTGGCATTATATGTCTTCATTGTTTTGGCTATTACGGCCTGCGGATATTTTTTATCAAATATCGGCGGCAGTCTGTCAAAAGGATTCTGATTTTTTTGCGCCTCTTTTGTTATGTTATTTAAAAAATCAACGGAAGAATTAGGGTTAAAATTATTTGCTTTATTTATTTTTATAATTGCCTGCGCAAAAACAGGCGCATTGGAAGCGCATAAAAAAATAAAAGCAAGGGTAAGATTTAAAAAGTTTTTCATAGGATGTTTCTCCTTACATATATATTAGCAGTGCTTGCGGCAAAAGCGAAAGAGTCCTTTTTCCCATATAAATATGGGCCATAAGGCCTAAGTTTGCATAAAAGTAATTTTTACGGGCGTTTTTTGTATAATAACTAAGGTATGTCCACTTTAACTCCGCTGGATGGCAGATACTCTGCCAAAGTTGCAAAACTTGCTTCACTTATGGGAGATGAGGCCCTGCTCCGCCGCAGAATAGAAACCGAATGTGCTTACTTTGTTGCTTTATCACGCCTCGGTTTACTGCGCCTGAGCGCAAGGGAACAGGCTTTTATAAGTGATGCCGCTTCCGTCATATCCGCAGAGGATATTAAGACGGTAAAAAGCATAGAACTCGGCGGACATAAAATAATAAAAGCCACTAAACACGATGTTAAAGCCGTGGAATATTATTTAAAAGAAAAATTTGAAAAGACAACCTTAAAAGACAGAACGCAGTGGCTGCATTTTGCTTTAACATCTGAAGATATTAACAGTATTTCCTATGCCTTAATGGCGCGCGACGCCGTGGAGCAGGTTTTGCTTCCCTCGCTTGAGGAAATACAAAAAAATCTGCTAAAGTCCGCCAAAGCAAATGCCGATACCGTTATGCTTGCACGTACTCACGGGCAGCCTGCCGTGCCGACGACATTCGGTAAAGAATTTAAAGTTTTTCACTATCGCCTTGCCCGCCAGATAGCGCAGCTTAAAAAGCAGGAAATTTCCTGCAAGTTGGGCGGAGCGGTGGGCAATTTTAACGCGCATACCGCTGCATTCCCGCAGGTAAACTGGTCTAAATTTGCAAAAGATTTTGTGGCCTCCTTTAATAAAGGGCATAAAACAAAAATAATTTTATTTGAAGTTACCGACCAAAACGACCCGCACGATACCCTTGCCGAACTGTTTGATAATATAAGACGCATAAATATAATTCTTACCGATTTAAGCCAAGATATGTGGCGCTATATAAGCGACGGGCTTGTAAAGCAAAAAGCTGCGGAGGGGGAGGTTGGTTCTTCCACAATGCCGCAAAAAATAAACCCGATAGATTTTGAAAACGCGGAAGGCAATTTAGGTTTGGCAAATGCTTTGCTTGGGTTTTTCAGCCAAAAATTGCCTGTTTCCCGCTTACAGAGGGACCTTTCCGACTCCACAGTTTTGCGTAATATAGGTGCAGCCTTCGGCTATAGCGAAGTTGCTTACCGCTCCCTTATAAAAGGTTTAGGCAAAAGCGGTGTTGACGCCGCCGCCTGCCGCCAAATGTTGCTTGCCCACCCCGAGGTTATCGCCGAGGCCCTGCAAACAATTTTGCGCGCGCACGGCGTTAAAGACGGATACGAGCAGTTAAAAGATTTCACGCGCGGTAAAGCGCTTTCTGCGGAAGATATTAAAGCTTTTATAGATGGCCTTAAAGTTTCCCCGCAGCTCAAAACCCTGTTATATAAACAGGATTTACTAAAATACACAGGAACAGCCGCAAAGACGGCAAGGAAGGCTTAAAATGATTGATATAGTATCAGGCGGGCAGGCAGGTGACGAAGGAAAGGGTAAAATTTCTGCCTATCTTTCCTATAAAGGTAAATACAGCTATTGCGTGCGCATCGGCGGGCCGAACGCGGGGCATACCGTTTTGCATAAAGGTAATAAATATACGCTTAAAAATATACCTTCGGGCTTTTTAAACCCTGATACCAAACTTGTTTTGGGCGCGGGCGCGTATACAAAAACCGATTGGCTTTTGAAAGAAGTTGAACTTACGGGCACAAGGGACCGCCTTATAATAGACCCTATGGCTGTTCTTATAGAAGACAAACACACTGATGCGGAAAAGGGCGACGCGCATTTTATGTCCGCCGTAGGCAGCGTAGGCACGGGCTTGGGGCAGGCTGTTAAGGATAGAATAGAAAGACGCCCGATGAAATTTGCAAAAGACGAACCTTTGCTTAAAGAATTTATTAAAGATGTTCCCGAACTTTTAAATAAAGCCTTGGCCAAAGACCAAGATATATTGGTGGAAGGCACGCAAGGTATAAAACTTTCTATTATGCACGGGGAATATCCTTTTGTAACCTCCAGAGATACAACCGCATCCACCTTTTTGGGCGAAGCGGGTTTAGGCCCCAAAGCCGTACGCGACTGCTGGGTTATTTTTAAACCTTATGTAAGCCGCGTTGGCCCAGGTCCTTTAGATTTTGAAATTACGGACGAAAAAGAATTGGAACTTTACCACGGTAAAGGCTGCGAAATCGGTAGCGTAAGCAAACGCTTAAGAAGAATAGGCCGCTTTGAAGACTCCTCCGCCAAAAAAGCAATTATGATAAATACGGCAACAAAATTAGCCGTAACGCACATAGACCTTTTTGACGGCAATGACTCGGGCGCAATAAAAACTTATGCCGATTTTACGCCCGATGCCAAAAAGTTCTTGGACCATTTGCAGGAACTTGCCGCACAAACATATCCCTATCCCAAGCTTAAATTTATCTCAAACGGCGCGGAATTGGAAGATATGATAATTCTGTAAAAATAATGTTTTTACAATGGGACGCGCGGGTTTTAAAGCCCGCGCGTTTCTTTTTTATGCGCGCGGGGGTTGCAAATTTGCAAAAAGTTGTCCATAATTAGAGATAAGGATATTAAACAATTTAAGCAGTCTTAAGTGCGCCGTGACCCAGTAAAAATTTTTTTGACCGGTGATAGGAGGTTTGTCAATGAATTTCTTAGATAAGAACGGATTTAGAGCCGCTTTGGTGATAGCCGTCATATTTTTAGCAATGCCGTTTATGTTCCCCGAGAGGGTTCCCGTAAACGTTAAAGGCAGCGCGGAGGATTCCTCGCAACCCGTAAAATCCAAAAAGTTTTTAACGGGAGTTTACGAAAGAATCGGCAATTTTTATAACTTTAAAAAGAATAAGAAATCAGCCTTAGACCTGACTCTTGAACAACTTAAGAACGAAGCTGACGCCGCAGCGGCAGAAAAAAAATCTGCTGCCGCCGCCGCACAAAATTCTTTTGAGAAAGCTGCGGAAGGGGCTTCCTCCTCCGCAGGTTCCGATGCGGGCGGCAGTTCTTTTGAAACAGGCTCCTCTTCTTCAAAATTATCATTTTCCGCAGCAGCCCTAAAAGCTTCCTCAAAACCAAAACTTTCAATAGGCGGTAAGGAATATGAAGTTGTAAAAGACCTCTACGGCAAAGACTATGCCATTACAGGCAAAGGCCCTGTTGCCGTCAGTTCTCTGCTGGCAAAGGGCGGGGTTTTAAAATATCCTTCGGGTAAAACGGTTTCAAGCTCCAGAGTGTCTGCAGAAGCATACAATGCAGGCGGCGGCGCAAACCCGTATAGTTCTTTAACGGCCTCTTCAAAAGCTTCCGGCGGCTCTTATAAGGGCGGCAAGAGAAGCGGCGGCGTAGCCTCTACCCGCAAAATATCAAGCGGATTCAGTTTAAGCGGCGGTAAGAGCGGTGGCAAAAAAGCTATTCGCAAAAGTTCGGGCGCGCGCGGCGATTTTGGTGATTTTACGGGTGCGGTTGATATAGAAGACGCTTATAATAATGTCCAATCTCAGGCTGTTGCGGTTAAAGCTATGCAACAGGCCGATTCCCTTGAAGACAGCTATACATATTATGACGCTGCTGCCCCTGCGTCAGCTTCGGCTCGTATGGCACCAGCTGCTTTCGCTTTGCCTGTTAACTCCGATTTAATTAAATCCGCCCCCGTATTTGGTGATGACGCTGTAAAGGCTGCACCCGATACTGAAAAGGTTACGGTAGCCGCTCCCGTGAAAAAGGCAAATAAAGCGCCTGATTTGAATATGGATGAAGCTTTGACCGCTATTCCCGAGGCTAAAGAAAAGGTTGCCGACAAAGTTGAAGAAAATGCGGGAGAAAAAAAGAGTATTTCTGTATCGCTGGATGTAAAAAATGCTGTAGGAACCATTCCAGGCAACGGTACTGTCCGCAAAGATATGACAAAAGCGCTTTTGGGTACAGGGGCTGTGTTCAACAGCGAAAAAATGGCGGATAATAATGTTATCCCCGATCCTTGGATAGTCCCTTCTAAAATAGAAAATGACGACTTTTCTTTTGCTTTTTGGAAAGTCAATAAAGAGCCTTTGACCAAAGGCGAAAGCGCCCTTTCAAAAAGTAAAGAGTGGAAAGATGCCGACGAATATAACAAGCAAAAAACAATGCCTTTGGTAGAAAAGGCAAAAGAAATAGCAGGCCCCATATCGGTTATTGTTTTTGACGGTAAAGAGCAAGCGGCGAAAGATAACTATTTCCAACAGATGGCAAATTATGCCACGGGCAGTTCTCCTCTTGCGCCCAGAACTACAAAAATTTATGCGGTTGCCAATCCGCAGGATATTCCCGCGGTTAATAGCCCGTACGTGTTTGCCTACAGCGGTGTTATTACGCCTGATAATAATAAAAAGTTCTTTAATCAGATACTCAATCAGGCAAATATGATTCAAAAGAAAAAGATTGAGATAAAAAATAACGGCGGAGTTGAAAAGGCCAGTGCAAATATCGCTGCGTCCGCTGTAACGGGGATTTCAACCCTTGAGAAAGATATAAAAATCCAAATTGATTTACCCTCGTCCAAAAGGCCCATTCCCAACTAGGTCCTTATGCTCTTGTCAATGTACTATGTTTTTATTATCTTTTTAACATAGTAGTTTTATATGCGGAGGTTTTTATATTTATGACGTTTAAAAAGAATTTTGTTATATCACTTTTTGTTTTAGCGGTTTTGCTGTCCGCCCAGCAAGCTTTTGCAAATTATTGTATGTGGACGCTTAAAAATGGCACCAGTGTAAAATACAATATACAGGAAAGCATAGTTGCAGGTGTTTCTGAAGAATACATTGACCAATTCCACGGATGTTGCGAAGCCTATCCTTGGCAGTGCGGCAAAAACTGGGTTGGCGATGACGATTATTATAATCTCCAGCTTGCGGCAAAATATAACAGAACAAACACGGTAAAATATCTTTTAAAATATCACGGTTGCGCTGAAACGGCAGATGACTTTGGCGGTGCGCCCGGGGTGCCTTATGAATATAACGCGCTTATGTTTGCAATAAAAAATTTTAATAAAGAAATGGTTTTGTGGTTATTGCATTACAAGGCAGACCCTACCGTTAAAAACAATTTAGGCAGAGATGCAAAATATTATGCCGAAAGACTTGATAAGAGCAAAGCGGATAATGCAGAGATAGTAAAAATGGTTGTGGACGCTTGGAATAAAGTTATGGGCTACTCCCAAAATATGATAAAAGAAAAGAAAAACGCCCTTATAAAACAGTTAAAAGGACAAGACGCTTCTGAGAAGCTTAAAATTCTTCAAGAAAAATATATGTTCCGTCCTTTTGTCGGCTGAGTTATAAATATTTATCTTTATTCAGGCATGTCCCGCGTAGAAGTTGCTATGCGGGTTTTTGCCCTTAAACAGGGATAATTGACGATTTTAAAATAATTTTATTTGTTTTGGTATAAGGGAGCGGTTATGAAAAAAAGTAAATCATATTTAAAAGGTCTTACATGGACAGCTATAGCTTTGGCCGGAGCATTTTTTGTTTTGCCTGCCATCTTTCCCGAGGACGCTGCAGTTATTGACCAAAAACTTTCCGCCGAGGCCGCCGCGCAAGAGGCAGGGGCCGCCGCATTGCCTGTTGTTTTTAGCGATAATCCTTTATCCAAGTTCTTTAAAAAACTTTCAAAATTTTACGGTTTTGGCAAAAAAACACCCGCAGAGGTTGGCTCTGATGTAAGTTTTTCAGACGAGCGCGAAGTTTTCCCGCTTAGGGCGTCTGCGGAAGATTCCTCAGACGTTTCCTTCGGGCAGGAAGGCGGCTCCCCGGCTGTAGGCCCTATGATTTTTACGGCAGCGGACGGGACTGAAATTCATCCCGATGCTAACGGTTATACTTATGACGGACAGTATTACAGTAATGGGGAATACCCCTCTGAAGATTTAAAGAAATCAATAGAAAATGCTATCGCAATGTATCACACTTCGGCCTCCGCCTCGCAAGGGATGAAGCCTGTTTATGTGCAAAATCCTGACGGGTCCCTTAAAGTTCAGTATGTTTCCGACCAGGATTATGACAGATATATGGGCGGGGCAACAATGGGCGCGGACGGCAATCCGCAAAGCCAGTTTTTTGCCTCTTCAAATAAATATTCGGGTGCAAGGCTGGCCTCTAAAGAAGGTGCGGCATCCTCTTCCAAATCAGGCTCAGATAATGGGAAAGGTTTTGGCTCCTTCTCGTCAGAAGATACAAGCTTGAGCGGACGCTTTGCCACGCTAAGCACAAAATTGGACCAAAATAAACAAGATACCGCAAAAGAAGCTGAAGAGCAACAGAAGAAAGAAAAAGAAGAATTTGAAAAAAATAAATGGCAGCTGCTTAATTCTGCGGGAAGATTTTTGGAGTCCAGATATGTGGAGCCTTCCCAAGGTAAAAGAACAATTCCTTCGTATGACGGCAAATTGTTTAAAGATAAGGCTTTAATAATAGACAAATCTTTTGCAAGAGAGTTGGTTGAAAAATTCGGCGTGAAAGAAGATGACTTTAACAAGGCAATGTTCAGAGAAGCCAATATGACACGCAGCGGGCGCGGTAAAGAGCAGGACTTTCTTGACAATATAAGAAAGCAGATAAAAAACGATGATATATTTAAAATATTGTCAGGGCAGAGGAGTGAGCCGCTCACCCACGCCATACACAGCCTTAAAAAAGAATATGGCGACAATATGTTCTTTGACCATATCGGCGTTCCTGTAAATGAACCTGGCAAAAAGTTGTCCGAAAAGAAGAGTTTTACCGACACCTTTTTTGTTGATACGGGTCTTAGGGATGTTTTAAAGGCGGCTGATGTAAAAGACGATAGGATTGCGGCAATAGAAGAGGAATATAAAACCCTTGATGAAAACCGCAAAGAGTTTTCTAAAACGCTTAGAGATGTAATATCAAAAGACCCTAATTTAAAATCTCTAAAAAATAACTCAACATTTTTATTGGGAGCAAAAAATGACGGCAAAGTGGTGATAGCTTCTTCAAAAGCGTTCTTTTATAGGTATGCCACGCCCCCTTCCGACTGGATAGAAGAAAAATCAAAGCAGGAACCGGAAAAGGCGTATATTTCTTTGTCTGTGGAAGAATTTGCCGCTCACCTTAAAGACAGCGGCACGGTAACAATAGTTACAACCCCTTCGGCAGAAGAAAAACTGAAAGCATTAGGTGCCAATACAGTGGCCTATATACCTAACGAAGATTTATCTTCTTTTGCTCCAGCCGCTATACGCAGGAATGCGGAGATTTTGAGCGACAAAATTATTCAAGAAACCACAAGAGTAGCGCAAGCCTCTCAAAAAGCGTCGCTGGAAGAAGCAAAAAAGCTTATTGCGGAAACAAAAAAATCGGTTAAGGCCCAACCCACAGGCGTAAATGCAAGCGCTAAATCATCAGGCAAAAGCACGCAGAAAAACCAAGCTCCCCTTGCACTAAAAAAGGAGCAACCAAAATATATTTGGACGCCGCAGAACGCATTTAATGGTTTTATTAATAACAGTATCAATCAAACCAAAGGCAAAGGACCCATTCTGTTGCAAAATACAAAAAATGGAAATGCAAGTAAGGCAACAGGCAGTAAAAAGTAAAAGGCCCTTGCAATAGCCCCTAAAATATAGAAAAATTTAATAAAGGGGATAAATACGGAGTGATTTATGAAAAGACATCTATTTAAAGTAATTTTAGGCGGGTTTATAGTTTTTCTTGCTTTGCCCGTAATTTTTGATACGGACGGGCAGGAAGCGGTTGTTAAACCGTCTGCTTTAAACGCCTCCACTGATGCCGACGGCGGCAGTGAGGTAATGTTGCCTGTTGTGCAAAAAGCTTTGCCTTTCCGTTCGGAAAATGTCCTTTCAAAATACGCAGGCAGGTTTAAAAGATTTTACGTTAACTCAAAAGAAGAAAAACAAAAAATAAGCCAAGAAATCCAACAGGAACAAAACGGCTTGGTGTATGCCTCGTCAGATTCTTTTGGCGGCGGCGTTCGCTCCTCTTACGGCAGGCCTGCTTCCGCTGAAGATGAGGCTTATGTTAAAGAATATTTTAACGATGTAGAAGCTAAAGATGCCCCCGCAAACTACGGCGCTATTGCGGCAACGGCAGGAACAAAGCAGAAAATTCACGACAATGCTCCGGTAAAAGGCTTATACGAAAGTTCGGCGGTTGATTCCTACGAAGCCAGAATAAAAGCTAAAGAAGTTTACTCCAATGTTATGAGCCGCGTAGATACAGCCACCTCCTCCAAAGTTGCGGTTGAAGAGGAAGAAGTTATTATTGCCCCCTCTGCCAAAAGAGCGGTTTACGCCTCTGCGTCAGATGCTCAGGACGGCAAAGGCTCTTCTGTCGGAACAGGAAATAAATATATAGGCATTGCGTCTAAAGGCAGCAGACTGTCTTCTGTTTCCAGCGGCAGTTTGTCTGGCGGTTTTGGCCGCGGCGGAGTTTCCGCCAAAGAAGCAGATTCTTCTTCAAGCGGCATAAGCATGGGCAATTTTGAAGTTGCCGCGCAAAATGTGGAAGGCAAAGTTGAAAAGGTTGCGCCTGAAGGCGGAGTATCAAAGAGTTTTACTGTAGTTTCAAACGGGCAGGCGGGCAGGCCCAATCCGTCTAATCCCGCCAATCCCAATCAGCCGCAAAAACCCGGAATTCAGCCCAATAATCCTAATAATCCAGTCAATCCAAACAACCCGAATAATTCTGCGGGAGAGGATCCCCAACCTAAACCGAAGCCAAATACTTTTGATCCGTCTAAATGGGTTTCAGAATATCATGTGACATGTAGCGCTGATTCTTACAAGCCCACGGGGTCTTCTGTATTGGAAAGAATGAATATACAGCCAGCCACCTTGGGCGGAAATACCGAAAAGCCAGAGGTTAATGCTGATGCGTCGGAAGAAAACACAGATATCCATACTGATAAAAAGGAAGCCCCCGTCATTGCGCTAAAAAACAATCAGCCAAACTGGTCAGTACCCTGCGACGGTTTCCCGCACATGCCTTTATCAATCGTGGATAAATATAAATTTCTTATCATCGCAGGTGTTAAAGACGGCAAATATGTTGCCGCGGCCGATAACTCTTTTGAAGGAACACTGTTAACGGAAAGCGGCGGAAAATATGCCGATATCCCAGTAGAGAGAGCAAAAGACGGGTACTATTATATCCCTGAACATGTTTTGAATCATCAGGTTCTTAAAGATAAAAACATAATTCCCGTTGTTCGCGAAGGGGAAGATATTAAAGGCGTTTATGTTAAACCGGGCTCGTTAAAAGAGGATCGCGCGGCATATGATAAAATGATTTCTGACATAGAGAAATATTCTCAAACACAAGCTGCTGAGGCTGCCAAAAAAGCGGCAGATGATGCCGCGGCGGCTAAAAAAGCCGAGCAGGAAAAGATAGATAAGAATAAAAAAGAAGTTGTTGACCAAACTAAAGAGGCTGTTGAAAAAGTAAACGGAAAATAACATTAAGCCGTGTAAAAAATGAAAATTAATTTAAGTCTTAATAATTTAGAAGAGTTTTTGCCAAAACATCTAAGCGCAGATGAAAGAGTTAAGGCAAAAACTCTTTTCTTTAAAAAGCTGGCGTTAAAAATGCACCGTTTCTACGGCGGCAAAACGGCAGTTATGCCGCGCGTCCCCGTCTTTAACGCGGACTGGTTTAGCGTTTGGTACACCCCGGGTGTTTCCGCTGTTTCCACAACAATAAGGGATAATAATTTAACTTCTTTTGATTTAACAAACAGGGCCGCAAAGGTTGCTGTGATAAGCGACGGCACGCGCGTGCTTGGCGATGGTGATTGCACCCCCGCGGGCGGGCTTGGCGTTATGGAAGGCAAAGCTCTTTTGATGAAGTATCTTGGCGGCATAGACGCCGACTCCGTTTGCATAAACAGCAAAGATAATGACGGCAAACCGAGCGCGCAAAAAATTATAGATTTTGTAAAGATGATAAGCCCTTCCTACGGCGCAATTAATCTGGAAGATATAAACCAGCCAAACTGTTATAAAGTGTTGGATACTTTGCGCAAAGAATGTGATATTCCCGTTTGGCACGACGACGCGCAAGGCACGGCCTGCGTTACGGCCGCCGCGCTTTTAAACGCTTTATTTTTGGCTGGGAAGCAGATAGAAAACGCTAAAATTGTTCTTTACGGCGCGGGCGCGGCAAACAGCACCGTCGCTGATTTTATTATAAAGCTTGGCGCAAATCCCGCCAATATTATTTTGTTTGACAACAACGGCACTTTGCATTCTGCCAGAAAAGATATTGAAGAAAATAAAGATTTTTATAAACAATGGTCGCTTTGCAAAATAACAAATCCCAAACATTTTACGACTGAAGAACAGGCTTTTAAAGGCGCGGATGCGCTTATTGCGCTTTCCAAACAGGGGCCGAATACAATCAAACCCGAATGGATTAAACTTATGGCGGGTAAAGCCATAGTATTTGCGTGTGCCAACCCCGTGCCTGAAATTTACCCGCAGCAGGCCAAAGAAGCGGGCGCGTTTATAACGGCAACAGGCAGGGGTGATTTTGAAAATCAGGTAAATAATTCGCTTTGTTTCCCCGGTATTTTAAAGGGCGTGCTTTTGTGCCGCGCCAAAACAATAAGCGATAATATGGCGCTTGCCGCCGCGCGCGCAATAGCGCAATATACGCGCGACACAGGCCTAAGCGTTAACAGAATTTTGCCTTTAATGACGGAGATAGAAGTTTATGCGCTGCAGGCCGCCGCCGTGGCGCGCGCCGCAAGGCAGGAAGGCTTGGCGCAGATAGAAATATCCGACGAAGAAGTTTATAATAAAGCCAAACAGGATATTATTGCAGCGCAGGCTTTGACGGAGCAGTTAACGCAAAGCGGCTTTATAAAAACTCCGCCGCAGGAAATACTTTCAGAAACGCTTGAGGAAATTTTAAAGGAATTATGAAACAATTATCCTCCGCAAAAATAACAAAAACCGTAAAAGAAATGTGCATTTTTGCCGCGCATAATTTGCCTGCGGATATTCTTGCCGCCATAAAAACAGCGGCAAAAAAAGAAAAAGGTCTGCCAGCTAAAATATTAAACCTTTGTGTTAAAAATGCAGAAATAGCAAAAAAAGAATTAATACCATTGTGCCAAGATACAGGCACGGCAATTATATTTGCGGAAGTCGGCGATAAGCTTTTTATAGAGGGCAATTTGGAAGAAGCTTTGCAGCTTGGCGTAAAGCAGGGATATGAGGAAGGATACCTTAGAAAGTCCATTGTTGCGGACCCGCTTTTTACTCGCGCAAACACAAAAGATAATACGCCTGCAATCGTTCACATAAGTTTTTGCAAAGGCGACAAGTTAAAACTTACTCTTTTGCTAAAGGGCGCAGGCGCGGAAAATATGAGCGCGTTAAAAATGTTCGCGCCGTGCAGCGATATTGCGGATATTAAAAAATTTATTTTGCACACGGTTAAATCCGCAGGGGCAAAGGCCTGCCCGCCGCTTGTAATAGGCGTCGGCATAGGCGGCAACTTTGAACAATGCCCGCTGCTTGCCAAAAAAGCTTTAACGCGCGCGGCAGGCAAAAGTAATAAAGATAAAAGATACGCCGCGCTGGAGCTGGAACTTTTGGCGGCAATTAACGCGCTTAACATAGGCCCGCAGGGGCTTGGCGGTAAAACAACCGCGCTTGCCGTAAATATAGAATTTGCACCCTGCCACATGGCCTCGCTGCCCGTTGCGGTTAACATAGGCTGCCACAGCAACCGCCATATAACAAAAATTTTATGATACACCTTAAAACGCCGCTTACACTTAAAGATTTATCCGCCCTTAAAGCAGGGGAGGAAGTGCTTTTAAGCGGCGTTATTTACGCTATGCGCGACAAAGCGCACCAGCAAATGCTTAAAGAAAAGGCCCTTCCGCTGAACCTTAAAGGCCAAATTATTTACTATATGGGGCCTTCTCCGACGAGGCCAAACCGCGTTTGCGGCAGCTGCGGCCCCACAACCAGCGCGCGTATGGATAAGTTTACCCCGAAAATAATTACAAAAACGGGTATAATTTGTATTATAGGAAAAGGGGCGCGCAGCGTACGCGTTGCTAAAAGTATGCGCGGACGCGTTGTTTATATGCTTGCGTACTCAGGTTTTGGCGCTTTAATTGCTAAATGCGTAAAAAGCAGCCAAGCAGTTTGTTATCCGCAGTTAGATGCGGAAGCTGTTTTTAAATTAGAAGTCAGCCGTCTGCCGCTTATAGTGGCGCAGGACATAAACGGCGCGAACATTTACGGAGGTTGTTAAATGAAGAACTTTTTTAAAATTTTCACTATTTTATTTGCCGCTGTTATAGTTGCGGGTTGTTTTAAAACGCAAAAATACGGCCCGGACGAAGAACCTTACAACAGGTCTAAACGCGCTACATACGAGAGAAAAATAAGATACTCCGTAATGGTTCCGTTTATGTACGAAGGCACTTTTTACGCCTATTACGCTTTGGGTAAAAAGATAACCAATGCCGACGTAAAAGGTTTTTACGAGGCCGAGTTTACCAACGGCCCAAAAGCAGGCCAGCTTATCAAAACGAAAGACATAATAGTTAAAACTGTTCCCGCCTCCGCGTCTGACCTTAAAAGAGGTATGGTTGTTATAGTTAACCATTGGGACCCTAAAGTTCACGACGAAAACTCCCGCGTGGATATGTGGCGCAAAGGCGTTGTCTATAACTTAGATAAACTTGGCGACGGGCTTGTTATGTTGGAATTCCCTCACGACAAAAACGATTTTATGGCCACAAAAGAAACTTACAGATTAGACAGCGTAAGGCTTATTGTAAACCCGCAGGTCAGGGACCCGCGCGTATTTTTGGACTAAATAAAAATGACAAAAAAAACTGTATTGCTTTTGGCGGCCCTGCTGGTAACCCTGTTGCCTTGCAAGGGCTTTGCCGTTAAAAGCGATACTTATTTTATAGATACTCCCACGGCGGAAATTGCCCCGCTTAGAACCTTGGGCGTAACCACCAGAATGTTTACGCAGGGCGGCGTGCTTTCTTATTTTGATTTCACCGTCTTGGACAGGCTTAGCATAGGCTCGTCTTTTACTTTTGAACACCTTATAGGCACTAATGACGAGAAGATAAAGATACTCGCGCCTTCTTTGCAATTAAAGTTTAGGTTTTACGACGGGGCGGAATATGTGCCTGCGCTTGCTATGGGTTTTGATAATCAGGGTTTTCACTACGACCACCATGCTGATAAATATACGCAGGTTGGCAAAGGGTTTTACATTGTCGGCACTAAAGAAGTATTTTTGCCGGGCCTTATAGTAAACCCCGGGCTTAATGTTACGGCGAACGGATTTGAGTTTGATAAACTCTCGGGCTTTATAAGCGCGCAGTATAATGTAAGGGACATAGTTTCTTTTATGACGGAATGGGACGACTTGCATTCAATACGTCATTCCCGCCTTAACAGCGGAGTAAGAATTTATATTACCGATGCGTTTTCCTTAGACGTGGCCTTAAGGGATTATAACCATAAGGCGGAACGTATAGCGCAGGTAAAATACACTTGTAATTTGTAGTGCGGAGATAGGGCAAAATAAGGCCCTGCTCGGAGGAAAGTAAAAGATGTTTGATAACGCAAAAGTAAAATTTCAAAGGAAAATAATTTTTATTAAAAGGGGATTGCAGCTTAAATTTGTTGCTTTCGTGCTGCTTTCCGTTTTGTTTGGAATGACTTTGCTTACTTACGAATTTCTCTCTTTGGTAGAAGATATTTTTGCCAACCACCCCGTTTTGCTGCAAGTGTTTTTTGAGGAAGGTTCATCTCTGCTGTTTGTTTTTATAATTAAAGTTGTTATTTGTTTTGCCATATTGGCGCTTTTAACTGCGGTAATTTCCAACAAAGTGGCGGGGCCGCTTTACAGGTTTGAAACGGCTTGCAAGGCCGTGGCTAAAGGGGATTTTTCCACAAGAGTTAAACTGAGAGATGGCGACTCCATGCGCGAACTTGAAACTGATTTTAACGAGATGATGGACACCGTCCAAAACGAAATAACGGCTTGTAAAGGGGAAAAACATAATGATTAAAAAGCTTTCTGTTTTCTTTTGTATGATTTTGTTTTGCGCCGCGCTTTTGCCCGCGCAAAAATACAGAATAAAATATTCCGCGGACGAAAAAGACCCTCTCTCTCTTGAAAATGCCATAAGGCTCGCCTTGGAAAATAATTACGACCTTTTGCTTACGGAGCAAGATGTGGTTATAGCCGAGCAACGCCTTAAAGAAGCTAAATTTTTATACCTCCCGCAGATAAGCGTTAATGCTGGCGCAACCGCATATAACTTGGATTATTCCACCGTTCTGCCCGAAAATTTGGGCTTAAGACTTATCCACCCCCAACCCAAAAATAGTAATGATTTATTTTACGGAGTCGGCGTTTTGGCTATGCAATATCTTTACACGGGCGGGCGCACCTCCAGCACGGTAAGCCTTGCCAATGCCGCTTTAAAAGAAGCTATGAGTCGCTATGAAGGTGTAAAATCCTCTACAATTTATCAGGTTAAGGAAGTATTTTTTAACTATCTGTTTTTACAGCGCAAAAAAAGTTTGATAGACGACATTGTTAAGCGCGCGGGGGAAGTTTCCTCCACCGCAAAATTAAAACCGTGGGAACGTATTTTGGCGCAGGCGCAGATGGCTGCCCTTCGTAGCGAAGCTAATATAGCGGAAGAAGAACTTACTGCGGCGCATCTTAAACTTTTAAAAACTTTAAACAAAGAACTTAACAGCAGGGTTTTGGTTTCAGGCGATTTTGAGTATAAACCCATAGACGTTGATTTGGCCAAAGTAACGCTTTGGGCCATGGAGTACAGGCCAGAGCTTAAAAGCGCGCTTTACAAGTTGGAAATGGATAATATAGCAGTAAAACTTTCCCTCGCTAAAAGATACCCCGACGTTATGCTGGGCGCGTCTTACGACAGGCTGGGCAATGATAATTTGGAAGACGAGAACTTTCAGTTAACATTAGCCTTAAAATTGCCCATAGGCTATGACTACGGCACGCAGATAAAACAAAAACGCGCAGAGCAGCGCCAGACGGTTTTAAAGCGCGCCGCGATAGAAGATGGCATTCGTATGCAGGTTACGGAAGCCTATAATAATTTACTTTTTTGGCAGAAGGAAACATCCTCCAGAATACAAACCTGGGACGCAATCAACAAAGAACTTGGCAGTATAGAGTCGCAACAATTAAGCAAAGAAGAAAAACTTAAAGCCTTTGAATATTATTATAAAGCGGGGGTAGGATATCTTGAAGGCATAAAGCAGCACATGCTCGCCGTGGCCCAGCTTGAACTTGCCGTCGGCCAAGACATCCGTTAACGCCTGATGAAGTTAAAAACAGCGATATTATTATCAGCCTTTTTATTCTCTCTTACAAACCTGCACGCGCTTACGCCCAAGCAGGAAGACGCTGTTTTGCGCGAATTTTTGTGGGGGGAATTTACCGCGCTGCCCAAAAACGAACGCCCTAAAATAGGCGTAACATTATCTGCGGGCGGCAGCAGGGGATTTTCCCATATCGGCGCATTGGAAGTATTAAGAGTAAGCGGATTACCGATAGATTATATGTCTGGCACGTCTATGGGCTGCATAGTAGGCTCTCTGTTTGCCGCAGGCTTGCCGCAGGATAAACTTACCGCCGTCGCTACAAACCCCAGCCTTTCCTCTATCTCTAAAGATTTAACTTTGCTTGGCGTGGTAAGATATTTATTTGGCAATAAATTATTTTCTTCCCAAAATTTTGAAGATTTTATTTCCGACAAAATCGGCTCTGTTTATTTTGAAGACTTAAACACTCCCTTTTCTTGCGTCGCCGCCGATATTAAGACGGGCGAAAAAGTGGTTTTTGCCAGCGGCCCCGTTGCTTTAGGCGTAAGGGCAAGTATGAATTTACCCGGTATTTTTGAACCTGTCCAGTACCGCCAGCGCTACCTTGTTGACGGTGGCGTTGTGGACTATATGCCCGTGGACGTGGTGAAAGACATGGGCGCGGACTGGGTGCTTGCGTTGTTTGCCTTGCCAGATTATTCTAAAGAAGTTCCCTCTACAATTTTGGGATATATTTTAAGAACGGGCGATTTAAGAGGAGCGTTTTTGACGCAGAATTCCGAAAAGAACGCCAACTTTTTAATAGCTTCGCGTGTGGGCGATATAGACTCTCTTGATCCTTCGCAATCCTTAACCGCGGTGGAGATAGGTGCAAAGACGACATACGGTTCCCTTGAAGATATGAAGGAAAATTTACTTTTATTCAGCGTGGCTTATGTACTTAAATAGAACATTAATATTTATTATTTTATTCTCCTTCGCTTCTCCTGCGCAGGCTTTCTTTTTTAAGGAAAGCCGCCAGCAAAAGAAGATGCTTGCCGACGCCAGCGCCGCCTACGAACTGGGCGACTACCGCACCGCTGTGGAGATAACGCAGGAATTCCTTTTAAAAAACGCTGGCAAGCATAATGCCAAAGACGCTTATGTAATGTTGGGCAACTCTTATAAAGCTATGGGGCAGTATGATAAAGCTTTGCTTAAATATAACGAAGCCATTGAGTTTTACCCCAAGGACGCGGATTTGATGCAGGCTTTGGGCGATGTTTATTTTATCGGCGGGCTTACGGAAAAGGCGATAGAAGTTTACAAAAAAACTTTGGAGCTTAACCCCAAAACTTCCGCCGCCAAAATAGGCCTTGCGGAAAGTTATCTTTCCGAAGGTTTTTTTGACCGCGCCGCCAAGTATTTTGAAGAATATATAGCCCAAACCAAATCAACCGACCCGCAGGTTTATTACGACTATGCCTTAAGCCGCTTTCACGCCAATGATTACGACGGCGCGCTTGCGCTTACGCAAAAATCTCTTTCCCTTAAAGCCGACGCTAACACAACATTTTTACTGGCTAAAATTTATAAAGCGCGCGGCGACAAGCAAAATGCTTTTTTGGCTATTGATACCGCTTTGAAGCAGAACCCCGAGGATGATGTCGTTTTCTTAACCCGCGCCCTTTGGCTTGCGCGCGATAAAAACACCGCAGCGGAAGGCCTTGCTGCGGCAAATGAGTATTTGGATAAGAATCCGCAGGACAGCCTTGCAATGTTCGCCAAATATTTTGCACAGGATAATTTGGGCGATGTATCTGCCGCCCAGAAAACTTTAAAAGCCATCACCGAAACGGAAGGTGATGGCTTTATTAATAAACTTGCTTTAAAGATATATAAGGCTTACAACAATTAACTTTCCTTATTCTTCATATTTTTGAAGGCATTGAAGATAGTCATAAAAATACCCACCAAAGCATAAGTGCTGAACATTATAAAAACCACGTCCTGAGGGTATCTTACAAGCAATCCTATAATAATTACGATAAGCACGAGCGAGGAAAGAGATATTTTTCTTTTCGCGCCGTTTTTGCCGCCCTTAAACGCGGCGTAAGGTATGCTTGACACCATTAACAAAGAAAGGCCAACGGTTATCAATGCGATAAGGTTGTATATATGCGGCAGATATGTGTGCATAAAAGGCAGCATTCTGCCGTTAGCGTCAAATGCAAAGATGTTATAAGAAAGCGCGAAGGAAACTAACACGGCCGCCGCAGCGGGTGTGGGCAAGCCGGAAAAATATTGCTTAGAGCCTTTACCCTCGTGCGCCATTACGTTAAACTTTGCCAGTCTTATTGCGCCAAATAACATATACATAAAAGCTATGGGCGCGCCGAAAACCGTGCTTTGCTTTAAAGCTATAAAGTAAATTAAGAACGCGGGAGCGGCGCAGAACGAAATTACGTCGGCAAGAGAATCCATCTCTACGCCGAAGGAGGATTCCGCCTTCAAAAGTCTTGCCACTCTGCCGTCTAATGCGTCAAAAAGCATGGCTATAAAAATAAGCCAGCCCGCGCGGGAATAATTACCTGCAAAAGAAGAAAGTATAGAAAAGAAACCGCAGCAAATATTGCCAATCGTAAATAAAGAAGGAATGGTAATAAGGCCTGTTCTTTTTATTTTCTGAATGTCCATTTTTATCTCCAAAGGCCTAAAACCGTAAGCGCGCCTTGCACGCTTTGGCCTTCTTTTACCGTTATGGTTACTTTATCCTTAGGCAGATAAACGGCTACCTGAGAACCGAAATAAATAACACCTGCATATTGTCCTGCTTTTACGCTGTCGCCGGGTTTTACCCAGGCTTCAATTCTGCGGGCTATTGCGCCGGTTATTTGTTCCATATGTGCAAACTTTTCGCCGTCGGTAAATTTGATAAGGTTGCGCTCATTTTTATCTGCGTCGGGGTTGTTGGCAAAAGCGAAAGAGCCTTTTGTATAAATAACATCTTCAACCTTGCCGCTTATTGTAGCGCGCTGTATGTGTACGTTAAAGACAGAAAGGAAAATGCGTATAACAACTACATCAGGGTCCTTTTCTGTTTTGATTGAAAGTATTTTACCGTCTGCGGGGCAGGCGATTTCGTTAGCGGCAAAAACGGTGTTTCTTACCGGATCTCTAAAGAAAAAGGCCACAAAAACGGCCAAAATGGTGTAAAGATAGAATATGACTAATTGGGAACAAGAATGTGTGTAAAAATGGAAGGCAAGGGAAACTACGGCAAGTACAAATATACGTCCTGCAAGCTTTCTACCCATGGGAAGGATGGTTGTAGTCCAGCCGAAAACCTCCCCAAAAGTTCTTTTTATATCGTCAAACATAAAACCTCCGTTCAGGGAGCATCCACTCCGTAAAAACAGTGTGGGCAGGGGGGGACTCGAACCCCCA
>MTLE01001747.1_pt1 | contig 30005 bp, 27 predicted proteins | sample 1982461 | NCBI WGS metagenome assembly MTLE01 (sample SAMN05712605, study PRJNA340218) | biofilm metagenome | isolation source: sample SPL anode biofilm adapted to -200 mV | place: USA | collected 2012-02-03
CCGTTCCGGAGAGTTCAGCAGTCCGACGGCCTGATCCGCCATCTCCTGCCAGTCGTCCGGATCGCAGAGAATGCCGGAGACCTCAGGTTTTATGTACTCCGCCAGTTGCCCCACCCGGTCCGCCACCACCGGCACGCCTGCCCGCAGTAACTCAGTCAGCTTGGCCGGGCACTTGGCCCGATTTATCAGGGTGTCAGCAAAGGGGTAGATGGCCAGATCCCCGGCCACCAGATAGTCAGGGAGCTGTTCCGGTTCCACCCACCCCGCCATGACCAGGGCCGGAGCAAACCCCATCTGCCGGCCCGCCTCCACAAGCAGGGCCTCCTCGCCGTTCCGCCCCTTCCCCACCACCAGAAACCTGGCGTGGGGAACCCGCCGGCTAATCTCCGCAAAGAGGAAATGGAGCTTCTCCTGGCTGAACTCGAAGAACCGCGTGTAGAGGAGCACCACCGGCGCGTCCGGAGGAATGCCCAGTTGCTCCCTGGCAGCCGCGCCGCTGCCTGCCGGGGCGTCCTCAACGCAATTGGGAAGGTAGAGGGTTCGCTCAGGCGGGATCCCCATCCCCCACGCCTGGCCCTGAAGGGTGCGGCTCGCCGCCGTGACTCCGTCGGCGCGGGGGAGTATCCAGCGTTCCTGAAAGGCGAACAGCACCCTTTCCGCTCTCCCGTAGCCATGGAGGTCGTTCATTCCCCCCCGCCCCTCCCAGTCATCGGTATCCGCAAAGATGGGTGGCAGCCCCAGACCGGCGCGCCGCAGCAGAATATGGAGCATCGCAGCCAGGCCGCCATACCCCTTGGGCTTGAACAGGTGGACCAGATCAGGTTTTTCGGACAGCGCTGTGCGGAACATCCGCCAAGCCAGGACGGGCGCGGCCAGGGCGCTGTTTTTCGGCCCGAGGGCGATGTTACGCAGCGTAACCCCCCGGACAATCTCAGTCTTCCCGGAATCTTCGGGGTTCGTGTACGGTGGCGCCACAATGACAACCGAATGGCCCGATTCCCGGAGCGCCACCGCCAGGGGGATCATGCGGGCGATAACCGTCCCCTTGGGGCGAATGCCGAAGGGCGCAAGGAAAACGATCTTCATTACCCCTCCCCCATTTTCCGCCGGAACGTCCGGAATGGCGAGCCGCCATGCACCAGAAGGCTCTCGACCTCCGTGATGGAAATTTTCCGCAGCGCTCGAACCCCGCGACGTTTCCGCACCAGCGCCGGCAGGTTGCGCAGCACATGAAAGCGCGCCCGGAGAGCGGCCCCTCCCCTCCCCCGGATGACCGCCAGGGCAATGCCGCCAAGATCATAGAGCAGGATGCGAGGGAGACGCTCCATGAGAAGCGCAGCGGGCCAGTTCTTGATCATGACGTACCACTTGTTCCGCTGCACCTGGTAGACGGTAAAAGGGCTCATCTTGCCGCTCGTGGCGGAATGGATGTGGTAAACCACGGCAGAGGGAGCGGTCACGCACCGCCACCCCGCCAGCCTGCCTCGCCAGGCAAGATCCAGATCTTCATAATAGGCGAAAAAGTCCGGATCGAAGAAACCGACCTCATCCAGCATGGCCCGACGGTAGAGAGCCGCTCCGGCGCACGGCCCGAACACAGGAGACGGGGAGTCGTACTGTCCTTCGTCCCGCTCGTTTACCCCAATATTGCCGCCCAGGCCGTTCGTAGCCGCCCCGATGCCGACGGAATCGAGGCGTCCCGGCTCGTGGAAATTCAGCATCTTTGCCGCCACCATGCCGATGCCGGCGTCTGCGTCGGCCGCCGTCACCAGCTCCGCCAGGAACGCGGCCTCCACCCGGGTATCGTTGTTGAGGGTAACGATATACTCCCCCGTGCAGTCAAGGAGCCCCCGGTTGTTGCCGCCGGCAAACCCCAGGTTCTGGTCGAGGGGCACAAGCTTCACCCAGGGAAAATGCTCCCGCGCATAGTCGGCTGATCCGTCGGTTGAGCCGTTTTCCACCAGAACCGTCTCGAAATCCCGGAAGGTCTGGGCAGCCAGAGAGGTGAGGCAGTCATCGAGAAATCGCTTGCCGTTCCAATTCAGGATGATGACGGATACCTTCACTGCGCCCCCCGGGCCAGGCCGGCATAGATTCGCCCCAGGTCATCGGTTACCCGGTCCCACGAAAATCGCCGTGTAACCAGCTTTCGCCCCCGATCCCCAAGGGTAGCCGCCAGTTCGGGATCGTTCAGGAGCGTGCAGACGCACGAAGCGAAGTCACCGGGCTCATCGGCCACCATGAGCGCGCCATCCCCATGGGAAGCAATCCCCTCCGCACCAACGGAGGTGGCCACCACCGGCCGGCCACAGGCCAAGGCCTCCAGCACCTTGATCTTTATCCCCCCGCCACAGCGCAAGGGGGCGACGACCACATCCACGCCGGCATAAAAACGGGCGACGTCATCCACAAACCCCATGAATCGAACCCCCTCGCCGGCGGCCTCAAGAAGCGTGGCAGGCGGATTCTTGCCGGCCACCAGAAACTCGACGCCGGGCACCTGCTCCCTGATGCGCGGAAAAATCTCGCGCAGGAAGAACAGGGCCGCATCCACGTTCGGCCCATGGCCGAAGCTGGCCAGGAATCCGATCCGTTTCCCCTCGGCTCCCGAGGTCTCCGGCACCGGAGGGATATCGACGCCGACGGCATCGGCATACACATCCAGTTCAGGGCAAAAAACCCTGAGGGCGGCGGCATCCTGAGCGGTAAGCGTCAGAACCTTGCCGAAGCGAGGGTAATGGCGTGTCTCATACCGGAGCCAGAAAAGCCACTGGAGGAAGAAATAGCCTTTTGCCACCGGATTGGAGGCCATCCGCACCCGGCGGTACGCCGAGACGAGCGACACATCCTGCGTATCCATAACCGACGGCACCCCGTCACACAGGGTAACGTACTGGGCCATCTGTGGGAAGCAGAGGTGCACCACATCGGGGTTATGTTTGCGGATAGCTTCCCGGATGGCCTGCCCCATGACCCGGCTCTTGCATTTCACGGCAAAGACGGGGGTCAGGGTGAGAACTGAGATGATATTCTGGAGCCCCCGGCGCAGGAGGTAGAGCATCTTTTCCAGGGAGGAGATGCTCTCACCGCCGGGAAATGGGACCGTAACGACCTCGGTGCAGTAGGGAGCGAGCTTTGTTGTCTGCGAGACGTCTTCTCCCCGCGCAAAGGTAAGGTAGACCACCTCGTGGTGTCGGGACAGCCGCTTAATGAGATTGAACACAGCCGTGGCGCCGCCGCTGGCGCCGGGAATGGCCGGAAAGGGAGTGGCGAGAAGTATCTTCACGTTAGCGTCTCCGGTTCGAGCCAGCACTCAAGGCTGTGACAGGCAGAGCTACCACGTGATTATGCGCCATAGTGCGAAGTACCATTTGTGCCTTCCCAGAAAAATATCAAATCGTTCATACAAGTACAAGTCGGCGCGAAAGCGAAGTGAAAGATAGCCTTTCAGGCGTTTCACGCTCTCGTGTATTTCACCGAGCGCCTCTTTCTTTCGCTTCCCTGAACGGTCCTCCATGTTTGCGCGAATTGCCTTGATGAGCTCAGAATTCAGCCAGAGCTTGATCTTGCCCGTTATCCACCGCGCCACGGCGCCCTCTGAAAAACCATTATCACGGGCAACCCGGCAGCAATAATCCCGGAAATCAAGCATGGCCTGAAAATGCTTAAGGAGCCCGCCAGCCAGCGACACGCTTTCCGAGCCTTCGTGGAGCCGGACGAAGGCCTCGGCGTTCTTGTTGCAGCCCACCAGCGACCCCGTCACCCCCAAATGGAAGATAAATGCATCATCCGTTGCCATACCGGTAGTGAAGGCCGGATAGCCGCCAATTGCTTCGAACGATTTGCGGGGGAAAAAGACCCCTGTCAGATACGTCTCCCGCCTGTTTCGCGACCGCGCCTTCAGATAGGACCAAGGGCTCTCTGTCTCGGGCCCCGCAATGCCCCTGCGCACCGGTTTGCCGTCAGCGTCAATGAAGGTCAGGGGAACATAGGCCACTCCGACATCCCGGCGGCTCTCCACAAACTCACACATAGCCGACACATATTCTCTATCCAGCAGATCGTCATCACAGAGAATCGTGCACCAGGACACCGCCTCGGACATGAGACCAATCCCTTTGTTGATGCTGCCCACAAGCCCCAGGTTCCGGTCGTTCACCAGGTAACGCACGCGCGGATCATCGATTCCCGCCATGTATCCTGCGGTACCATCCGTGGAGCCATTATCGATAACTACCACCTCCACGTCCCGGCAAGTCTGATTAAGGGCCGATGCCAGGGATTTTTTGAGAAAGGGGAGCCTGTTGTACGTGGGAATCAATATGCCTGCCAGGCCCATGGAAACGGAGTCCGCCATCATACCGATGCCCCCGCGCCTGTCATGCGCTCTTTGAAAACACGCCGGTAGACGATGTAAATTATGGCCAAATATAGGACAGCGTAAATCGTTGTCAGCAGATACCCGTTGCCAGTCACCCCCCCTAGTAACAGAACCGGCACCAACGGTATCAGGGACGCGAGGAAAAACCAGCCGAAATCCGCCACGATGGGGTAATCCGTCACCCGGCGGAAATAGCCGTAGCTGACCACTGTCACCATCACCTTGGCCGCCAGGGTGGCGATTGCAGCCCCGACGGCGCCGAAAAACGGGATGAGCGTAAAATTCAGGATCGTGTTCATGACGTTGCCCCAGAAAACCGACGACCCGAACTCCCGCTGCATGTTCCAGGCGCAGAATGGTTGCGCAATGATCCCGCTTGTGAACCCGAACGTTATCACAAAGCCAAGAATCAGAAGGCTGTTCGCGCTTTCAGCAAAGGGGGGTCCATAAACCTCATGCACTATGAACGAAGAGAAATAGAACAGATAGAATCCGAGCGGTATTGAAAAGATCGACATGATAAACACATATTTCGTCATTACCCTGCCAATATCCCCGTTTTTGAAACTCTGTGCGAGTTCCCGGAAAAATGTGGGAGTGACAACGCCGTTAATGGAATAAAACGGGTTAATGAGCTTGTAAGCCGCCTCATATATTCCGACAGTTTGCGGATTGGTGAAATAGTAGAGGATCAAGCGATCGGAAGTTGTGTAAACATAGCCGGAAAGATCTGCCTTCAAAAAGTGCCCGCCTTCACGGTAGAACCGCCCCAATCGCTTCAGGTAATTTCCATCGAACAATTGCCGTTCCAGCGAATTAAGGCGAAAATACGCAAGGAACATGACTGAAAGCACGAAGTTGACCCCGGAGTTAAACAGGGTCAGGTACGGCAGATGGCGCCAATCATCCGGTTGGCGGATGAAAATGACAATGGCTACGGCATAGAGGATGCTCTGGGCGATACGTATTACCGAAGAAGCGTTGATCCGCCCCAAAGCGACAAAAACCCACGCCGGAGTGCACGACTCCAGAACAACCATCAAAACCGTCGCATTGAGGAAATACTTCAGTTTTTCGTTTAACGGCGCAAAGGCGACGACGGCGACTGTCACCAGGACCAACACAATAGCGGCTACGAATTTGGGCGGGGTAATGATCGTCAGGAGTCTTGGCAGGGTTTCGTCGTCACGGGCCAGGAGTTGTGAGGCGTATGCGGTAAGCCCCCCGTCGGCCAGTCTTCCCAAAAGGATTATGACGGCGCTGGTGGTGGCGCTGAAACCAATATACTCAGGGCCGACAACCCGGCTGATGTATATCATGCCGAGGGCGGTAACGAGAAGCCCCAGCATCTCCGCCATCGCACGGAATGTCAGCTTTTTCTCCCGCGATAATATCGACATTATTACAGCGCCTTACGCAACACAATGGTATAGGAGTTACTCCTACCAGTTCGATTGATCACGGGTTTCCACAGGACGTCGTACACCACCTTCAGGATACGGTCCGCAACTACCCCTGGAGAGAATCTGCTTTTCCGTTTCTGCAAAACGGAACAGGGTTGTTCATCACATGAAGGAGGCTCTGTTGCGCCAACTGAGGCACATCCCGTCAGGAGGTGCTGCAATGACCAACGAAACCAGCCGAAGGTATTAAATGGAGCTTCCGATTCGCCCTTACTTGCGGAGAAAACCTCTGTGAGTCCACTCCTGTCGGCAATCTGCCTTACAAGCCCGAGCGGCAGAAAACGGATATGCCGAGGCGCATCCAGATGCACCCAGTACCTCCTGAATAACCGGAACTCCAATGATTCAGGATTAGGGGCCGCAATGATCAATATCCCCCCCGGCGCCAGATGCCCGGCAGCTGTTTCGATGATGCTCACCGGATCTGTCAGATGTTCAATAACATGCCAAAGAGCGATGACGTCGTAGGTTCCCAGACCAGAGAGAGTGGCAAGCACGTCAACAGCCTGATGCACCGTGGCACCAACATGCTGTCTGATGTATGCACAGCACTCAGCATCCATCTCGATCGCCTCAGGAATGTATCCCTCCTGACTGGCAGCATAGAGAAATGCTCCGTAGGAAGGCCCTATCTCAAGAAGTCTTCCGCTTGTCGCATACCGCTTCAAGATTTCCACTTTGTGGTTCTCTTGAAGCGTAAGCCCCTCCAGTTCATGGTCTGATGGTTTACGGTAGGCAGGATAGTCCCCACCATAATAGTGTGCGAGATCAACAGGAACCGGGTCAAGAAACACTGTCCCGCACGTCAGGCATCTAAAATAAGAAAACTTTTGACGGGAACGCATTCGATTAAGATCGCCGACTGCAAATAAAGGCGCTGCGTTCCCAAAACAACATGGGCACGTCCCATTCATTCTTGCTCCTCATGAATACCCCATGCCTGGAGAGTCATCATAATTCGATCACGGGCAGAGGCCCGTTGATAGTGCGCAGTCCGATTATCGGCTATCAAGAGATTCTCCTGGCTCCTTCGGCGGAAAGTAAGGCTCTGCGGCCAATCATCAGGAGCATAGCCCACTCCATCCCTCCCCACCACCAGCGGTCTCGCACCCTGCTTGACAAGAGTTGCACAAAGTCCATCCCGACCACTCTCGAAACGATGCGCTGCCATCTTGTCCCTTATCTTCAGATTGCCAACCGCGTCAAGAAACAGGTCCCGCCGGATACAGAAGGCGTTTGTCCGCAGATGCGGATTCGGGAACGGGGGGAAAGCGTCCCTGAGCCTCCTGAGTTCCATCCCCCTGAGCACCCATTTGTGTGGCAACATGGTCTGACGTTCCCGGCAGGAGTTCTCATAGGTGGAACGCAGGCTTTCCCACGATCCGGTAGCGCCGGCAATCCCCACCCCCGGCGCGGAAGCATGCCGGTATAACTTCTCAAGCCATCCGTCCGCAAGGATTTCGCTGAACGAATTGAAAAAACACACATATTGCTGCCGCAACTGCAAGGCGGCTGCCCGGTAGGGCTCAATGTCAAACCCCCGGTCGGCCACGGCAATGCTGCGATGCTGTACCTGATTCAGCAGCATGGCGATTTCGGGTGGCACCACGCCTCGCCTGAATCCTTTGAGGATAAATAGAAGTTCGTGCGGAAGCCCGGCTGGATATCTGACATAAGAATCCAGAAAGCGCCGCAACGGCTCTACTCCGTTACAGGCGCGCACTAAATGGACAACACAGACTTCGTCCTTCATGCTCATGGTGCACCGAGGTACTTCATCAGCCCGTCACGCCAGTGGGGTAAAGTGATACCCATCCCTCGAGCCTTGGTGTTTGCAAGTACCGAATAGAGCGGCCTGCGCATCTCGCCGCTCATCCCGCCGCGATCAACGGGAACAACCTCCACCTGTAACCCCGAGAGTTCGTAGATGGCCTTGGTGAATTGGTACCAGCTGCATTCGCCCTCATTCACCAAGTGGTAAATTCCAGGCGATAACTCCGGATGCGAAAGTAATTGCCACACTGCCTTACTCAAATCATCGGTTGAGGTAGGCGACACAACCTGGTCGCAACCCATTTCCAGCTGCGTGCAGGTTTCCGCATCAATGAGCCGTTTGTCGACGAAGTTTCCCCCCTTGGATCTGGCCCCCGAGCGGCCGTAAAGGCCACATGTTCTGATTACGATTGAATGCCGTGGAGCAGCGGCAAGGGCGGCGAACTCTCCCGCCACCCGTGAAATGCCATACATTTGCAGAGGTTCGGGACAATCATCCTCACGATACGGCGTGCGCCGCTCGCCGCCGAACACATAGTCGGTGCTGAAGGTGACGAAAAGAATTCCCAGCCGGCCGCAGATGCGCGCCAAATTTCTCACCGCTACGCAGTTGATCTGAAAGGCTCTCTCCGGCTCCGTTTCGCAGAGAGGCACATTGTGAAATGCCGCAGTATTGATTACGGCGTCGGGCTTCTTATCGGCAATTATCGTCTCCAACTGTTCACGGTTGCCGATGTCCAGCACGTCCCGCGCGGGGGCAAAGATGTCATGGCAGGTATTGTTCCGGATCAGGTCGCCACCCAATTGGCCCGTTTTCCCGATCAGCAGGATCCTCACGATGCAGACCTCACAAAATCAGGGTATGACTGATCTTTTGCCGAAATCACCGGATTTTTCAGGGGCCAGTCGATGCAAAACATTGGGTCGTCCCAACGGACACCGGCAGCGAACTCCGGGGCAAAAAATTCGTACATCTGGTAGAAAACCTCACTGTCATCCTCAAGAGTCTGGAAACCGTGGGCACAACCTTCGGGGACATAAAGCGCACGGCGGTTCTCCCCAGAGAGTTCCACAGCCACCCACCGGCAGTAGGTGGATGATTCCGGTCTCAAATCGATGATGACGTCATAGATGGCGCCACGGGTGCAGCGCACGAGCTTGGCCTCGGCCTTCGGGGGAAGCTGAAAGTGCATGCCGCGCAGCGTCCCCTTCTCCTTGTTGAAGGAGACATTGCACTGGGCCACAGCGGTTTTAAGGCCATGGGCGGCAAATTCGTCCTGGCAAAAACTGCGGGCGAAAAAACCGCGTTCGTCGTTTATCTGTTGCAGATCGACGATCCAGACATCTTTGAGTGCAGTCTCGGTAAATATCACTCAATTATCCTCACTGCCGGTATCGGCACGATGAACTTTCCTCCCCTCCTCCGGTACTCGGCCTGCTGCTCCAGTATCTCCTCGGCAAAGTTCCAGGCAAGGAGCAGCACGTAATCCGGCATATCCTGGGCCAGGCGGTCGGGGTGATAGACCGGCAGGTGTGTGCCGGGGGTGTAGAGGTTCTGCTTATGGGGGCTTTTGTCCACGGTGTATTCCACCAGATCGGTGGAAATGCCGCAGTAGTTGAGCAAAGTGTTCCCTTTTGCCGGTGCCCCGTAAGCCGCGACACGCTTGCCGGACGCCTTCAGGCCGTGCAGTAGCCTGAGCAGGTCATCTTTAAGGGCGACGGTTCGTTGGGCAAAGGCCTCATAGGTTTCTTTCCTGTCCAGCCCCTTGGCGAGCTCCGACGCAATCAGCTGTGAGACGTTGGGGCTGATATTGTGGGCACCCTTGTGCCCGAGGAAATAGATGATCGATCCCCCATGAATCGCAACCCGCTCCGCATCGAACAGCTCCATGCCATACTGCTCGAACAGATGGGACATGGCGCGGACCGAAAGATACGAGTAGTGCTCATGGTAGACGGTATCGAATTCGTTCTTTTCCACAAAGTCGATAAGATAGGGGGCCTCTATGGCCACCACGCCTCCGGGGGCAAGAAGAGTACAGAGACCTTCGACAAAGCCGTGAATCTCCGGGACATGGGCAAAGACATGGCGACCGAGAATGACATCCGCCAACCCGTAGGATTCCTTGAGACTCCTTGCAGTTTCAGCATGGAAAAAATCGTTGTGCGTCCGGATTCCTGACTCGACCGCCACTTTGGCGATATTGCCGGCGGGTTCCACCCCTAGGACATTGACCCCTTCCTGCTTGAAATACTTGAGGACCGTGCCGTCATTACTGGCAATCTCCACGACCAGCGAATCCTTGGTGAGCCCGAAGCGCTTCCGGAAACTCTGGGCCAGATAGGCGGCATGACGGTGCACCAGGTCCGAAGTCGATGAAAAATAGATATATTCCTTGAAAAGGGCATCGGGCGGAACCGCATAGCCGATCTGCACCAGGCCACATGCTTCGCAGAAATAGACATCGAGAGGGTACGCGGACTCCTTCACCGAAGCCAGTTCATCGGCCGTAAGAAAACTGTTGGCCAGCGCCATAGTTCCCAATTCAAGAAACCTGAAAATATCTTTCTGCCTGCAAAATCTGCAATCCATCGTACACCTCACAATATAATCAGCCCCCGTAGAGCGGTTGGCAATTCTGCCAGGCCTTATTCGTATGCTTCGATCTGTGCGAGGCAGGCACTCCGAAGGTCGCCTCCCTCGCGATACGTTTTAGTCCATGAAACGATACTCTCAAGGGCGGCATCGAGACTCCACCGGGATTTCCACCCCAGCTCCGCGCCAGCCTTGGAACAGTCGAGTTTCAGGTAATGGGCCTCATGGGGGTGGTCCCCCTTGTCGATTCCGTAGGAAGCGTCATCGCCCCAGAGGGTGCAAATATGCTTTACCAGCCACTCCACCGGTCGGGCATCCTTCTCATCGGGGCCGAAGTTCCATCCCTCCGCATACCGCGCCCCCTCTTCGTACAGCCGCTGTGCCAGCAGCAGGTAACCGGAAAGGGGTTCCAGCACATGCTGCCACGGCCGGATAGCGCGAGGATTGCGGATCCTGACCGGCTCGCCTGCCAGGATCGCCCGGATGACATCGGGAATCAGCCGGTCAGTGGCCCAGTCGCCGCCGCCGATGACGTTGCCGGCCCTGGCAGAAGCGAGCGCGACCCGATGTTTGTCATAATCACTTGGATTGAAATAGGATGAGCGATAGGCTGCCGTTACCAGCTCAGAGCAAGCCTTGCTGTTTGAGTAGGGATCATAGCCGCCAAAGGGTTCGTTCTCGCGATATCCCCAGACCCATTCACGGTTTTCGTAGACCTTGTCGGTGGTGACGTTGACCACCGCCCTCACGCTGGGGCAGCAGCGCACAGCCTCCAGCAGATGGACTGTACCCATGACGTTGACGGCATAGGTCTCAACCGGAATCTTGTAGGAGTCCCGGACCAGCGGCTGCGCCGCCATGTGAATCACTATCTCCGGAGCAGCCTTGTGCATTTCCGCCTTGAGCCGGTCAAGATCCCTCACGTCGGCCACGGTCGAATCGACCAACTCCCCGACTCTCGCCAATTCGAACAGGCTCGGGTTGGTGGGCGGATCCAGGGCGTAGCCGAAAATCTCGGCCCCGAGTGCATGGAGCCACAGGCAGAGCCAACTCCCCTTGAAGCCGGTATTCCCTGTTACAAAGACACGCTTTCCCTGCCAGAAAGAATTATCCGTCACTCTTCACCTCTCTTGACGCTTTACCAAACCTTCCACGGCGCCTGGCCGCTGTTCCAGAGGGCCTCCAGGTGCTGCTTATCCCGCAGGGTGTCCATGGGCTGCCAGAACCCGCCATGCCTGTAAGCCATCAACTGGCTGTCACGGGCAAGACCCTCCAGCGGTTCTTTCTCGAAGACGGTCCCATCTCCGGCAATGCGATCGATGATCGACGGTTCCATGACAAAAAATCCGCCGTTGATCCAGGAACCATCGCCTGCAGGTTTTTCCTGGAAAGAATATATTGTGCCGTCCTCACCCATGTTCAGTGCCCCGAAGCGGCCCGACGGCTGAGTCGAAGTCACCGTTGCCGGTTTGCCATGGCTTCGGTGGTATCGGACCAGATCGCCAATGTCGACATTAGCCACACCATCGCCATAGGTAAGCATGAAGGTCTCATTTTCCAGATATGGCGCAACCCGTTTGAGACGCCCGCCGGTCATGGAGTCCATGCCGGTATCCACCAAGGTCACCTTCCAGGGTTCAGCATGCCGTTGGTGCACCTCCATGGAATTGTTCCGCATGTCGAAGGTAACATCGCTCATATGGAGGAAGTAGTTGGAAAAATACTCCTTGATCATGTACCCCTTGAAACCGAGGCAGATGACAAAGTCGTTGAAACCGTAGTGGGAGTAAATCTTCATAATGTGCCAAAGAATCGGCCTGCCACCGATCTCCACCATCGGCTTTGGCCGCACCACCGTTTCTTCGCTGAGGCGTGTCCCCAGCCCGCCGGCAAGAATAACAACTTTCATTCAACCTCCCTGGTGCAACGCGCTATCAATTTTGTGACCCTTCACCGGCAGTGCGAATGTTGTGCTTTTGCACGCCGGTCCGCTCCAAAAGCCCCCTAAGGTGCTCCTTCCGTTTGAGCGAAGAAATAACAATAACACCGGAACCTGGCTCAACGCCCTGTGCAACAGCCTCTACCGGCATGCCGAAAAAACTTTCACCGACTGCATCGTCATCCAAAACCGCGACCAGTTCCAGCCCAACCTCCTGAAGGGAGAGATAGGCAATTTCCGCAACCTCATCCACGCCGCAGAAAACCACCTGCGTCACCCCCTCAGCCTTGAGAGACTGGAACAGCGTCAGGTAATCCTGCCGGGCAACAGTATAAAGGTTGGTAAAATAGCTCAGGTGCTGATAGGCAAGACGGCTTTTTTCGGCAAGCCCCGTGGGAGTAAGGAGGTAGGCGTAGCGGTTGCGGGGAAAGTTCTTTACCCGCACGTACCCCTTTGCCACCAGGTTTTTCAGGTAGGAATTCACCAGCCCCACCGCAATGCCGAGCCGGCGGGAGAGCTCTCGCTGGGAGAGGGGCTCCTCACCGGCAATTTCTGAGAGAAGCTGGAAGGAACGGTAGGAATCCAAAGACTTGCCGACATTATCGTTCATAAAATGAACACTACCGAAAACGACACGAAATGGCAACATTTATGTTCATATTATGAACGGTCTTGATTTCAGCGTGAACCGGCCGGGTTGGCAAGACGCCGGTAGATCCCGGATAACTCCCCCCCCCTGGCTCGCCACGAATGATCCTTCTCGGCGCGGCCGCGAACCTGTTGACCGAGCCGATCCCTTTCCGCGGCATCGGCGGCAAGGGCTTCGATCCTGTCGGCCAGGTCGGCAGCATCGCCGAATCGCGCGTACACCCCGGCATCACCGAGTATCTCCCGGTTTATGGGGGTATCGAACACCACGGAGGGAAGGCCGCAGGCCATGTAGTTGAAGAGCTTGCCGTTGGCCTCGGTAAGGGATATTTTCGGCGACACGGCCATATCCCCCGCCGAGAGGTAGGCGGGCGCCTTGCCGTAGTCGATGCGGCCGGTGAAGGTGACCATATCGTCCACCCCCAGCTCCAGTGCCTTCTCCCGGTATCCCTCAGCAGGGAATCCCATGACCAGGAACCGGACCGGACTCCCCTTCGCCTTGAGAATTACCATGGCGGAAAGGAGGAGATCGATCCCCTGGTAACGGTTGAGCACCCCCAGGAAGATCACCAGCGGCACATGGGAAGCGATACCGAGCATGTGTCGAACCTCGTCCCTGGGATAGGGGCGAAACACCGCCGTATCCACCCCGTCCATGAGGGCCATCACCTTGCGGGCAGGGACCCCCCATCGTCCCACGAGATCGTCCCGACCGGCGCCGGAGCTGGTGATGATGGCATCGGCGTTGCGGTTGATCCATCCTTCCAAAAGGGAGAAGAAGCGGTAGAGAAGCGACCCTTCCCTGGCAAAGCCGTGGTCGGCCAGCTCCCCCGTGAGGCTCCCCTGACAGTCGAAAAGAAGGGGAATTCCCAGGATTTTTTTCAGGAATACTCCAAAGAAGGCACCTTCGTGGAGGTGGGCGTGGATCAGGTCGGGCCGCATCCGGCGGGCCACACGCAGAGCCAGAAAAAAGAGCAGGATGTCCAGGTAGGGTTTGTGCCAGGAGGGGCCGGCGGCGAGCTTCCGATACCAGGGAATACTGACGGTGCGGTCAGTGGCGATGCCGGGCATGTCGCGCCCCAGGTGGTAAGTGACGATCCTGACCTCGTGCCCGCAATCCGTGAGCGCCCGGGCCTCCTCGTAAATTCTGACATGGCACCCGCGATCGGCGAAGAACGGCGTTGGGGCCAGCATGAGAATCTTCACTAGCGCGCCCCTCTACCCTTCATCCAGATTGATCTTCTCCCTGACCACGTAAATGGGTTTTCCCTGCGACTCGTGATAGGTCCGGGCATTTACTTCGCCGAGGAGCCCCAAAGCAATAAACTGAACCCCGCCGAAGAGGAGGAACGCCGTCAGTATCAGGAGCGGATTGCGGTTCATGCTCATCCCCTCGAAAAGCTTCATCCAGAGGGTAAGACCTCCGGTGACGAATCCGGCGAGGATGGTATAGATACCCCACTTGCCGAAGAGCTGGATCGGTTTGGTGGAGTAGGAGAGGAGGAATTTCACCGTCATGAGGTCGAGAACCACCCGCATGGTGCGGGAGATGCCGTACTTGCTGGTACCATGGAGCCGGGGGTGGTGCCGCACCGGCAGCTCGGCAACCCGCGCCCCCACCTGGGAGGCCAGGGCCGGTACGAAGCGATGCATCTCGCCGTAGAGGTTCACCCCGTCGAGAACTTCGCGGCGGTAGGCCTTGAGGGTGCAGCCGTAGTCGTGAAGGTGGACCCCGGTCATGCGGGATATGAGACCATTGGCGATAATGGAAGGGAGTCGGCGGTTGATGAAGGTGTCCTGGCGGTCCTTGCGCCAGCCCGAAACAACATCGTAACCCTCGTCGATCTTCGCCAGGAGCATGGGGATATCGGCCGGATCGTTCTGGAGATCGCCATCCATGGGAACAACCACCTTTCCCCTGGCTACGCCGAAACCGGCGGACATGGCCGCAGTCTGACCAAAGTTGCGGCGGAAGCGGATCACCTTCACCCGTTGGTCTTTCTCCGCAAGCTGCTTCAGCAGCATGAAAGAACCATCGCTGGAACCATCATCCACTAGAATCAGTTCATATTCGATGCCTGTGCCTGCCAGGGCAGTGGTAACCCGGTCGTAGAGCGGGGGGATGTTCTCCTCTTCGTTGTAGATGGGAACCACAATGCTGAGCCCAGTCAGCGAATTTTCCGCATTGCCCCTCACCGGCCACCGCCTTCCCCAGAAATACCCATACGCTCCCGGTAAAGCTCCACTAATCTCAACCGCTCGCGCAAAAGCGGGATTTTCCCACGCGCTTCCAAAACCAAATCCGGATACTCCACCGCACCCACCTCTGTAAAGAATTCATAATTATGAAGGGCCTCGGCGAGATCCCCCCGTGCTTCCTCTGTCCGGGCCAGCACCAGATAGGCCTTGGTATTGAACCGGTTCAGGCGCAACGCCTCCCGGACATAGGTCCGGGCCGTTTCGTAATCACCCTTCAGGTAATAGCTGTAGGCGGCCGACTCCATAACCCAACTGGAATCAGGGTTCACCTTGGCTGCGTGCCGCCAGAGGGTATGTTCATCGTGCCAATACCCGTTTTGTATCACGGTGAGCCCCGCAAACACAACCAGTACCAGACCGGTTCCGGCCATGAACACGCGCTTCGGCCATCGTTGCAGCAGCACTGCCACAACAAGGGCAACGCCGGGGAGACAAAGATACATATAGCGATCAGCCGCAAGATAGGCAACGGGAAGAAGATTGGAAACCGGAAGCCATAAAACCAGAAACCACCCAATGCCGAGGGATACCAGGGGGAGCTTCTTGCGGAGCGACACTGCCAGGGCGACCGCCCCTCCCAATAGAAACAGCGACAGCAACGCCCACGGCTGCCAGAAGCTTTCAGAAAGGTTGAAATGGTACTCGGGAGCAAGGCCGACCGGCAGGAGAATCTTGTAGAGATAGAACCCGAAAGCTTTCATGGCACCCATAAAGAGGGGTAAGTAGCTCTGGGATGCGCCGAAGCTGTTCTTGGAATAGACCGTCAGCAGCTGATCTGCAGCGAAAATCCACCGGAAGCGATAGAGGAGAAATGCCCCCACCAGGAGGCAGCCTGCCGAAGTAAGCAACGGCTTGCGCCACAACACCCGTTTCCCGCGTTCGACCATGAACCATTCATAGAAGAGTGCCACAAGGGGGAGCGTAACCGCCGTCTCATTGGAGAGGAGCGCGCCTCCATAGGCGGTAACGGAGCCTCCCCAAAGCAGAAGACGCCTCCTCCCCCGGGCAGAGAAACTCCGCAGGTAACAGAGAATTGCTGCAAGGGAGAAAAAGAGCGCGAGCAACTCCTTGCGATGGGAGATATTGGCAAGGGACTCCGACTGAAGGGGGTGAATCATGAAAAAAAGCGCACCTAGAAGGGCAAAGGGGAGCTCAACCCCCAAGGCGTTAAAAACAAGAACCAGCAGGAAGCCGTTAACTCCATGCCAAGCCAGTTGCTGAATACGGTAGCCGGCAGGATTCTCTCCGAACAAGAGATGCTCTGGGATGTAAGACAGCTCCCTCATGGGGCGACCGTGGCGCGTGTTCTCAAGGAAACCGGCAAGCGAATGGGCATCGGGATTTTGCAGAACTACCGGCAGGTCATCATAAGTCCACTGATTGAAGAAAGTGTTGCCGAACACCGTAAACGAAACCAGCAGCAGGAACAGCAGCAAGATGCCTTTGCGGGACAGATTGAAATTTTGCATCACAGGTCCTCCCGGAAGCAATTTCCCCAGGGGGCGTTAAGCGCCTTCGCGCAACGGAGCGTAACATCGGCCGCAAGACCTTCATTGCGTGCAAAGCGCGGAGACAGGATGCCTTGCACAAAACCAAGGCCATAACAGATGTGAAGCGCCGGGTAAAGGATCGTGAGTCGGGGGATTGCAGCAAAGAGCCGTTGCTGTGCCCCACCCGCAAGGGATGAGGCAATCACCGCAAGGCCATAGGCGCATAAGGGCAGCAGCGCCACACGGGTATGCACTATCGGCAGCACCATAAGATATGCCAGAAACAGCGACGGCAGGAAATCGATTACCGAGCGAACCCCGGCAATTCTGGTCTGCTCCCCGCGGCCGCGACCATAGCCGAGAAACTGGCGGCAGAACGCACCCAGCGTTGGACGCTGGCTTCTGTGCACCGCCAGTTCCGGATCATGAAAGAGGCGGAGCCCGCTTTGGGCAATGCGATCCAGCAGCTCATTTTCCTCGTTGGGATAAAGCCTCTCGTCCAGCCCCCCCATGGTGAGGAATATTTCCTTGCGCACTGCCAGATTACAGAGTATCAGCTCCCGTTCGCTCGAGGGGCGCGCGCCACCGGTCTTGCGGTAACGGTTTCGTGCCCCTCCCCCTCCCAAGAGGGAGGATAAGGCAATCCCGGCTGACCGTTGAAAAACCGTATCGGTTTCGGGGGTGAGTGATGGTCCACCAACGACTGCCACCCCCGGATCCGAAAAGTGCCGGGCTGCGCGGCGCAGAAAATCAGGTTCAGTCAGCGAGTCATCGTCCAGGAAGAAAAGCACCTCGCCCCTGGCCTCTGCTGCAGCCAGATTGCGCTGGCGGCTCGGCCGCCGTCCTTCGGCCACCAGAACCTCGAAATGCTCAACGGGGTAGTCAACACTCTTCCGGAGTCGATCGAGAGCACGCACCTCGCCTGAAGGCTTCACTGGAATGATGATGGTAAAGGTAAGAGAATCGTCCATGATAATAAAAGAAAAAACCGGGATTAACCCGGTCTCCACATACGCTAGGCGAGAATAGGCGACTCGGTCAGAACAGCTTCTTCACATTGGCTGCAATTCTTTTTTCGATTTGCTTGTCGCTGTCATTTCGACGCCCATAGGAATATTCCAGATTTGCCTGGAACTTGCGGAAATTGACTCCGATCACGCCAGTGTACAGCTGTTCGGTGATCCCGGCGGGGTCCAGCAGCGAAAAGCGGGCATCCCCCCCCACATACAGACTGCGCAAAGGGAAATAACGGGTTCCAAGGGTAAAGCGGCGCGTAGTGTTGGTTGCACCACTGCTATTCTGGGTGCGATTATAGGTGAACTCCTCATAAAGTTCCAACAGTTTCCTGCCGGCTCCGGCCCGCTGATAAAACGAATAGCCCAGACGCTCCTTAAGGTCGATGAACTCGCTCGTCGTATGCTTATCCACATCCCCAACGCTATAGGTATAGGTGAGCAGGCCATCCAGATAGCGATTCGGCCGGTAGTCGACCGTACCATAGCTCTCAACGTAGTCAAGAGATTCTCCGTCCAGCATCCTTATGTTATAACTGTTCCGCACCCGTGCCTGGAAAGCAGCCACACTATAGTCAATAGTATTGCGGAGTGTAGTCAGGTAGTCGGTACCGCCACCGGACTGTGCAAGGATATCCTCACTCACGGAGAAACCGATGGACATGCGGGGCAAGGGAGACCAAGAGGTATTCACCGTCGTGACGGAGCGGATATATTCATTAATATCATTGTTGCGGCGCTGGAATGACGAAACCGATCCTGGAACAAGGGCATCCCCCCCATTAAAACCGCTGTTTACGGTGATGGCAGAGTTGCTGAAGTTCCCGGGATTGCTGCCGCTGGCGGCAGACAGGTCCTCAGTCACATCGATCCTGAACGTGGGAGAGGCTGTATAGGCAACGCGGCCATTCAGGTTCTGGTTCAAATATCCCCCGCCGGAATCATCAAGGGAATCAAAATACTTGATCGTATAACTTCCAGCCACGCTGTAGTCACGGGAGAACCGTGCAGTACTCGCGGTTTCCACCCCCCCCTCAAGAGACATGAGCTTAGAACCATAGGTGCTGTTTGTTTCTCCCTTGGCGATAACCGCAAGGGTAAACGGTGAGCGCCTCAACATGTCTGCACGGAGGGAAGCGCTGTAGTTGGAATTGTTCACCACATTGCCGTCAGGCTCTCTTATCCTCTGCTCGTTGGAATAGAGATTCCCCATCCACTCAATACCGGAGCCAAGGACCCCCCTGCCATAAACGGGGATGGTTCGCTCTAGGGTAATCCCCCCCCTGTCCAGCAGGCGCGAAAAACTGGAGAAGGTGCGCGCATCCCAGTTTCTGCGACTGGCAATGGCAAAGAGGTTCACCTCATAGGATTCAAAGGCATTGACCGAAGTATTGGTGTCGTGCTTGGTGAATAACCCGTCAGCCGAAATCTTCAGCCAGTTGGTAAGATCAATCCAGCGCCTCGTCAACGCCTGGTCAACGGTGCCAAGCTGTATCTGAGTCTCCTCATATGACTGATCCGGATTGATCCTGTCGGAATAGTCGGTGGTGCGGTAATGGAACCAGTTGTCGCGCTTGTTAAGGCTTACGAAGGCCAGGCGGCGCATCCGCGTATCGGTAGGAGTAAGGGACTTCTTGTCACTGACAATATCATCCCGGTAATCGATCATAACCAGGGGAATATGCCGGAAAATGGCGTTGTAACCGTTGGTCAGACCGCTTTTAACCCCCAGGAGGAGCGTGGCGCCACTGGTTATGCGGGTACCGTCACTTAGGTCGGAAACAAGTCGTGAATCGATGATATTTCTTCCGCTTAGAGCGGTGTAATCATGGTAGAGATTTACCCGGTTCAGGTCGTAGCTGTACGCCCTCAGCTTGAGTGGCAATTCCTTGGGATCCAGGAACACTTCTCCCCGATACAGGAGATGGCCGGCACTGACGGAGCGATCGTCATCGGCCAGTATCCCGGCCTGGGGGCCGTTAAACTTTACATCGGTATCAAAGGAGCCCCATTCATAACCAAGGGCAAGATTGTAGCTTCCTACCCTCCCCCGGTATAGTTCGCCCGCAGTTTGGTACATCAATGAATAACGATGATAGAACGAACTCCCCTCGACAGCCTTCTCCCCGTTCACTTCGGCATCATAGCGCGTATACCCCAACTCGGCCTCGCCCGATATCTGCGCACGAGCCGAAGGTACCCCGAGCGCTGCCGCGCAAATGAGCAAGAGAGCCAGGAGGCCTATGTGAAAGAAGCTCCGCATCATAGGATAATGGCCATAAAATCGGAGGGCATCGTATCTAGAGCCCAGTCAGAGGGTAAAAAGCAAAAAAAGGGTGGACCGGGGGTCCACCCTCCATTCAAATAACGCTTTATTTCTTATGGCAGCCGAGGCAGAGCTTGCTGCCTGCCATGGTGGTACGGAGGAACGGAGCATTAGTATTATCGTGGACGGCATGGCAGCTGCCGCACTCGAGAGTTGTATCGCCGCGTCCCGACTTGAAGAGCGGTAGGCCCTTGCTTACATCCGCAGTTTTCATGGTCGGCGGGTTAGTAGCAGTGTCAAGTGAACCAAGGTTCCCGTCTGCGGAAATATCTGCCGCCGTAACCAGGAAGTTGACCGGGTGATCATCCTGAAGATCCGTAGTAAGGTTGGCATCACCACTGATTACCGCGCCGGATGCATCCATGGTAATTGCGATGCCATTCGGATCGTTATGTACGGCAGACCCCAGGCCGGTGGCGCCATCATGACAGCTCATGCAGAAAAGCGAGATGGAGTCAGCGGTAAATCCGCTCTTTACCGGCTTATTGTTCATGCTGCTCGATGAATAAAGGGTAAAGTTGCTTGCTGTGGGGTTGGTGCGGTTCCATAGGGGGATATTCTGAACCGCATTGTGGGGGGTGTGACAGAATACGCAGATCTGGTCGGTGTTTGTTGCCTGGTACGTTACGCCTGTTGCATCTTTGCTCAAGTCATGCTTCGAGTTCTTGATGGAGAGTGCCGAGGCCGTTCCAACGGCCGCCATAAGCATCACCACTGCCAATCCTATTCTTGCCTCACTTCTCATCGTCTTCTCCTTTCCCTTATGGGGTGCTATGTTTCTGATTATCCAAACAAATCTATACTTAGTTTCGCTTAAGGCATTGCAAACAGCACGCCAACTACAACAGCAAAGTATTAACACAAATAAAAACAACGGACTTCTGCATACTTCCCACCAAAACAGCGCAAGCGGTCCTTAGCTAAATACCAAGCCGACGAATATTTCCACGGCGAGAGGGTACGTTATTTAGCGTGACATCCTTTTGACTCCCACCCGAACGTCCGGTTTTATAGCAAAAATTGTCTCAGCACAAATTTAGCAGCCAGCGAGATGGCCACAAAAAAGCCCCCGGCAACGATAGTGCCGGGGGCTCAAAGCAACATAAACTGTCAACTAACTATTTCACGCCACCACCCTGGACACCAGGAATCGGGTTGCGACCAATGAAAGCATCCGAAATGTACTGAAAAACCTGAAAACGGCGATTAAGCTGGTCAACCACGTAAACCACATCCTTATCATCGATACAGATCCCCTGGGGTATGACAAAACCGCCGGGAGCCTGCTTTCCGGTTGTTATGGAAGAATAAAGTCCTCCGACGGTGAGGAGATATTCACCATTGGTCCCGAATATAATCAGCTTATGCCCTTTTCCTTCAGTGACGTAGATGTGATCTTCAGAATCGACAGCCACCCCCTTGATTATCTGGAAATCAGCGGGCCCATCTCCCCGTTGACCGAATTTGCGCAGAAATTTCCCATCATTGTCAAAAATCTGAATGCGGGCATTCATGGCATCGGCCACAATGATCTCTCCCAGATGGTTAAGGGTAACCGCCACAGGGAAGTTGAATGTACCATCTTCCGCGCCCCGCTTGCCAATGGTAGTAATCAGATTTCCCTGCATATCGAGGATGACTATTTGGTGCCCACGGGTATCGACAACCAGTATCCGTTGACGTTTTTCGTCAAGAGCGATGCCACCGACACGCTGTACGTTGGTTTTTGTGTCGATAAAACGATTGATTGTCCCATTACTGTCAAAAACCAGGATCCGGTTCCTGTCCGCATCTGACACATAAATATTTCCCTGGGAGTCACCGTCAACGGAAACCGGGATGGAAAACTGGCTTAATGCACTATCCCCCCCAAGAAACCCCACCCGTCGTTCATTCATGTTGAATACCACAACACCACGGAGCCCAGGATCCGCAACATAGACCATTCCTTTGCCGTCGGAATAGATATCAACGGGTTTCATAAGGCCCATTACATCCTCACCACCCGCAACCTTCTCTAAAAACGCGGCAAAGCCCTCCTTCGGGAAGTCGTTTTCGCTGCTGTATGCCCCAATCCATTCGAGACGTGGGCGTTCAGGGAGTGGCGGCCAGAAGAAGCGCTGCTGCTGCACCTGCTGTCCTGCACAACCAGCGAAAAGCGCCGTCATGGCCGTTAACAAAATAAGCCTGCTGATGCTGCGGATAGTTTTCATATTTTCTCCTCGCTCCATGAGAATGGAATGTTATTTATTATGACACATCTGGCATAGCAGCAAGCGGTCTTCGGCATTATTGACGAAGTAATACCGCACATCGCCCGCATGGGGGTTATGGCACGAAATGCACGACATATCACGGCCGGTCTTGGGGGCCGACGGGTCCTTTACGCCGCTGACCGGGTGCCCCGCGCCGGTTGTGGTGCGCACCACGTGGGGAGTCTTTTTGATGGACTCGTGACAAGACAGGCAGAGCTCGTTGATGGGAGCCTTGAGCTGGGCGTAGTTTGCGCTGCCATGGGAATCGTGGCAGACCTCGCACATCCCGCCGGCAATCGGGCCATGGATATATTTTCGCTTCGCAAACTCGGCAGACTTGTCGCTATGGCACTCGTTGCAGAGGGCTGCCTCCCGTTTGGTAACTGCATATCTCTGTGCCGCCTTCTCATTATGGCAATAGCCGCAGGAATAGGTGCCGGCCGGGCCATGGACGAATTTAACGTCCAGTATCTTCCGATGGCACCCGATGCAGGGGTTCTCCTTGGTGAGGGTACTCAGGGCCTGGTCTGGTGAAGGAGCCATCTCGTGGCACCCCACACAACGGGCCTCCAACTCCGGCAGGTGAAACGGATACGGCTTGTATTCAGGCGGAATGGATGACTGATCAGCATTGGGCGAGAAGTACACTGAAGCCTGAGCGGTCTCGGCCCGACTGTTGCCGATAAAGGTTTCCACCGTCACTTCATTGCGCCCCCGGTCCCACACCGGCTGCACGATGAGGATATCCTGAAAAGCGCGCCGGTACTCCGGCGAACCGACCATAAGAAGGTCGCTGACAATACCGTTTACCCCGATTTTCACACCGGTAACCTCGGTGCTGTTCAATTTCAGAATCAGATGCTTTGAGTTTGCAACCCAGGTATTGGGTCCGGGGTAGATGAAAGTAACCGCCCCGAATGCCGTAGCTGTCGAGGCAAGCAGCACTGCCGCCGCTATTCCGATTATTCCCCTGCGGGACATGGTTCCTCCATCACATCATCTACGGATTTATGAGAGCCCGGAGCCGGTCGTAGGACTTGGGCTTGTGGCATCCCGCAACGCAGGTGCCCCCGGTATCGGTCTTAGTGTAGCGGATAGGTATCTCCCAGCTGCCAAAGCCGGGAATCCGCTCCTTGATGAGCCGCTGCTGCCGTGCCGCGTGGGCATCGTGGCAGGTCTGGCATGAGCGCCCCTTGTCAGGCTTGTTGATGTGGAGCTGATGCAGGTTGCGGTCGCCATTGCGGAACCCGGTCAGGGTATCGGTGCGCTTATCCTCGGCAAGATCCTTTGTGTGACACTCGAAGCAGAGAGCAAAGTTCTCCTGGGCATAGGGGAGGTAAAACTTTTCCGGAAACGCATCTTTCAGAATCTTGCTGAACGGCGAACCATGGGGTGCATGGCAGGCGGTACATTCGCCTGCGGCTACCGGACCGTGAATTGACACACCCTCTGTCATTTTTTTGTCGTGGCACATGAAACAGAGCTTTGCTCCATCCTCCCGGAGAAGCGCAGGGTTGTCCGACTGATGGGGGTCATGGCATTTCAGGCAGGAACCTTCCGCAACCGGTGCATGTCCATGTTTTGCCTTAAACTTCTCCTCACCGTGGCACCCGAAGCAAAGCGATGCCCCATCAGCCTTGAGCTGCATACGGTAGGGAGATTGATGCACATCATGGCAATCCAGGCACGCCCCCTTGGCCACAGGGGGATGAACCACCTTTTTGCTTGCCTTGCTTTCGTGACAGACATCGCACAGCTTGGCCCCCTCACCTATCAGGCGGAAAGCCCCGGGCTGCTTCGGATGCTCCAGGCCGGTAGGATTATGGCACGCGATACAGTCATCAGAGCCCACGGGGCCATGCACGAACATTTCCCGGACCTTGCTCTTGTGACAGCGGGTATTGCAACCGTCCGGCACTCCGGGCAGCGAAGATGCCCCAGCGAAGCCGCATGCCAGCAATAGCCAAAAGGCGGTTGCACTTACGGAAAGTAAAAGAGAAGATGCTGTCATAGGAACGTCAGCCCGGCTCCAAGAAGTAATTTCGTGGATACACTAGTGAAATTATCGCAGGATTGCAATCCACGCTTCGCATTTAATGCAAAATAACTGCCGTCGTGGTGCCGGGCATAAAAAACCCGGCCTGCGCATATCGCGGGCCGGGTTTAGGGAATATCCAACCGGGGACCTTACCCCCCTCCGTAACTGTGAAGACCGGAGAGCAGGAGGTTAACCCCCAGGTAGCAGAAAATAGTCGCGGCAAATCCCACAATGGACAGAACTGCCGCCTTCTTGCCGACCCATCCGCGGGTAAAGCGGGCATGGAGAAAAGCAGCATAGATGAACCAGACGATGAGGGACCAGGTCTCCTTCGGGTCCCAGCTCCAGTAAGTGCCCCAGGCGTAGTTGGCCCAGGCGGCGCCGGTTATGATTCCCAGGGTAAGGAGCGGGAAGCCGATAATGATCGCCTTGTAGTTCAAATCATCAAGGATTTTGATCGAAGGGAACATGGCGATTATCCCGCCGGCCTGTGCTCCACCTGACGGCTCATCCTTGCCCGCCTTTATCAGATACATGATGGAGATACCGCAGGCTACCGCGAATGCGGCGTAGCCCAGGAAGCAGGTAATAACGTGATAGAGAAGCCAGTTGCTCTGGAGCGCCGGCACCAGCGGCTGAATGCCGCTATCCATCCCCAGCTGCGCCCAGGCCATCCCCAGAAGTGCAAAGGGAACCACGAACGCCCCGACAACCCGGTACTTGTACTTAAGGTCAATGGCACCAAAGATGAGAATAATGGTCCAGGAGAAGAATACCACCGACTCATAAAGGTTTGACAGGGGGGCATGCCCCATGCCGATGTCATAGGATTCTTTCCACCGGAGAATAATCGCGGCCGTATGGACGATAAATCCGAAATACGCCACAAGGCTTCCGACAAATCCAACCTGTTTGCTCTTCACCGCCAGAAACGTGAAGAAAACAAGCATTGAAATCAAGTATGAAAAAGTAGCGATATTGAACAGCATTGAACTGGTCATTTAATAGATCCTCCGCCCCGTTACAGTTGTTTCAGTTTTTCGACCAGCCCATCAAAGGCAAGCTGGAAGCCCGGCTGGTTCTTGTTAGCGCTGCCGCCAAGGGTTACCTGCCCGTTGCGCACCCGGATCCAGACGCGCCTGTGGGACATGAAAAATGCCATACAGCAGCCGGCCACCATCAGGAAGCAGCCGGTCCAGACGACCCATACCCCCGGATCCTTGGCCACCTGAAGGCCGGTAAACATCTTCTCATCGGAACCATCATAGGTGAAAATCAGGTCAGCCCCTCGCTGGGCATCAAATTCGGGGTAATTCTTGAAAACAACGAATGCCTGGGGCTCACCTCCCCCTTTAGGCGTAACTTCAATGCGAGCAGCAGCGCCGCTGAACTGGGGCATGAACTGGCTTACCTCTTGGGCAGCTTCCAGCACCTGCATTGAAGAACCATCCGGAAGAAGCTTCCGCTCACCCTGGTGCAGCGAAAACCGGACAGGCTCGCCACCCTTGCGTTCGCGAACCGTAAAATGATAGAGCCCCTCTTCGCCCGCCGGGCCATAGCTCGACTGGTAGAAGGTTATTCCTTTGTAGGAGAGCGGATCATTGACAATGATTGGCCGCTTTTCAACCACAACCTTGCCGTCGTCAATGACGGTCAGCAGGCTCTTGAATTCCTTGGGAGCGCCCGTATCGTAAAATGAAACCGAAAAATCATCGCACCGCACGGTAAAGCCGAGATCAATGGGCTTTTGTCCCGAGCGGTTGTAGACAACCGATGTGCCGGTTCCCTCGACAATATTCACATAGGCTTTGTAACCGAAGAAAGAACCGATCAGCGCCCCGATGAATATGACCACGATGCTCAGATGGACAACATAAACCCCCAGCCGGCTGTAGGGCGTCTTCTGGGCAAACAGGTGGTACTCGCCATCCCGCTCGGTAACCACCGGATCGGAGAATTCACCTTTCAGGAAAGCAGTCATCTTATCCCGGAGCGAAGCCGCATCACCGTTCATTTTGACATCATGGGTGAGGCTCAGGGTTTTCTCGAAGCTGTCATCCATAACTAGGACCGGCTCGGAGATAATCTTCCAGACCCGCGGCAGGCGCTTTATGGAGCAGGCAACGATGTTGACCGTAAAGAGATAGAGGAGAAGGATGAACCACCAGGAGTGGTACATGTCGAAAAAGCCCAGTGCCTGGTAAATCTTGTACTTCCCCTCGCTAATCGTCTGCAGATACTCAGGAGGCGGGGTCCCTTGCGGAATAATGGTGCCGATGATTGAAGTGGCCGCCAGCAAGATAAGGAGGAATATGGCGAGTTTGACAGAGCAGAAAAAATCCCACAGGGTCTGCAAAAAGCCGCGATTGCTGGTTGTCAACGTAATACTCCCGGGTTCCTATGTATTTTAATCAAAAAAACGTCCTTGCGGGCGTTTCTCATTATAACCAAAATTATCGTAAAAAAACAAATATTTAATTTTTCCTAACACAAAATCAACCTAAAAAAAGGGGGATAACAACAATGTTTGTTACCCCCCTTTTTAAATGCCGTATCACTACCGGCGCCACTCAGAAACTATTTCTTGTGGCACTCGCCGCACTTGGTCGGCCCTTTTTTCATTTCTTCGTGGCAGCCTTTGCACCCTTTGCTGTGGGCCAGCTCCTTGCCGAAGCCCTCGATTTTGCCAATGCCCTTCTCGTGGCACTTCTTACAGTTGCCAACTGCTTGCTGGTGCATCTTGTGCGGGAACTTCACATCCCCGTTCTTGGCCTTGAAAACGATCTCGTCGGCAGCAAAGGCGAAACCGGCACAGAAAACGGTCAGGGCGAGAGAAGCGATGATTCTTTTCATTGATTTACCCCCTTTTTGCTCGAAGCTTTTGGTAAAAACCGCCAGAAACTTATACCGGAGGCCCCTTATTGTCAAGGGGAAAACCGTATACAACCGAGCCTAAACCCAGCAATTACCGACGCTTAATGTATCCAGATTAACCATTGCCCAGACGTTCCTGAAGTGCCCTATCCTTTGCTTCCACTTCATCGGCCATGGACTGTTTGTATGCCTGAAGTTTCGCGGTGAGAGCAGAGTCTCCCAGGGCTATGATCTGGACTGCCAGGAGCCCGGCATTCTTGGCTCCGGCCTTGCCAATGGCCATGGTGGCCACCGGAATTCCGCCCGGCATCTGTACCATGGCGTAGAGAGCATCGACACCGTTCAGTGCCCCGCCGGGGATAGGCACGGCGATCACCGGCAGAACCGTATCGGCTGCAATGACTCCGGCCAGATGGGCGGCCATGCCGGCGCCCGCAATAATAGCCTTGACCCCTCTTCCCGCGGCGCCCGACGCCAGTGCGGCCGCCTTTTTGGGCGAGCGATGCGCCGAGGCGACCCGCATCTCCCACGTTACCCCGAATTCATCAAGGACCTTCGCCACTTCTTCCATGATGGGGACATCCGAATCGCTCCCCATCACTATAAGCACTTGCGGACCATTCATCTCAACATCCTCCCCTAGCGCTTCAAAGCCTTGGCGCCGATATCGTTGCGGAATTGGACCCCATCCCAACTGATCTTCCCAACCCCCACATAGGCCCGGTCAATGGCCTCCTTTACCGTGGCGCCGAGACCAGTAACCCCCAGCACACGCCCCCCCGAGGTAACCACAGCACCGTTTTTATCCGCCGTACCTGCGTGAAAAACATAGAGATCGTCAATGGCCGCGGCTTCAGCAAGCCCCCGGACAACATCTCCCTTGCGGTAGTCACCTGGGTAGCCGCCGGCAGCCATGACAACACAGACGGCAGCCTTGTCCTGCCACTCGACGGCAACGCCGGACAGTTCTCCACGTGCCACGCCGAGAAGGACCGGCACGATATCCGACTTCATCCGCATGAGGAGCGGCTGGCATTCGGGGTCGCCGAAGCGGGCGTTGAATTCCAGCACTTTAACATCGCTACCGTTAATCATGAGACCCGCGTACAGAACACCCCTGTAGGGGCGCCCCTCGGCAGCCATGCCGTCCACGGTCCGTCGCATGACCTCGTCCATGGCGAAATCGTGAATCGCAGGGGTGACCACCGGCGCAGGCGAATACGCCCCCATGCCGCCGGTGTTCGGCCCCTTGTCGCCGTCGAAAACCGCCTTGTGATCCTGGGCGCTTGCCAGGGGTATGATGGTCTTTCCGTCGGTGAACGCGAGGAACGAGGCCTCCTCCCCCACGAGAAACTCCTCGATCACGACCCGGGAACCGGCGGAACCGAAGGAGTTGCCGGAAAGCATATCGGTAACGGTTGCCACGGCCTCTTCGCGGCTCTGGGCGATGATGACCCCTTTACCGGCAGCGAGCCCGTCAGCCTTGATGACGATGGGAATACCGACCTTGTCGATGAAGGCGACTGCCGGTTCCACTTCGGTGAAAACGTCGTAGGCGGCAGTGGGAACCCCGTATTTTTTCATCAGGTCCTTGGAAAATGCCTTGCTCGCCTCGATGATGGCCGCGTTTCTGCGGGCACCGAAAATCAGCAGGCCATGCTCCTCGAAGAGGTCCACGATCCCGAGCGAGAGGGGGAGTTCCGGGCCGACCACCGTGAGGCCTATTTCCTTCTCCCGGGCAAAAGCCAGCAGACCGGGGAGATCATCCACCGCCAGAGGGACATTTTCAGCGATAGTGCCGATACCGGGATTGCCCGGAGCGCAGTAGACCTTCTCCACCAGGGGGGATTGGGCGATTTTCCAGACGAGAGCATGCTCACGCCCGCCGCCGCCGACAACTAGTACTTTCATGGATTTTCTCCTCGAATCAGTGTCTGAAATGCCGCATACCGGTGAACACCATGGCCATACCGTGTTCGTCGGCCGCCGCGATCACCTCGGCATCACGCATGCTCCCGCCGGGCTGGATGACCGCCGTTATCCCCGCTGCGGCGGCGTTGTCGATGCCGTCGCGGAAGGGGAAGAATGCGTCGGACGCCATTACCGCCCCCTTAACCTCAAGCCCGGCATGCTCCGCCTTGATGGCGGCGATGCGCGCCGAGTTGACCCGGCTCATCTGGCCGGCCCCAACACCGACGGTCATGCCGTACCTGCCGTAGACAATGGCGTTGGACTTCACGAACTTGGCCACCCGCCAGGCGAACCGAAGGTCGATCATCTCCTGCTCTGTGGGTTGGCGCTTGGACACAACCGTCAACTCGGCGGAGAGGAGCAAGTCGGCATCCTGAACCAGCAGGCCGCCGTTCACCCGCTTGAAATCCAGCCGTTGAGCCGGCTGGGCCGGCCACATGCCGCACTCCAGGAGCCGGACGTTCTTCTTGGCGGCCACCACCTCGATTGCTTCGCGGGAAACCTCCGGAGCGATAATCACCTCCACGAACTGCCGGTCGCAGATGGCCTTGGCCGTTTCGCCATCCAGCTTGCCGTTAAAGGCAATGATGCCGCCAAAGGCCGATTCGGGATCGGTGGAATAGGCCCGGTCATAGGCTTCCAGGAGGTTCTTCCCGATGGCCACGCCGCAGGGATTCGCGTGCTTGACGATGACGCAGGCCGGAGCTTCGTCGAACTGCTTCACGCACTCCAGGGCCGCGTCGGTATCGCCGATGTTGTTGTAGGAGAGTTCCTTCCCCTGAAGCTGGCGGGCCGTGGCCACCGAAGCCTCCTTCACCCGGCTCTCCACATAGAAGGCGGCCGACTGGTGGGGATTCTCGCCGTAGCGCATCTCCTGGGCCTTTTTGAACTGGAGGGTGAACGTATCGGGGTACTGGGCAACCCCCTCGCCGAGCCGTGCGCCGAGCCAATTGGAGATGGCGCCGTCATAGGCGGCGGT
>MTLE01002601.1_pt1 | contig 29877 bp, 25 predicted proteins | sample 1982461 | NCBI WGS metagenome assembly MTLE01 (sample SAMN05712605, study PRJNA340218) | biofilm metagenome | isolation source: sample SPL anode biofilm adapted to -200 mV | place: USA | collected 2012-02-03
ATCGCCAAAATCATCAAAACGATTGATGAAATCGCTTTCCAGACCAACATCCTGGCCTTAAACGCCGCCGTCGAGGCCGCCCGTGCGGGTGAGGCAGGCATGGGGTTCGCCGTGGTTGCCGACGAAGTGCGCAGCCTGGCCCAGCGGGCGGCGCAATCCGCGCGGGAAACCTCGGCCAAAATCGAGAACGCCGTCACCAAAACCGCGCAAGGCGTGATGATCACCGAAAAAGTCGCCAAGAGTTTGGCCGAGATTGTCGTCAAAGCCCGGGAAGTCGACACGCTAGCCGCCGAAGTGGCTTCCGCTTCCAAAGAGCAAAGCCAAGGCATTGGCCAAATCAATAGTGCCGTGACCCAAATGGATAAAGTGACTCAATCCAACGCGGCGAGCGCCGAAGAAAGCGCCAGCGCCTCGGAGGAATTAAACGCCCAAGCGCAAGCGTTGAAAGAGGCGGTGGTGGATCTTACGCGATTAGTCGATGGCCACAGCGCTCCGCGAGTGACGGAAGCTCCCCGCACTTCTAAAATGGTGGAAACCCCTGCGGAACGGCCACGGCGAACGCCAGCCGAAACCGTGGCCGTATCCAAACGAACATCTGCCAAACGCGAATCCGCCAAGAAAGCGGCCGCTTCGGACGCGGATTTCAAATCCTTCTAATCGGGCCCCGAATCGCTTTCCTGCGATGCGGCCAGCGAGGCGCTCTCTCTGGCCGCTTAATTTTGCGGCTTAAGCCGCCGGAGCTTCGTCCTGCAAATACGTTTTGCCCCGGTAGAACATGGCGTAAACGCTGAAAATGATCGCCGTGACAAACATCAGAATCGAGAAGAATTGGAAATAGGACGCGCCCGCCAATTTGCTCGTGCCATCGGGATTCTGGATGAAATAATTGATCATCGCCGTGAAAGCGTTGCCCAAGGACATCGACAAGAGGTAAAGGGACATGATCAGCGATTTCATTTTCTTCGGCGCCTGCGTGTAGGCGAATTCCAAGCTCGTGATCGACACCATGATTTCCGCCGCCGTCAGGATGATGTAATCCAAAAATTGCCAGCCGATGCTCGGATGCAAACCCTGGGCAATTTGTTGTTCCAGCCACATGGGAATCAAAAACGTGGGGACCATCAGGAACATGCCGATGCCGATTTTGCGCAACGGAGTCATAGTCCACACCTTATTCATCGCCGGGTAAATCACGTAGGAAAATAACGGGATGAAAATTAAAATGAGGAACGGATTGGCGGCCTGCATCTGGCTCGGAATCCACTTAATGCCCATCCAATCGCAATTCAAATGGGCGGCTTGCGTCACCCACGAACTGCCGGTTTGGTCATAGAGTGCCCAAAACATGGCCACCAGCGCGAAGATCGCCGCCACGCGGCCCATGGAGGCTAACCCCTCCATGCTGAACGTTTCCTTCACAAAGGCCGGGCCGCCGGCGGGAATCCGCACGAAACGGTTGCGGCCCATCACAAACACCACTGTGGCTAGCAGCATGAACACGCCCGGCACCCCAAACGCGATGCGCGGCCCGTATTTTTCCAGCAGCCACGGCGTCAGCAACGAAGATACGGAAGACCCCACGTTGATCGAAAAATAAAACCAGCCAAACACGCGCGACATCAGATGCTGGTTGGCTTCGCCGAATTGATCACCCACCAGCGATGACACACACGGCTTGATGCCGCCCGAACCTAACGCAATTAAGAACAACCCCACCATTAATCCCATTCGGGTCGGGTCCAAAGCCAGCGCGAAACTGCCGACACAGTAAACCAAGCTGAGCCAAAAAATCGTGCGGTATTTGCCCAGGAAAGCATCGGATAGAATGCCCCCCAAAAGCGGGAAGAAATACGCCGCCGAGACGAACAAATGGTAAATGGTGCGCGCTTCCTCCTCTTTCATGGTGGCGAGCGCGCCGCTTTTGCCCATCAAATAGTGCGTCATGAACACTACTAAAATGGCGCGCATGCCGTAAAAGTTGAAGCGTTCGGCGGCTTCGTTGGCGATAATGAAGGGGATGCCCGGCGGCAAACCTTTGGTTGCAACCGGCGCGGTAGGGTACTTCGAGGTGGCCATGTTGGATTTAGGATCAATGATTCGGCAAAGTCACAGGGAGCGCTTTATTTCATGTTTAAAGTTTTATGGAGAAACGCCCACTTGTCGGCGGCTTCCTCAATCAATTTGGCGGTGGGCTTGCCCGCGCCATGCCCGGCGCGGGTTTCGATCCGGATCAACACCGGATTCTTGCCGGCGTGCGCGGCCTGCAACGCGGCGGCGAATTTGAAACTGTGCGCGGGCACCACGCGATCATCGTGATCACCGGTGGTCACCATGGTGGAGGGATATTTCACGCCCGGTTTGATATTATGCAGCGGGGAATAAGCGTAAAGGGCCTTGAATTCTTCGGCATTATCCGCGCAACCGTAATCCGCCGTCCAGGCCCAGCCGATGGTGAATTTGTGAAAGCGCAGCATATCCATGACGCCCACCGCCGGCAGCGCCGCGGCAAATAAATCGGGCCGTTGCGTCATGCAGGCGCCCACCAAGAGGCCCCCGTTGCTGCCACCGCCGATGGCCAGCTTATCCTTCCGCGTATATTTATTGGCGATCAGCCATTCCCCGGCGGCGATGAAATCGTCGAACACGTTTTGCTTTTGCAGCTTGGTGCCCGCCAGATGCCAGGTTTCGCCATACTCGCCGCCGCCCCGCAAGTTAGGTATCGCCAGCACGCCGCCCATTTCCATCCAGACTAGGCTGGATACGGAGAATCCGGGGGTGAGACTGATGTTGAAACCGCCATAGCCATAGAGGTAGGTCGGATTCTTGCCGTTGCGTTTCAGGCCCTTTTTGTAGGTGATAAACATCGGCACTTTGGTGCCGTCCTTGCTGGTGTAGAAAACCTGTTCGGTGGTGTAATCCGCGGGGCTGAAAGCCACCTTGGGCTGCCGATATACCTGGCTATTGAAATTGGATAAATCCAGCCGGTAAATCGTCGCCGGAGTGGTGTAACTGGTGTACGAGTAAAACGTCTCTTTATCGGCTCGTTTGCCGCCAAAACCACCGGCGGCGCCCATCCCGGGCAAATCCAGATCTTGGCGGAACTTGCCATCCAAATTGAAAAATTTGACTTGGGTGTGAGCGTCCTTGAGGTAACCTGCGATGAACAAATCACCCACCAAGGAAACCGAAACAAGCGTGTCCTTGGATTGCGGGACTAATTCTTTCCAGTTCGCCTTGCCCGGTTTGTCGAGGGGGATTTCCACCAACCGGCCGCGCGGGGCTTGGTAGTCCGTGCGGAACCAAAAGCGCGTGCCCTCATTGCCCACCAAACCATAATCCGCGTCAAAATCCGTGAGCAAATCCTTCACCTGCGCCCCGGGAGTTTGCAGATCGAGATAAAAAATCGCATTCCGGGTGTCCGTGCCTTTGTTGGCCTGGATGATCAAATAGTGTCCATCTTCCGTTACGCCACCCCCCAGACTCCATTCTTTCTGGTCAGGGCGATGGTAGATCAGGCGATCCTCGCTTTGCGGCGTGTTGATTTGGTGGTAGCAAAGTTTGGGGCAGCGGTTTTCGGCCTGCAACTCCTTGCCTTTGGGCTCGTCGTAACGGCTATAGAAAAAGCCTTTATTATCGATCGTCCAGGACGCTCCGGAAAACTTCACCCAGCGCAATTCGTCGGCCAAATCTTTGCCGGTTTCCACTTCCCGGATTTTCCACACCTGCCAATCCGAACCGGCGCTGGACATGCCGTAAGCCAGCCAGCGGCCATCCTCACTCACGGACATGCCAGCCAGGGCGATGGTCCCATCGGCCGCCAAAGTATTGGGGTCGAGCAACAGCTTGGGCTCGCCTCCGAGCGAAGTTGTCCAATACAACACACTCTGGTTTTGCAGTCCGTCATTGCGGGAATAGAAGTAACGGTCGCCTTGCTTGAACGGGACGGAAAAGCGCTCGAAATTCCAAAGTTGCTCAATCCGGCGCCGGATACTCTCGCGCTGGGGAATGGTTTTGAGGAAATCAAAAGTGACGCGGTTTTCGGCTTCAACCCAGGCCCGCGTGTCCGGGGCATCGGCATCCTCCAGCCAGCGGTAGGGATCAGCAACCGTAACTCCATGGTAATTATCCACTTGGCTGCCCTTAGCCGCCACCGGGTAAAGCAACTTTCCGCGAGCCGCCCGCGAGGAAGTCGTATTTCCCGCCGCCGGCACGGATTCGGCATTCATATGTAACGCATTCATGGCGAATAACAAAGCAAGCAGCACTCCCCTTTGAAACGTCCGGGCTTGAGCCCGCCAATGAGGTGACCGCTTAATCCCGGAACCAGCAGGCGTGGATATAGTTATCATGGCGCCCATTTTGGTACCCTACCCCAACTCAAAAGGCAAGCGGCCTTGAACACTACGGGCTTTCCGTGGTCTGAGGAATTGGAAGATTGGGGCAATGGACGCCGAGGAGGCACCCGAAAAAGGGGCAGCTTTATTCACGCAACATTCTGTCTTTTCAAGGGTTGGAAGATTGGAAAAAAAGTAACAATTTTTTGCGTTTCAGGCTTCGGGGTTTATGCCGATAATATTGAGCGGGAGTGGATTAACCGAATCCCCTCAAACGGACAGGCCTTAAAAATCGCAAATAAGCTGAACCGGCGGTTCATGGACACACCGGACATACATTATTTACGGGCAGCCGAGGGCTGGCTCGAGCTAGGCAATCCTGGCGAGGCGCGCAACGAACTGGCTTATATATCTTCGCTCAACCAGTCGCACCCCGGCGTGCTCTCCGTGCGCTGGCATGTGGAGGAGCGTTCCCGCAACTTTACCGATTGCGTCAAAATCGCCCGGGAAATGATCCGTTTGAATCCCAACGACGCCCGGGGATTCATGAACCTGGCGAATGCCTTGTACTTTTCGGGCCAGACTGAACTGGCCTACCAACATGGATTGGAGGCTACCGCCCGGTTTCCGTCCGATCCCGCCCAACCCTACAACCTGGCTTGTTACGCCTGCCAGTTAGGCCGTTTGGAAGAAGCAAAATCCTGGCTGGCACGGGCCATTAAATTGGGCGATCCCTGCCTGGTGAAAAAGTGGGCCAAGAACGATCCCGACCTGGCCCCTTTGCGGCAGCATTTTTGCCTGGACGACCTTTAAACCGATTTGGAATTGCGGCATACCTCGAAAACTATGCCGCATTTCTCAGCCCCCTGATTTGCCGGTGGTTTTTCCAGGCCCCGGGCAACAATCGGTCTCCGGTTTCTCCGCCTGATCTCCCCCCAAGAAGCGGTCGGCCAGTTTTAAAATAGAGTCGGCGGGAGCACGTTTGACGCATTGAGCGGAATTAACGGCCCGTGCCATGTCATCCAGTGACACCCCCAATTTGCGCGCCTCATTGTAATGATACTTGAAGCACGGCTCGCAATTCGCGGCCAAGGCGGCTCCCAGTGCCACCAGTTCCGCCACCGCCGGCGTGTAAAGGTTTTCCTCCGAACACTCACACGCACAACCGCAAGTGGGTTTGCGGGCCGTTATTTCCAGACTAGTGATGTAATCGCTAGCTTTGGCGTCCGCAGGCAAATGCGCCAAAATTTTCTGGTACAGCGGATCTTTCCAATCGACCAAGCCATCCACATAAGCCGACTTGGAAACCAATTGGATGTCCGTCAACCCCGCGGCCTCCGCCATCTTCTGGGTTTCGTTAACCAGCACCGCGCCAGCCACACAACCCACTAAGGCCTCCACCATGGAGAGCACTTCCGATGGCAGCGGTTTGAGCAAGGCCAAATCAGATACGGCCACGCGGCCACCTGGTTTTAGAACCCGGGCCATTTCCCGCCAAACCTGCGGTTTATCGGGCGAGAGATTAATGACGCAATTGGAGATAATCGCGTCCACACTGTCATCGGCCATCGGCAAATGCTCAATCTCCCCCAGCCGGAATTCCACATTATCCAAGCCGGAACGCTCGCGATAGAGGGCCAGATTTTTGCGCGCCTTGGCGAGCATGTCGGGAGTCATATCCACCCCGACGGCCCGGCCGTTGGCGCCTACCTTGCGACCCGCGATGAAGAGGTCAAAACCGGCGCCACTGCCGAGATCCAGCACGGTTTCACCCGGTTGCAGGGCGGCCAAGGCATTGGGATTGCCGCAGGAAAGCCCTAAATTGGCGCCCTCAGGCAAAGCCGCCAACTCTTCCGCCGAATAGCCGATGTGTGCCGCCAATTTATCGGCATCTTCGGGGGCGGCGCCGCAACAACTGCTGCCGGGTCCGCAACATGAAGAACCCGTGCGGGCGATCTGTCCATAATTGTCGCGCACCGTTTGGCGCACGGATTCGGCATCGAATGATAACTTGTTTTCGTTCATAAGCTCGAGTTCGGTTTGATTGTAAGTTTTCGTTAAAACATGCTCGCAAGCTAAGAATTAATTCGGCTGTTGTTCGCCCCTGCTTTATCTGGGATGACTCGCGGAACTGGTGCAACTTCTTGCACGCCTGGAAATTGCGCTTTGGTCTTTGTTCAAATAAGGAATACACTCATTCATTCGACTTCCCATTGCGGCCAGAAACCGCGACAGCCAGCAACCCGGCCATCATTTTTGGCTTTGTTTCTGGCACAACCGGGAAGGATCCATTTTGACAATTTGCTGCAAACGCTTGGCGTCCTGATTCACCCGCGGATCTTTGGCCAAGGAGCGGGCCGCCCATTGAATGGCCTCTCCGGGAATCGATCCGGGCAAGTCCGCGGGCAATGAGTAATAAACCCAACGGCCTTCTTTGCGCGGCTCCACTAACCCGGCCAAGCTTAGAAGATACAAGTGTTTGGACATGGTGGAAGGCGCCAGCCCAAACAGCTCGGTAATCTGGCAAGCGCATAACTCGCCGTGCCGCAAAGCCAGCAAAACCCGGACGCGAGTGGGATCCGACATGGCCCGGGTAATGAACATGAATTCACGCATACTTGTTTTTATTATTCGCCAAATATCGAATTATCGTCCCACTGCATCCAGGTTTTGTCAATTCTTCCGTGGTTGGCGGCGCCTGGCAAACCCCAAAACCTGCGTTAACCTCGACCCAAGGCCTCCCGGGTGATAGCAAAACATGAATTCGATTTATGGCTGCACGGATAAAAGAGGGATCATAAAGTTAAAGACCAACAGTCAAGCGCTCTTGATAATGAGCAATTAGCCGGCACCTTGCATTCCCACGTTTAACAATCGATTATTTTATTTACCTGGCATTATTTATGCTTTATTTTAGCCTATTATGATGACAGGCCACATACTGAAAGCTTCGTTCATACTCGGCTTATCCTGGCAATTAACCCAGGCTATTGCCCAGGCGGGAATGGCACCAAAAAACCTTTCCGCGCAAGGCACTTCGGATTGCCTGCCCCCCCCGGATGGATTAGTCAGTTGGTGGCCCGGCGAAAACAATGTAGCGGACATAGTCAATGGGGGCACAGGCGCTTTGAGGTATGAAGCCACTTATGCTCCAGGCATTGTCGGGCAAGCCTTTTCCGTTGCGGGCGGTTCGTACGTTGAAATTCCGGACTCGGCGAGTGTCAATTTTTCAGGCACGCAGTCCATGACCATTGAACTGTGGGCCAATTGCACGCGGTTTGGCAGCCCCATGCATATTGCCACCAAACGCAATGGGGTGATGGACTTTGAATATCAAATAGCCTTTGATACTACAGTTGGCTTTGAATTCTCGGGATCGACCGGATATCAAGAATGGATGGCAGCCAGCCGCATCGTGCCCCAAACTAATACTTGGTATCACTTGGCTGGCACGGCAGATGGGACAACCGTCAAAATCTACGTCAATGGCGAACTGGCTGGGAGCACCACTGGTTCGCTTGGGCCATTAAACAACGCCCCCCTCACTTTAGGAGCTTTGGGCTACCAAGGGTCCCCTTACCCATTTGAAGGGCTGATTGACGAAGTGGGCCTTTACAACCGTGCCCTGTCACCGGAAGAAATCAGAGCCATTTACCAGGCGGGAAGCTCTGGCAAATGCAACACCCCTATCCCGCCGTCCATCATTTCTGAACCTCAAAGCCTGGCCATTAACTCAGGCGCCGAAGCCCAATTCACCGTTATAGCGGCGGGCACCGGCCCACTGGCTTATCAATGGCAGTTTAATAGCCAAAGCCTGGAGAACGCCACCAACTCAACCCTCCACCTCTCGAATGTTCAACCCGCCAACGCGGGCACGTACACGGTCATTGTGGTAAACGACGCAGGATTTGCCTCCAGCACCGGGGCAGTTTTGACGGTGATGACTTATCCGCCCGCAATCACCGTTCAACCCAAAAGTTCCACCAAGGTTACCGCTGGGACTCCCTTCAATTTGGCGGTTCTAGCCACGGGTACTTCCCCCCTCAGTTATCAATGGCAATTTAACGGCACGCCGCTCGCGGGCGAAACCAACAACACCTTCAAATTGGCGGCAGCTCAACCGATCAATGCGGGCATCTATACGGTAATGATAACCAATTTGTATGGGGCCATTACCAGTAGCAATGCTGTGCTGCAAGTCACCACCGACGCGCCCACCATTATCACCCAACCGCAAGGGCGTCAGTTGGTGACGGGCAACGCATTTACATTAGGCGCCACGGCGACAGGCTCGAGGCCTTTGGCCTTTCAATGGCGTTTAAACGGTGAAAACCTGCTCAACGCGACCAATTCATCATATAGTGTTTCCAGTTCTACATCACAAAGCACGGGTAACTACGACTTGGTGGTGACCAATCTGTATGGAGCGGTCACCAGCCGAGTGGCCACAATCTTGATCATTCAACCGCCTGCGATCGCGACTCAACCGATCAGCCTCAAAGTCGATGCTGGCGCAACGGTTAGCTTTACGGTAACGGCAATTGGTGATAGCCCCCTGACCTACCAATGGTTCTTCCAAGGCGAAGCGTTGCTCAATCAAACCAACGCCAGCCTTTCCTTAACCGGAGTGACCGTCCAACAAAACGGCGCCTATGCCGTCTCAGTCAGCAATCCTTACGGTTCTGTCACTAGTGACAATGCGATATTGGAAGTCACTGGGGATTGCATCGCCGCACCCAGCGGCCTGGTGGCCTGGTGGCGGGCGGAGAGCAACGTTGTGAATCAACTCAGCGGCAACCAAGGCGAGCTTAAAAATGGCGCTATTTTCGCAGAAGGAAAAGTGGGACAAGCCTTTTCCTTGACCAACGGTGCATATGTGGAGATTCCCAACTCGAGCGATGTCGATTTTTCAGGCACCCAAGCCATAACCTTGGAAACCTGGGTTTATCGAACGGGAACTGGAGGCATGCATATTCTATCCAAACGAATTGGGGCGGGAGATATGTCTTATCAACTGGCCTTTGATTCTCATTGGGGTATCCATTTTGCCACCGGCCCCACCTGGAATAATAAATTTGCTTATTCTAGCACGACCCTCCCCATGAACACCTGGTATCATTTGGCGGCAACCGCCGACGGCAGCACGCTCAAATTATATACCAATGGGGTACTCGCTGGCTCCGTTAGCGGTACCCTTGGCCCTCAAAATTCGGAACCCTTGCGCATTGGCACGGTTGACAGCTATCCGGCCTACCCCTTTGTCGGCCTTATCGATGAAGTGTCCATCTTCAACCGCGCGCTCTCGGCGGATGAAATCAAAGCCATTTACCAGGCGGGTGGCGCGGGCAAATGTTCTGCCATCGCTCCCAATATCGTCTCCCACCCCCAAAACCTCGATCTGGAATCGGGATCGAATGGCACATTCAAGGTCACCGCGACCGGTTCTTTTCCTTTGACCTATCAATGGCAGTTTGGCGGCACTAATCTCATTGGCGAGACCAACGCAATGCTGATGCTCACTAACGTGCGCACTTCACATGCTGGAACCTACTCCGTAGTGGTTGCCAATGAGTATGGTTACGTCACCAGCACCGGAGCTGTTTTGAATGTCACCGGCAAAGCACCCAAGTTTACTTGGATAAGCTCAAGCTTGCTTATTGGCACCGGCTCGAACGCCTATTTCTTTGCATATGCAACCGGTTCTGAGCCACTTCAGTATCAATGGCAATTTAATGGCACCAATTTGCTTGGCGCCACTAATTCTGTGCTCCAAATCACCAATGCGCAACCCAGCCAAGCGGGTAATTACACCCTCACGGTGGCGAATGATTTCGGTTCAATCACCAGCACCAACCTTACGCTTTCCCTAATTCCGCTGCCTTCTCAAGTGAGATTGGAAAATTCCGTAGCCAGCAACAACACCGTACTGGTTCCACTGACGCTGTACGCTCAGGGTTCGGAAAACGCCATTAGCTGCAGCCTCCAATTCAACAGCAGCTTGCTTAAATTTTCAGGGATAACCTTAGCTGCCGGGATGGAGGACCTCTCCTTGCTCGCTAACACTAATTACGTTACCAATGGCCTGCTGGGCTTTGCTTTGGCCTTGCCAACTGCAGCCACCTTCCCGGAAGGCACTCAGCAATTGGTTTACGTAGCGTTTAACGTAACCCCGCATACCAATGCCATTAACACCACCATCAGTTTTGCCAACCAACCGATGGCCTGCAAAGTGATTTCCGCTCTAGCAACCACCTTGACCGCAAATTATATCAACGCCGTGGTCACCTTGCCTTTTGCGGGATATGAAGGCGATGTTGCCCCTCTGGTCTCGGGTGGGGATAATCAAATCAACATTCAGGATTGGGTGGAAGTAGGCCGCTTAGTGGCGGGACTCGATTTGGCCACTAACGCCGCCGTCTTCCAACGCGCTGACTGCTCGCCTCGCGCCACCGGTGGCAACGGGATCCTCACCGTCGCCGACTGGGTGCAAACTGGGCGTTATGCCGCGAGCTTGGATCCCATGACCGAAGCTACCGGGCCCACCGCTCCTCCCGCAGGAGCGCTGCCTCCGGCCGCTTGGGGTAAAACCGGTGGCAGCACCAGCCGCGCTTTGTCGTTCACCACGGCCACCGTCTCTGCTGGGCAAACCCAAACCGTGACGGTGCAACTGAATGCGCAAGGCGACGAGAACGGATTGGAATTCAGCGTGGCATATGATCCAACGGTTATGTCGTTCGCCAAAGCCGCCTCCGGGGCAGGATCGGTCAACGCCCAACTCATCGTTAACACCAATCAAGCCGCCAAGGGGCTTATTGGCCTGGTGCTGGCACTGCCCACAGGCACCACCTTTGCCCCCAACACGCAAGAAGTGATCAATCTCACTTTCACTATGTCCGCCAATGCCGTGGGCCACACCAAACTGGTCTTTACCAATTCGCCCCTGCCCCAACAAGTCGTGGATACTGAGGCCGGCGATTTGGAAGCCACTTATCAAGGAAGTGCATTTGCCATTGTGCCGGCGGCAGGCAATCCTTCCTTAGGAGTAACTGCCAGCAATGGCCAGTTAAGTTTCAGCTGGCCGGCTTGGGCTGCGGGTTACGTGATTGAAGCGAACACCAACTTGAATCAAAATACTTGGACCCTGCTGCCAGGTACTATTTCGACCAATGGGGAATCGGTTAATCTCCAATTACCCATCTCCCCGGAAGAACCCCAGAGATATTACCGGCTGCGTTATCCTTAAGCGCTGAATCGGGTTCCCCCCTTGCGCCTCCCGTAGCTTCCGAAGTTGCGGGAGGCCTTTTTGTGTCGAGGCGCGGGTCTATTCAGCGGGTAAACGGGTTTTCAAGAAGCGCCACCACCCAAACAAAAACACCTCTTTTTCAGTTGTTTGCATTCGATACCTCTCAATCTTTGGGTTTCTGGCGATTGCCTAGGCTTGCCAGGTTTTGGGCTGGTCTCTAGTGTCTGCAATCAATGCGTCTACTGGATCGCTACTTGCTTCGGGAATTATTGCTGCCTCTAGGTTATTGCCTCGGGGGGTTCCTGGTGCTTTGGATTTCCTTTGATTTGATGAAGGAAATGGACACTTTCCAGCAGAATCGAATTGGATTGGGGGCCATTTTTCGGTACTATCTGGTGCTTTCACCGGAGTTGCTAATCACTATCCTGCCGGTAGCCCTGCTCTTAGCGTTGCTCTACGCATTGACTAACCATGCCCGGAACCATGAAATTGTGGCCATGCGAGCAGCGGGCTTGAGCCTTTGGCGCATTGCCGCCCCTTATTTGGGAGTGGGTTTGGCATTTACGGCTGGGGTTTACGGCTTAAATGAGTATCTCGCGCCGAACAGTTCGGAAATCGCCCAACAAATCAAAGACGGCCGGCTGGCGGGCTCTACTCGGGTTGGAAGCCAATGGATTCGCCGTCAACTCAGCTTTAACAACGATCGGGACCAACGGCTCTGGACCATTGGCATCTACCGCATTGACACGGGAGAGATGCTTGACGTGCAAGTTCAAAGCAGCTTGCCGGACGGCAATCGCCAGCACCTCATCGCCAAACGCGCCATCCCCGGGGCAATGGGCTGGATCTTTGAGCAGGTGGTAGAAATAGTGCTGGACCCCACTAGCAATAACACCATCTCGCGCACTTCCTTCCTGCGCCTGCCCATGCCTGGGTTTACGGAAACGACTGCTTTGATTAAGAGCGAAATCAAAGTCAGCGAAATGAGCAATATTAACGCCGCCAAACGGGCGCAATTGTCCATCGCCGAAATTCGCAACTACCTGCAACTCCACCCTTTCCTGACGCCAGCAAAAGACGCCCTGTTGCGCACCCAGTTGCACGGCCGCATGGCGGAGCCTTGGACCAGCCTGGTGGTGACTCTGATGGCTTTGCCGTTTGGCGCGGCCTCGGGCCGCCGCAACGTGTTTGCCGGGGTGGCCAACAGCATTTTCATCTGTTTTACTTATTTTATCTTATTGAAATTCGGGCTAGCTTTAGGCACCGGAGGCTACCTGCCCGCCTGGCTGGCGGCATGGTTCCCTAATGGTTTCTTCGGAGCCTTAGGCATTTGGCTGGCCCAACGCGCCAAGTAACCCCCCTTCAATTTGGCTGGCACATTGGCTTGAAGTGCCTTAGCATGAAACCTAAAAAATAAAATCGGGCGTATTGAGCTTTTGGGCATGCGTTGGTGGACATTACAGCAATTAAAGTCGAAAAATCCCAAGGTGCGAATTGAGGCGTTGGGCCGCTTGGCGGAACATCCCTCCGATTCGGATTTGACCGCATTGCTGGCCTGTTTGAAAGATGAAGCCCCTAGTGTGCGGGCGGCCGCCGCGTGCGCCATCGGCAAACAGCCGGGCCCCCAAATTGTGACTTATCTCCAAGCCGCGCTGAATGATCCCGCGCCTGAAGTCCGCCTGGCCGCCTTGGGCGAACTCACCCGGCCCGGCGAACATCATTCCGTGACGGCCATCGAAAGCGCCTTGCGGGATGCCTCGGGTTTAGTGCGCCGCCAAGCCGCCATGGCCTTGAATGCCCAAGGCTGGCAGCCGCCCAGCCCTGCCCTGGAAGCTTGGCATTGCGTGGGCATGGGCGAATTTGAGCGCGCCTCCAATCTGGGCGCCGCCGCCGTCGAAGCCCTGGGCACCGCCATGAAAGACGGCACCGATTCCCAGCGCCAGACGATCATCGAGGCGCTCAGCCGGATCGGCGATCTACGCGCCGTCAAACTGCTAAAAAGCGCCCTCCAAGAATCGGATTTGAACACCCGCATCCGGGCGATCGACGCCTTGGCGCGCATGCGGGAACTGGACGCCGTGCCCTCACTCATCCGTTGTTTAAAAGATGAAGTCCCGCGGGTGCGCGCCGAAGCGGCCGATGCGTTGGGCAAATTAGGCGATCCTCAGGCGGTGGACGCTTTGTTTTTGTTAGTGCGCGATACCCAGTGGGATGTGCGCCAAGCCGCCGTCGGCGCCTTGGGCCGGTTGCATGATCCCAAGGCCATTCCCAAACTGGCGATCGCTTTGCAGGACCGCGACCACGAAGTGCGCGAATCCGCCATCAAAGCCTTGCGCTCCATCGGTGATCCCGCCGCCATTCCCGTGCTGGTGCCCGTCTTGAAGGATGAAAATAGCGGCGTGCGCCACGCCGCCGCGGTGGCCTTGCACGCCATTGATTCGCAATGGGAAAAATCCGAGCGCGCCCGCGAGGCGATTCCCGAACTCAAATCCGCCCTGAAGCACAAAGATTATTACGTGCGCCAAGCCGCCACGGACGCCTTGGCCAAAATGGGGGAAAGCCGGGCTCTGGAGCCCACGCTCGCCGGCATGCTCATGCCTTCGCAGGTCCGCCGCGACGCCGTGCTCGAAACCTTGCAGGGCTTGCTGGGAGATATGGATGGCGACATGCGCCAGGCTGCCGCTTTGTGCCTGGGAAAGCTAGGCGACCGCCGGGCCGTTCCCCTGCTGGAAGGCGCCTTGGACGATCCCGATGACTGGGTGCGCCACGCCGCTGCCAACGCCCTCAAACATATGAATTGCCAGCCAGCCTCCACCGATGCCCATATGAAAATGCTTTCAGCCCTGAAATTGGCCGAGGACATTTCGATCACTCAACTGCGCATGGCCCAATGAATAAACGCGTCTTATTTGCCGATCCATACACCAAAGAAGCCCGGGCGCTCCTGCAGGCTTGGTCGGAACTGGAGCCAGATTGGGAGCTCGTGTATGCCGCCAGCAGCTCGCAAGCGATAGCGCTGCTGGAAAAAGCGCCTTTTGACGCCGTCGTGGCCGAACTTAAAATGCCGGAAATCGACGGCGCCCGCTTGCTTAATGAAACGCTCCAGCGCCAGCCCAAAGCCTTGCGCTTCGTGCTATCCGACACTAATGACCGCGCGCTGCTCTTGAAATGCCTGGGCACCGCCCATCGTTTCCTGGCCCGGCCTTGCGACGCCGAAACCCTGCAAGCCGCCCTCCGGCGCGCCTTCGCACTCGATGTGTGGCTGCCCAACGAAAAGGTGGCGCGCTTGCTGGGGGAAATGACCAAACTGCCCAGCCCGCCGCATTTGTATTTCAAGGTCGCCCGCGAATTGCGCTCCGAGTCCGCCAGCTTGGAAAACGTCGGCACGTATATTGCCCGCGACCCGGCCATGACCGCCAAAATCCTGCGCGCGGCCAATTCCTCGGTGTTCGGGTTGGGCACCCAAGTGGCCAGCCCATCGGAAGCCGTGCTGTATTTGGGAGTGGAAGCCACGCAATCCATGATCCTGCTTGCCCACACCTATTCGTATTTCGACCAGATTCCGGGCAGCGTCTTAACCATGGATAAGCTATGGGGGCATTCCGTGGCGGTGGGTTGCTATGCCCGGTGGATCGCCACGGAAGAAGGCTTGCCCGAACGCTCCCGCGAGGAAGCCTCCACCGCGGGCATGTTGCACGATATCGGCAAACTGATCTTGGCCGCCAATCTCACGGATCGTTACCTCGACGCCACCCGCTTGATGCAACAAAAACGGCTCCCATGGTGGGAGGCCGAGCAAGAAATCTTTGGCGTCAATCACGCGGAAGTCGGCGCTTGCTTGGCGGCGGTTTGGGGGCTGCCCACCGATATGGTGGAAGCCATCGCCTTGCATCACCACCCCACCCTGGTGGTGAACAGTGAGTTTTGCCCGTTGACAGCCGTGCACGCAGCCAATGCCATCGAACATGCCGATGAGGATCTCTCGTCCGCCCCGGACGTCGACTTGGATTATCTGGCCCAACTGGGCATGCAAGACCGCGTCCCCCAGTGGCGCGAATGGTGCCAGCGCTGGCGAACTGACTTATAATAGCAAACCCCATGAGTGCCGCCCGCAAACGCAAAAAAGTGTTGTTCGTGGATGATGAACCCGCGTTCCGGCAGATGATGCGCCAATTGGCGACCCAGCATTGCGCGGATTCCTGGGAAGTGTTGACCGCCGAAGGCGCCGGGCAAGCGCTCTCCATGCTGCAAAACCAGGATGTCGATTTGGTGGTGCTCGATGTGGAAATGCCGGTGGTTGATGGCGTGCAATTTCTGGCCTTGCTCAACCGCAAATACCCGCAAATCCAAAAGGTGGTGCTGACCGGCTACGCCAACGAGCAATACCGGGCCGAATGCCTGGCGGGCGGCGCCGAGTTGTTCCTCGAGAAACCGCGCACCGTTGATGGCTTCGAAGTCGTCTTCGCCACGCTCAATGAATTGGCCCGCTGGAAACCGGAAACCGGTTTTCGTGGCGTGCTGCGGCAAGTAGGCCTGCAGGACATTATCCAAATGGAGTGTCTTAGCCGCCATTCCACGATCCTGGAAGTCACCGGCAGTGGAACGCGCGGCGAGATCTACATTCAAGATGGGGAAATTGTCCATTCGCAAATTGGCACCCAAACGGGCGAGGAAGCCTTCCAGCACATCATCCGGCTGACCGGCGGCGAATTCAACTTGAAGCCCTTCCTTGCCCCGCCCACTCGCACCATGCAAGGGCAATGGGAATTTCTGCTGATGGAAGCCTGCCGGCAACGCGATGAAGCCGCGGAATTGGCGGCCAATGAACCCGCTCCCGCAGTTGAGCCGGCCAACGCGCCCGGTGGCGCCGAAATCCTGGAGGAGGAAGCGCCCGATGCCACCGCTTCCGACAGCCACCGCAAGGCTCCGCGAATCGAGAATGCCCCCCCGCGGCCGCGCACCAGGGTAGATGAAGTATTGATTTGTTCCGAGCAAGGCGAAGTGCTCTTCGAACATCAATGCAGCGACGCCAATAGCCGCATCAATCTGCTGGAATTTATATCGCAGAGGTCGCGGCAGATTTCCCAATCTCTCCTGGCCGGCCCGATGCGGCGGGTGGAATTTGGGGGCACCAAGGGAAAAATGACCGTGCAAATCCAAAACGGCTGCGGGGTGATGGTACGAGTGAGCCGGCTGTAACCAGCCTTAGCCAACATGACGCAACAAGATCAATATCACGAATGGCTGGCCGTCAACGCCCAGGGCAGCGGCCTGCTGGGCTGCGCGGTTGGCTTCCCCAGCAAAACCTGGATTTGTGTTTCATTATCCGAAGCTTTGGAAGTGCCCGCCATGGATGCCGCCATGCGCTGCATATCCGACACCTTTGACGTCGCCGCCTTGCACCACATCCCCTCCCTGGAGCAGCATTGGGCCTTTGATAAAATCGCCCTGTTCTGCGCCCGGCGGCCGGACAAACTTTTTCTCGCCTTGTTTGCGGACATTCAAGCCATCGATCTAGATCGCGCCCGGCAAGTCATTGAAGATTTCAAAATCTATCAACCCTTAAACTCGCCCGCCGCGCCGCCTAACCCCTAACCAGCCGCTGGCATCCTGTTATGAACTCCGCCAATTCTAAACCTCAGCCGGCACCGCCAACCGCTCCTCCGGGCATTACAGAATTGGAAAAACCCGGCATTCTGATGACCCGCATGTTGCACGAACTGACCAATTGCCTGAGCGTGCTCGCGGGCCATGTGCAACTTTTCGAACTGCAATCGCTTAACCCACAAATTGCCGACTCCCTGCGCTCCATCAAATGGGCCAGCAACGAACTGGGCGAAATCGTGGAGCGTTACGCCACTTTCCGGCGCCAGATCCCGCGTGCCCCCCATCCTTGCTCTTTAGAAGAATTGTGCGCCGCCCTCCAGCTGGGCCATCCGGAGACCCCGGCGGACCCTCTCGCTTGCGATCAAACTTGGACGCTCGTTCCCCCAGCCCGTCCTATTGCCTATTTAGACTTGGAAACCCGCTGGCTACGGTACGCCATTTGGGAATTAGCGCGCAATTCCGGCTCTACCACCGGACGCATCCAGCTCTACGGCCCCGACGAAACGTTTGACCGCCGCGGATTGAAGTCCATGTTGTTTAATCCGTCGAAAAAAACCTTCCTGCATATCCTCGTTTCCTGGCCCAGCGAAAAGCCAGCCCTCGGCGAACATGATCTGTTCAAGCCCCCTAATATGAGCTTAGCCTTAACCGTCGGCCTCATCCGATGGGCTTATGGCCAAGCATGTTACGGGTTTATCGAGCCGGGCGAAAACCGGTTTTGGATCGTTTTGCCCGCCGCGAAAAACCCGTGACCTCTCCTCCTGGCGGGAGGGGGATAAAATATTTCACCTAGGGGCTTGCAATCGCCCGGAAAGGTTTCTAGTCTTTGGGTTCTTTTGGATGTTTAAATGCAATTGCGGTCGGGTTTTAGCATAACCACCGCGGAACGCTGATACGAGATTATATGGTTAGAATGCGCTTAAAGCGGGTTGGGGCGACCAACAGCCCAGTCTACCGCATCGTGGTTGCGGACAACCGCAGCCCGCGGGATGGGAAATTTATCGAAGAAATCGGCACGTACTGGCCGCTCAAAAAGGGCCAGAACGTTGACCTCGACATGGAGCGAGCCGACTACTGGGTGAAAGCGGGCGCACAGCCTAGCGACACCGTGGCCAGCTTCATTAAGCGGGCCAAACGCGCCGCCGTCGCCGCGTAAAGCCACACCCGGCTTATGCAAGCCTTCCTGGAATACGTCGTCAAGGGGCTGGTGGATGTGCCCACTGCGGTAACCATCACCCCGGTCACCAAAGATGACCTGACGGTCTATGAATTACGCATGGACCCCAAAGACGTAGCCCGAGTCATCGGGCGCCAGGGCACCACCATCAACGCCATTCGCACCCTGTTGCAGGTCGGCAGCGCCAAAACCGGCAAGCGGTGCGTGGTGGAAATCGTGGAAGACGATCCGGGTGATAACCAGCCAGCCCGTTAATCCAGGAGGAAACACGGCGGAGCGGCCTGCCTGAAATACCGGAGCAAGCCTATTCCCGCCGGGTGACACGCCATGAAAATCGACGTGCTAACCCTCTTCCCGGAAATGTTCACGGGGCCGCTGGACGAGAGTATCGTACAGCGCGCGCGGTCCAAAGGGCTGCTGGAGTTGAAGATACATAATTTGCGGGATTATACCCATGACCGCCATAAGACGGTGGATGACCGTCCTTTCGGGGGCGGGCCTGGGATGCTGCTGAAACCCGAACCGATCTTTGAAGCATTGGATGATTTGGCCAAGGACAAGCCCCACGTGGTGCTGTTGTCCCCGGCAGGGCGCGTGTTTAACCAAAGCATCGCCCGGGAACTGGCCCAGCGGCCACACGTCCTGTTCATCTGCGCCAGCTACGAAGGCGTCGACGAACGGGTGCGCGAAGCCCTGGTGCAAGACGAGCTATCCATCGGCGATTACGTTTTGACGAACGGCAATTTACCCGCCATGGTAATCATCGACGCCGTTGCCCGGCTATTGCCGGGTGCGTTGGGCGATGATAATAGCTCGACCGAAGAGTCCTTTAGCCACGGGTTGCTGGAATACCCCCAGTACACCCGCCCGGTGGAATACCGGGGATTGAAAGTGCCGGAGATTCTGCTCTCCGGCCACCATGCGAACATCGCCCAGTGGCGGCGGGAGCAAGCGGTGGCCCGGACGCAGGCCCGGCGGCCGGATTTGTTGGAGCCGCCCGCGAAGGGGGCCGAAACCAGGCTGGAACCGCCAGCCACAAAGACAGAGAATTTATGAGCCAAGCGTTATTCGATAAAATTGAATCGGAACAATTTCGCAAAGAACCGTTGACCTTTGCGGTGGGCGACTCCGTGCGCGTCCACACCAAAGTCGTGGAAGGCGACAAAGAGCGTATCCAGGTGTTCGCCGGGATCGTCATCGGCCGCCGCGGCCGGGGCTTGAACGCCACCTTCACCGTCCGCCGCATTAGCTACGGCGAAGGCGTGGAGCGCGTATTCCCCGAGCATTCCCCGCGCGTGGACAAGGTGGAAGTGGAGCGCCGCGGCGCCGTCCGCCGCGCCAAACTGCACTACCTGCGCGATCGCGTGGGCAAGAGCGCCACGTCCGTCAAAGAACGCGACTACCGCGCCGACGCCGCCAACAAGAAGAAATAACGGCTCAGAGCTCTCCTTTTGACCCGGCGCCAATCGCTCCGATTTGGCGCCGGGTTTTTCTTGTTTTCCCGCCCGCTGTGGCGTCCTCACGGGGCTATTTCCTTCCTTTTGGCCAAAGCCCGATTGCGTAATTCGGCTTCCGGTTCCTCCGCAAGAGTATCTAATATTTTGACGGCTTGCAGTTTGTCCCCGGCAGACAGCCATTCACCGCGCACGCTGCCAATAGCGCAGATTCGCCGCCGGAACGGCAGAGTGCGATTTGTGAACACCGCCCAAGTTTCTTTCAAAGCCTCAGGCCGGTGCGCCTCAACCCGCAGCAACAACTGCGCGGCGATCGCGCGAACCGTGGCATTCTCATCCCGCAAACACTTAACCAGGGCCGCTGTTTCTCTGGAGCCTAGTTTGCCAAAAAGCAGTTGTTCCGCCGCGCCAGCCCTAACCCGCCAATCGGAATGCTCCAAGCCGGATAAGAGAAGATTTTGAGACGCCTCAAAGGAAGGAGGCAATAGTTGCAGTTGTGCGCAGAACGCTTGGTGTAAATTAAAGGGCTTGTTAGGCCATGCATAGCCCGCCGCAAAAGGCCACTTCTCATCTAAAGCGTATCTTAAAACAACAGGATAGAGTTCCTCTACACGTGATCTTCCCAAATCGCCAACTTTAAATACCATCTGCTCCAAATAATTGGGCCCGATATTAGTCGAATACTCCGTGTCAGCGAGTGCACCCAGCTGATTCAATATGGTTCTCAAGTAGGGCCCAGTCTTATCCCCCATGTTCTGCAAATAATTAACCCATCTGATCACCAGTTTAGGTTCTACCAAAGTAGGGGCCACACCAGGTAACAAGCTTTCTATCTCACAAGCATTACCCACTCCGATTGCGCCCACTCTTATTTCTATCTCTACCGCCTGATTCGTTACGATTTCCGCCAGCATGGCCGGCGCTTGCGAGGAATTGCGGCACCACCTTACAGCATATTGACTCGTCGAGGTTCTGGGTTCAGCGCGCAACAGCTCGATTAAAGTTTCCTTGGAATTTACACCGATGCTAGCTAAAGCCGCGGCGTAATTGGGACCCAGCGGCTGATTTGCGGATACCCCACGCCCACCATTTTGAGTTTCTTTGCGTTGAGCCGTTAAAAGTGCGGGGAGCGCATTGCTTGCGGAAGGCCCCCACTTTCTCAAGCAGTTAACGGCGTCAGAAGCCAGCGAGGCATTGGGATCGTTTACCGTCTTCGCCAGTGCGGCCACTGTATGGGGGGTGCAAGCTTCCGGGCCTAGATCGGCCAACAGAAGAATACAATTGCGGCTTTGCGAAAACCGCCCCCAAATCCGAGGTGTTGGCAGCCAATTGGCCAACGTGAGCAGGTTCCTCCCCCGCAACCACAACACGAACGAATGGTATTTCTCGCCGAAATAACGATTGCGGACCGGGACATGGCTCGCAAGTTCCTGAATTCCTTCCGGCCCGCGCGCCCGCCATTGCGCTAACAACTCCTCGTCATCGTTGTCTATCGCTCGGTAACGATAGCTCGCTGGCTGGTGATAAAAATCCGGGGAACTCGGCCACCACCACCAGCCGCCGGCCATGACGAAAAGCAAGACCAGGGGCAAAGCATATTTGAGCCTAAGGCGCGGTTTCACTCACCCCAGTTTGGCATGATCGAATAGATATTCCACACTTATTATCTATTATCCCATGCTGGGATGGTTCATGGCAAGCAGGCGAGCAAACCTTACATCACGGGCACTTTGGCGGGGACGGAATCGAAGAAGCGATTGAGGTCGCGGTCGGTGTTGGGGACGCCGGGTTTCATCACGAGCCAATCGTTGAGTTGCGCGGTTTTAATGGTGTTAGGTTCGACCCAGCGCCAGTTTTCCACGTGGCCATCGGCAAAACTAATGTTTCCACTATTGCCGTGCCGGGTGGCGGGAAAACTAATCCAAGTCCATAAGGAAGAATCAAACAATTCCATGCGGTCGCGGGCGTTGATGCCGAAGGCGCCTTGCTGGATGCTCTTTTCGTGTTCTTCGATAAACACGGCGGCGCGGGAGGGGCCGGGATTGACGATGTCGCTCACCTTATGCCAGCAGATGCCGTATAGGGGATCATCGGAATCGGGCTGGAAATTCATGTACATGCTCATGGACACGCTGCGGGTGCGCGGCTGGCGGCCCTGGTCTCGCACCGTCGAACGGTCCCCGGGGCATTTGTAGATGGATGTCGATTGATTGTAGGGATAGAGCACCCCGGCCTGGATATTCGTAAACGTGGTGTCAGTCCAAGCATTGCCTTGCAGCCAGGAGCGCGAATCCGCCGCCCAGCTGGCGCGTTGCGCGGCGTCCTTGGGATTGAACGCCAGGTTCACCGGCATGGCCTCGTTATTGTCATCGCAAACCATTTGCCAGCAGGTTTGCAACTGTTTGAGGTTGTTCAGGCAGGCAATCATCTGCCCCCGGCTCTTAGCTTGGCTCAAGGCAGGCAATAACATGGCGGCTAAAATGCCTATGATGGCGATGACCACCAGCAATTCGATGAGCGTGAAGGCCGCGTGATCGGCGGCGCGGCGGGCGGTGGTTGGGACCCCGCCCCAATTTGAGGAGTTGTTATTCATGGGCCTTTGCTTGCTCCACTGCTAACAACGCCGCCATGGACGGGTTGGTTACACGGGAAACACGAAGCGAACGACTAGGAGGCAGCAGGGCTGGCGCCGGGAACCGCATTCACCTTCACGATCACCATGGTGATGTCATCTAATTGGGGAGCTTGGCCGGCAAAGGCGCGCACTTCCTGGTAGAGAGCTTCAATGATTTGCGCGGCGGGCAGATGGCGATGTCGGCAAACGGAAGACACCACGCGCTCGGCGTCGAAAAATTCGCCGCTCGGCGACACCGCTTCCTCAATGCCATCGGTGGAAAGCAGAACCAAATCGCCCGGTTCGAGCCGCACCATCGCGCCCACTTCGTATCGCGCCTCCGGTTGCAGCCCCAACGGAATGCCCGTGCGTTTTAAACGGGACTTAATCTCTCCTGCCCCGTTAAGCACATAGCCCGAAGGATGCCCGGCATTGGCGTATTGCAAGGTCCGGCTGGCGGCATCCAGCTTGGCTAAAAATAGCGTGACGAACCGCTCATAACTCACATCTTCGGCCAGGATGCGGTTGGCAAAAGTCAGGATTTCCGCCAAATCGCGGCGATGGTGCGACACGATCCGGATGTAGGCCCGGGTCTCCGCCATCAACAAAGCGGGGCCAATGCCGTGGCCGCTGACATCGCCAATCACCACGCCAATGCCGCCATCGAGCATGGGAGGAAAATCGAAATAATCGCCCCCCGTGGCGTCAGCGGGGAAGGAGGCTCCGGCAATATCAAACGCTTCCGAAACCGGCGCGGCTTTGGGAAAGAGGCGCTGCTGGATATCCCGAGCCACGCGGAATTGCTCGCGGTTTTCGCGCAAGGTTTCCTCATTGGCCCGGCGCTCGGTGATATCGCGAATGAACAGGACTTTCCACGGAGCCTGGTGCAATTCGATCTCGTTGAAGGCCACCTCCAAAATCAAGCCGCGCCCTTCCTTGTGGCGGCCGGAAATTTCAGTTAGCGATTGGGGCGCTTTGCCGTTGGGCTGCAAGAAAACCTGAAAACTCGGAGCGTCGGAATTATCCGCGGCTTCGGGCTGCAACATCTCCAGCGGATGGCCAATGATTTCTTCCAAGCCATAGCCGAAAACTTTTTCGGCGGCGGGATTGGCAAATTGTATCACCCCCAGGGAATCGGCCAAAATCACGGCATCAGTGCTGGTTTCCCACAGCGTGCGGTAGCGCAGTTCGCTTTCCCGCAGCGAGGTTTCCGCTTGGCGGCGGGCCGTGCGCACGGCGGCTTCGCGAATTTCCCGGGCCACCGCGGGCGCCAGCCGGGCCAAGCTGCCTTTCATCAGATAATCATGGGCGCCCGCCTTCATGGCCGCCACGGCTATATCTTCGCCAATGCCGCCGGAAACGATAATGAAGGGAATGTCCAGGCCACTTTGCTGCACCAGGCGCAACGCCTCCGCCATGGTGAATTCGGGCATGGTGAAGTCGGAGAGGATGACGTCCCAGGTCTTCTCGGCCAGCGCCGCCGCCATCGCCGGGCCGGTATCGACGCGCCGGGCATGAGGCTCATAGCCACCTTGGCGCAAAGTATTGATCAACACCTGCGCATCGAACGCGTTATCTTCCACTATCAAAACCCGCAACGGTGTGCGGCTGACGGTACCCTCGGCCATGATGCTATTATGCCTTATATCTGGTCTGATGGGAAATGAAAAGCGCTTACCGAAAATGCGCCAAACCACGCCACGATTGCCCAGCCGGCATCCGCATGGTTGCGTCCTGGGCCATTCCCGGTAGATTATCCCTATGAGGCTGTGGCCATGGGTTGTCCAGGGAAGCGCCGTCCGTTGCCGCGACTGGGTGTCGCGCCATTGGCAGCGCGCGCTGGCCTGGCGCCAAAGGCTGCAGCTCCGAGAGGAGAATATCCATTTGCTGCTGGCGGCGGGCATTGGAATTTTGGGCGGCACCGCCAACCTGCTATTCTTCCTGGCCAATGACGCGCTGGAAACCGTGCTTTACCAACAGCACGGGCACCCGGCGGAAATCGCCCAAAGAATCACTTGGGTCAACCGCTTGATCGCGCCGGCTTTGGGCGGATTGGCGGCGGGACTCGCGTTATGGCTGGGGACGCGGCTGGCGAAATCCGCGCGCACGGGCAATTTGCTGGAAGCGGTCGTCACTGGTGATGGCCGTCTATCACTGCGCACCGCGGTGGTGCAAGCTATCTCCTCCCTGCTCAGCATTAGCTCGGGGGCTTCGATCGGGCGCGAGGGTTTGATCACGCAATTATCCGCCACCTGCGCATCCAAATGGGGTCAACTCTATGGCTGGCAACCTTATCGCTTGCGGCTCATGGTGGCTTGCGGCGCGGCGGCGGGCATGGCCGCCGCGTATAACGCGCCGCTGGCGGGTGCCGTGTTCGCGGCGGAAATTGTGCTGGGCAATTTTTCCATGAGCCTGTTCGCGCCGCTAATTCTCGCGGCGGTCACCGCGTGCATGATGTCGCGCAGCGTTTTTGGCATCGATCCCTGGTACGATGTGCCGAGCTTTAACTTTACCCATTTAAGCCAATTGCCGTGGTTCGTGGTGTTAGGCTTGGTTTCGGGCGTGGCGGGCGCTTTCTTCCTCAAAGCCTTTCGCTGGAGCGAAGCGGGTTTCCAACGGCTGCCCATCCCTTTGTACGCCCGCATTGGGCTGTCGGGATTGGGCGTTGGTTTGCTGGCCATTCTTTATCCGGAGGTGTGGGGCAACGGCTACGAGGCCGCCAGCCGCTTTTTAATGCAGCCGGGCACGCCCGAATTCATGCTGGGTTTATTCCTGGCCAAAGTGGCAGCCACCGTGCTCGCCGTGGGCGCCGGCACCGTCGGCGGCGTGTTCACCCCGACCCTGTTTGTCGGCGCGGCCGTGGGCTGCGGGTTCGGGGCGCTGCTGCATGTGCTGGGAGTGGCCAATGCGCTCCCCGCCGGAGCCTTCGCCCTGGTGGGCATGGGAAGCGTGTTAGCCGCCACGGTGCACTCGCCGCTGCTGGCGATGATCATGGTGTTCGAGCTTTCGCTCAATTACTCCATCATGCCCCCTCTGATGCTGGCTTGCGCGGTATCCACTTTGATTTCGCGGCGGCTGCACCCGGAATCGGTCTACCATGTTCCCACGCGGATCAATGATAAGGCCGCCAGCGCCATCCTGCCCGGAGCCACCACCGGCAGCAATGTCGGCGACCTCATGCGCGACCCCATTCAACCGGTGTCCGTATCCACCCCCCTCAAAGATATCGCCGCGCGGTTCTTGGCTAGCACAAATAATCACTTGCCCGTCGTGGATGCGCGCCACCGGCTTGCCGGCATTGTCGTGCTGCAGGATTTAAAGGAGCACCTCAACGACGGTGACGGCCTGGACGCGGTGATCGCTTATGACGTGATGCGTCCCGTGCCGGAATGCCTCACCCCGGACCAAACGTTAGCCGATGCCCTGCCGGTGCTGCTGGCCAGCGAATTGCGCAATATTCCCGTGGTCAATAATCTCGAGCAAAACCGCCTGATTGGAGCCATTTCCCGCGCGGAAGCGTTGAGTGTGCTCTCCGAAGCCATCGCCTCGCAAACGGTCAAACGGATGTAAAGAGCGGACTTTGTGAGCCGAGGTTTTCCCGAGGTTAACTTGCCAATGCAGCCTGAGCCTGCCATATTGTCGTTTATGAAAATCCTACGTTCACTCGGCTGGGCCGCGCTTTTTAGTTTTCACTTAATGGCACAAGCCCAGGACACCAACCAAATCTTTCCCCTGATGGCCTGGAATTGGACTTCATCCGATCCGGCGGTTTACGAAAAGATGCGCGATTGCGGCCTGACCGTCGCGGGTTTCGTACCGGCAAAAGACTTGGACCTCTGCCAGGCGGCGGGGTTGAAGGCCATCGTGTCCGACAACCGGGCCTCGGGTTATGATTGGAAAAACGTTAATCCCGTGATTGCCCGCAGCAATCTGGTGAGCTTGGTGGCGGAAGTGGGCAAGCATCCCGCTTTGTACGGATTTTATCTCCGCGATGAACCCGGCGCGGAATTGTTCCCCGGCCTGGGCACCGTGGCCACGCTGATTCGTGAACTGGCGCCCGGCAAGTGGCCTTACATTAACTTGTTTCCCAACTACGCTTCCGCCGAGCAACTGGGCAACGCCACCTACGGCGAACACTTGGAACAATTCGTGAGCACTTGCCACCCCACCACGCTCAGCTATGACCACTACGCGCTGATGGACGACGGCTCCTTGCGCGATGGTTATTGGCAAAACTTGGAGCAAATGCGCGCCTCCGGCTTGAAGCACTCGCTGCCGTTTTGGAATATCGTGCTTTCGGTGGCGCATTTTCATTATCGCGAGCCTACCGCCGCCGATTTGCGTTTCCAGGTGTATTCCACCCTGGCTTACGGCGGCCGGGGCATTGCTTACTTCACCTACATCGCGCCCTCGGTCGGCAATTACCGCATGGCGCCCATCGATCAATTCGGCCACCCCACGCGGGCTTGGGACGATTTGCGCAACGTAAACCTGCAAGTCGGCAAGCTCGCGCCCACGCTGTTAAAGTTGAATTCGGACGATGTCTACCACTTCGGTGTAGTGCCTAAAGAATGCCACGGCCCACGCGAAAAAAACTTGGTGTCATCGGCGGATGGCGAGGTGTGCGTGGGTGACTTTACGCACACCGATGGCAGCCGGTATGTGCTGGCGGTGAATAAAAACGTCACCCGCTCGCAGCACTGCAATTTGAAGTTCCGGAACGCGCCCAAACAAATCCGTCATGTCTCGCCCTATTCCGGCGAACTGGGCGATTTCAGCGGCGAACAACTGTGGCTGGCGCCAGGGCAAGGCGTTTTGTTGAAGATAGATTAGCCGCGCGCTCGATTTACGGAGCGGATACCATCTCATTGATTTTTTCGGCAATCAACCGCGCTTCACAAGCAAAAACCCGCCGAAAAAAACAGCCTTTGCGTTCCTTGGGAAGCAGGGCCGTTTTGGTTCCAGCGGCGGAAAGCGGTTGGGGTTTTACCCAAGAAACAGGGAAGCGGGTGAAACCCTTGACGGAAACTGGCGTGGAAGAGTCTTAATCAATCTCAAAGCCACGCTGCTGCATTTCCACACTTTGAATGCCGTTCAACGCATTCAAGGCTTTGACGAGCGCCTCAGGAACCCCCTCTTTGCGGACGAAACATTGGTAAATGTATTCGAGAGAAGTGCCTTGCTTGGCGGTGCCCACGGACATCAGCTCACGCGTCTGCAAATGTTGATCCAGCAGTGTGCCGGCGGTTTTCTCGAGATCGCATCCGGCCTCCACCCGCACACTGAGCAAATAACCCGAACGCACCCCGGATGCCCCTTTGGGGCGCCAAGAGATCAGAAAGGAAGCCACTCCGGTCAGGCCTAAGCCAATAAAGGCCACCCAAGGGTTTTGTGATCCAACCGCCATGCCGATTACCACGGCAAAAATTACGTACGCGGTATCTTGGGTGTCACGCACCACGGTGCGAAAGCGAACGATGGAAAGCGCTCCCACCAAGCTGAAAGCACGCGCCACGTTATCGCCAATGACCTGAGTAACGATGGCGATCAATATGGACAGCAGCACTAAAGTCCCCGGGAACGTGGGTGAAATTTCAGACTTGGAGCGCGTGACACGATAAATCCAAGAAATAACCCAGCCTAAAACCAGGGCCAGCAACAAACGAACGGCAATGTTGCGCGGGGAAACTTCCGGGCCATTAGTGAAGGAAGCTTTTAGGAACTCAGGCATATGGTGGCATTCGATTCTTCCACGGTCTCCGGCTTGCGCACCAATCCCAAGGCGGCAATCGCCAAACGGTATTTGGAAACAGGTTCTGGCTTTAAAGCAAACTCTTCCGTTAATTGCTTAAACAAAACCGGCAATTGCTGACGGTACTTTAATTCCAGAATGACCTTTCCCGGTTGAACGATCGCTCCATCCGCATCGGGCTGATACGCAACTCCAGACACGGGGACAGTGCGAACGCCCTCGTCCAAAGTCAAGCGTATAGGCCCAAACTCCGTCATCAAAACGCGGGCGGTGCGGTGATAGGAGATCTGGCACACCGTGGATAAACGCCGCAGCAACAGGCGCTGGTGGTACCAATAACCCAGCCAGCCGCGTTCTAACTCAGCTTCCAGCCGTGACAAATCCTCGATCGGCACCAGCGAACGGCGCTTGGTCACCAAACCGCGCGTCTTCAATTTGCGCTCCAAAAAAACTTTCTCCCCCACCCCGTAACGGCGGATGCGGAATTTGCTGCGGCCATAAGACCCCTTGCGCCAGTAAACGTCCAGGTCCTCCGTGTCAAAATATAAGCTGGTGATGGTGTATTGGTCGTGATGCTCTCCGTCCGCGTGGGGATCAGCCCGGAGATGCGAGCGAGCCCATAATCGAATTTTTTCGGCGACCTCGGGGGTGGCCAGAAACTTGAGTTCCGCAGCAAACTCCCGGTTTTCGCGCTGGTCAGTGGAGGGAGACATATTTCAAATCCGCATAAAAACGGCCGCTCTCGGTTGCCAAGTTGGAAAGCAAAGTGGAAACAAGGCCGCCTGCCAGCCTTTCATCAAAGACACACTCACACCGATTGCTGCCACTTTCCCGCTCACATTAAGGCCTGTCAGGCATCAAAATATTGATCCCATCACAGCCAGGTCCCGCTACCACTACGGCTTTCCAGCCCGCATTCACCAAGTTGCGCACCAAGGCCCCACATTGGATAATTGGAGCGCACATTACCCTATATAGACTCCAATCCCGGCGAAATTGTTTCGCATATTTTACAGAGAAATTGAAAATTTCGGCCTCGAACATTATTAGCATAGCTTATTTTATATGCATATCGTTCCCGATTAGTTACTTATATTATAACCAAAAACGCAGATTCCCAACCTCTCGTCAGGGATTTCCCCAACGCCGGACAAGGTTTATCCCCGCAACTAAGCATAAAAAAAGTTTAGATTACTATTTGCTATTTGTAGTTCACTAGTTATTGTAAAAACGTCTGTACGCTAGCTGGTTACTTTCTTGGCACTCATCCACAGGTGAGCTCGGTCTAGTGACGGTGGGGCACCCGCAAATAGGAAAGGGCCCTGGAGAAAGCCAGAGTTAGTAAAAGACAACACTAAATCGTATGAGCACCAAACTGTTTGTCGGGAACTTATCCTTCAACACGACAGAAAACGACATCAGTGACGCGTTTGCCGCCTTCGGCGCCGTCACGGAGACTAACCTGATGATGGATCGCACCACCGGCCGCTCCCGGGGTTTCGCTTTCGTCACCATGGGTTCGCCGGAAGAAGCCCAGAAAGCCATCGACGGCATGCATGGCAAGGCCCTGGATGGCCGCCCCCTGACAGTCAATGTGGCCCGCCCGCGTGAAGATCGCCCGCCGGGTGGCGGTGGCCGCCGGGATTTCGGCGGCGGCGGAAACCGCAGCCGTTACTAACTGGACAGTGCAACGTTC
>MTLE01000954.1_pt1 | contig 29864 bp, 25 predicted proteins | sample 1982461 | NCBI WGS metagenome assembly MTLE01 (sample SAMN05712605, study PRJNA340218) | biofilm metagenome | isolation source: sample SPL anode biofilm adapted to -200 mV | place: USA | collected 2012-02-03
AAATTCAAAAAAAGCAAAAAAATCAATACATACATAAATACGATGTATCGTTTTAAATATAAAATCCTTAACGACTTAGTTCTTAAAACTCCGATAATTAAGACAAAGAATAAAACTAATCGTCCACCATAAACAATACTATGAGTGTGTAAAGACCTTAACCTTCCTAAAAATCCCAATCTCTCCTCTATTTGCCTATTGCCGTAATCAGTAAAATCAAAATAAGAATTATACCAATTCCAAAATGGATTATCAAAATTTCTTAACAATTCAACTAAACCATAGGTGAACAAAATAAACAAATAAACAATAAAATATCTCATAAAAATTTTAACATCCTTATGACTTCGGAAAACTGAAACAAATATAACAGCAGGAGCAAATGTACTAAGAGCAAAAACAAAAAAGCGAATAATTTGAGTAATTATAGTATTTGAGGTATTTGCAAATAGAAAAGACGGAAATAGAAATAATAAATAAACCAAAATAGTAGTCTTAAAATAGGGAACAGACAACCTATTTCTAATTAATAGAATTATAACAAATATACTAGAACAATAGAATTGAAGTGAAAGACCTAATATAGGTATGGTATTAACATAAGGAAAAAACAGAAGAGGAAAATAAAGTACATAGCCATACAAAGGCTTAACAAAAAAAAGAAGCAATGTAATAATTAAGTATGATAAGAAAAAAATTGTAGGAGTCATTATTTATTATCCAATTTCTGATTAATATCAATTACGATTTTATCAACTATATTATCAACTTCTGATGAATCAATATTAATTATGCTTGTATGAGATCCAAATTCAGAATACAAATTTATAGTACTGCTAAACTTATAGCTATAAGACAAAGCATAGAAAGGAATTCGCATATCAATACTAGAAAAAATGGAATGCATGCGTGAACCAATAAAATAATCACACTTAGAAATGATAAATTTGAGCTCACTGTATGAAAAATTATTTTCAATTAGCATATACTGAATCGGAAAATCAATATGACTAATAAACTCAATAATCGCTGCAAGATCATCAGAAGAAGAATCAGTTCCAAGTGTATTATACGTATGAGGGATAAATATTATATAATAATGTTCACTTAATCGATGAATTAAAGAAATCATAAGATTTTTATAGGCATCAAATCTAGAGCTAACGCCTCTGTAACTATTAAAGTAACAAAGCCCGCTAATATTAATGCCAACGACTCTCAGCCCATTGGACTTAATTTCCAATCTAATTTCTTTCGGTGGAAGCAAAAAGGAAACATCAGATGAAAGTTTAACCTCATAATTATAAGTCTCTGAAATAAATTCCATACTTTTAATATCTCTAGCATAAACAGATGACGATCGTCTAACAATAAATCTCCCAACATAGAATGGAATGGCCTTTCGTTGAAAAGGCCCAAAAGTTTGAGGTAACAAAACATGGTCCATTTTTAACATAATAGCAATTAAAGATGGAATTGCAAATTCTAAAAATTGTTTTGTTCCATAAATATCAGAAAAACTATCTCCACCAAAAACATTAAAAAAATATCGACAAGAAGAAACATCTCTGAAGAACGAAAGGCGTCGAACAAATATTGACAATCCCAATTTTGATAAAATCAACACTAAGAAAACAGAAAATATACTATAGAATTTTCTTTCAATAAAGATCGGTTTGTCTGGAGATAATTCAAAATATTCTGAAACACGCCTTCTTCTAATATAATAAGCTGGTAAAATGATTTTTTTGATAGTCGGATCAAGAGATGTAATAAAATCTATTGAACCAAAACTTAAGGCTTGACAACCCCTATTTGAATGTGAAAAGTCAATTCCACCATGCAACATAACTGAATTTTTAATCATAATTTTCCTTTTATAAAAACTCTACGAAATACTCCCAAAAAATTGCGAATAGCCACAGAAAATTTAGATTTTAAAAGTCCAAATAAAAGAAATTGTAAGGGAAAAGAAGGAGGACGCTTAAACAAGATAAATAGTGCAATTAACCTAATTAAAACATATTGCTTTTTAGCATACTGACCAGGCTGAATAAATTGTAAGTCATTTATGTCATAAGTTGGATTTATAACAGTAAGCGCTTTATTGTTGAGAACCTCTCTCAATACAGTCTCCCCTATCTTCGATCGACTAATTACAAGACTAGTACCAGTTTTAATCTCCTCTGTCGGAAATCCATCTTTACCAGAGCTTGACCAAGCATCTGCACACACCAAATCAGAATTATGACCAATTGAATCTCCACAAATCTTACACCTAGTTTGAACGGTAGGGCCAAAAAAGTTCTTCCAAGATTGATTATAACTAACTTCATGAACTTTCCCACTTGTTTCCTCAACCTTAAAATTACCAGGCCAAGAACCATCTCTGTATCTTATGTTTTTGACAAAATCAATTCTGGAAGAAAATGATTCCAATAATGAAATAGTGGAATTATAACTTGGAACACCAGCACAGAAAAAGCTAAGATATATCTTAATTGGTGAGCACACAGGATCGATTAATGCATAGGATTTCAAAGCTGAAATATCACATGGTTTTCCAACAAAAGCATACTTTTTTGAACTATCTATAAGATTTAATATATCAACTAATGGAGCAGAAGGGGTATATCTACTATTAGCATTATTAATAAGTGTTTCAGGATCATTTGTAACAAAAACCTTAGATAATAAAGGATTATCCTCAGATACCCCAATTTGAATAACGTAATCAACAGTTTTATTTTCAATTAGGTACAATAAAATAGAGGTTATGGCCCCCCCAGAACTTGCAACATCAAGAACAGATTTATTAGAAGATTTACCAGTTATAACAGAGAAATAAGTTCCCCAAATTTTATTACGAAATGGAGCTTCATGATTAAAGGACAACACCTTAACTCCAGGACAAAATTGTCTAAAAATAGACAATTCCCTTTTATCTAATTTTTCTTTAATAATAGGCCTATAAAATCCATCCTTGTTAACACCAATGTCAACTTTAGAAGGAAATACAGAACTACATAATCCACAACCCGTGCAAAAATCACTATCTAAAACCTTTTGCATTTAATTTAATAATTTATAAAATTGTAAAGCTTTGACTTGAACATAAAAAATATTTCTAAATTGTGGCAATAAATAATGAAACATAAATCCACTTATAAAAAAAGATATGACATTAACTAAAGCAATGAATTCATAATTAAGAAATCTTATTACAAATGAAGACAATAGACTAAACACAATTAATCCAACAATATTTCGAATTACACTATATTTATGAACACCTTGTATAACCATCATCTGACCACTAAAATAAAACATAGCCATCGTAAATGTATTAAAACTTAGAAAAACTAGAACTCTATAAGATTCCACGTATTTATCACCAAATAATAATAATATTGCAAACTTGCCTAGTAAAACATAAAAAGCAATAAAAACTATACTTAACCAGACTAATACTCTTAGATATTTTATCGAAGTCGTAATATATTGACTATTAGAAATATTCCTAACACTTACTAACCTAGGAACAATAACCTGCGTATAAGTTATAGGAATAAATATACTTATATCGACGAGTCTTTGAGCTACTGAATAAATGCCAACAGAACTCTTAGGATAATTTGAAAAGATAATAAAATTATCGATACGTTGATATATTATCAATACACTACCAGATAGAAATAATGGAAATGCTTTCTTAACTATGTCAACAATAATATCATATTGAAGATAACTCATAGAGAACAAGAATCTCTTCGTCGAATAAAACATACTAGCATATCCTAATGAGAGAACTAAAAGATCAAGTATACTAGCTATAATAAAGAAACCAAAAGAAAGTTTAAAAAATACAAAAGAAATTTTACAAGAAGAAACAATTAAAGTACGAATAATCTCAGATTTCGCAACTATTTTATTATTAAAATTACCTATAAAATAATTCTTATACACATTAAATGGAGTCGTGAGCAAGGAACTTGAATAAAGTATTAAATACCAAAAAGTATTGCTTTCTAATTTGTAAAAGCATAAACTTATCCACAAAACCACAAAAGAAATAACAACAAAAATGCTTCTGATAAATAATGAATTACTACAAATCTCAAAATCGTTATAATTTTTCTTTGAAAACTCTACTAATTCAATATTATCCAAGCCGAATGATGAAAAAGTGATAAAGACAAGAACATAAGACAAAATAAATGAATACTCACCAAATGACTCAGTTCCTAAAAACCTAGCAATCAAAACACCTGTTACAAGGCTACCCCCCAATGAAATAACTCGAGCCAACATTGCCCATGAAAAGTTGTGAATTAGAGGGCTATTGCCATTCAAATTATTAATAATTTTTCTGAATACTAAGTTCATTTATTACTTTATATATTCAAATATCTTACATACATATCGTTGCAAATATGAAATATAAATTTCTAGAAATTATAAATTCAACTTGTTAAATTGCAAGAATGCTTTCTGTAAAGAAACATAAATAATATACAGCTAACAATTGATCCTATCAATTTTTCTTTTAAAAGAAAGCCATCAAACATTAATACTTGACTACCATACACCCAATTGTTTATTAACTCCTCCGATCTAGCGATCGTAACCGCCCCATGTGGCGCAAAATCCTCAGGAAGTTGAGCCAAAGTTTGCACTTTGTACGCTAACTCAGGCTTAACTAATTCGTCATTTTGAGCCTTAACAATCGGCTTATGGGTAATCCCACTACAATAATCAAGTCTATTACCTGTTTCATCAATAGTTATATAATCCCCAAATGCGTAAGCAGCTTCTGGGTTTGCTTCCATGGACTTAACTAAGTACTCAAGAGCCCAAGGCATTAGAATATCGTCACCATCAAGTCGCATAAAGTACTTTTCAGTTGCTAGCTTCAACGCTTGATTAGCCGCCTTAACATGACCAATATTTGAGTTATGAATTATCGTAACATCCTCACGCCCCACATAATCTTTCAATACCTCCTCTACTCCATCCGTAGAACCATTATCAATGATGATCAACTGTTTGGGTCTACAGGTCTGAGTATCGACTGACTCGAGTGCCTCACGAAGGAAACGAGTATAATTATGGGTGACGACGTAGAGAGTAACAGGGGCAGGGGAAGTCATGGGGGTATTCAAGATTTAGAGGGAAGGCTTCTAGCTTCTGGCTGCTGGCCGTTAGCTACAGGTAGGGACTATTCAAAATTCAAGAATTCAAAAGTATTTAAATCTATTCTCATCATATCCTTCGCTGAGTCATCTAATCCTAGGTTTGAGAAGACCACCATGATTGAGCCCTCTTCTAGAGCTTTAAAGCCATTGGCGTAGCCACCGGGGATAATTAGAATCCTGCTTTCAGTTGCCTCTAATTTGAAAGCTTCGGGCTTTACCTCTTTATTGATGTTATCAAAGTCGTCTACCTTAACGGCATTGATCACAAAGCTGCCATTAACAACCCAGAAGGCCTTCACCTCAACTCGATGTCCTTGCCAGGCCCGAATTACAGATACGTCATCATGGGTGATTCGGTAGACTCTAACAAAGTCTTTTACAAGAAAATCATTAACGAAATCAATCCTCCCCCTAAAGTCAGAGAAGAATGAACCATCAATATAAGTAGGAGAGCTAATAGAATCAATCATTTTTGCATTAGGAATTTCGTTACTTCTGGATGCAGCTTCGCCCCGTCAGTCACATCCTCTTTGATATAACATCCTATTTTTCAGTACACTATCCAGATCATTGAACATATATAGATTTTCTACACATGTAAACAAGTTTCATGCATACGGAGTACTCGTGAAATTAAGTATAAGTGGAAATGTTGTGTTGTTTTGTATAGTCATGGACAACCCATCTATTAACCGCGGGGTTGCCTCTAAAGTGCCGTTGCTGTTGTTTACCGGTAAGAACGAATGATCAACAATCTCTTATAGTCTACTTTGATTACTTCGGGATTTCCTTTATTCCCAGTGCCAAAGATAGAAACTATTCTTTTACGCTTAGGCTAATTTATAATAAATTGATGTAGAGTTACCACTATTTTCATACAAAAAGATGTTTATTCTCTGGTTAAATGTAAATCTTTCAATGTGTTAGATTGTTAAAAAAAACAAGAACACCGAGTATACAAATTGGAGGAAGTAGAGTCTACGAGGGCAAATTGCATGCTTTTTCGTGTGGAATTGAATTCAAGATTCAAGAATTCAAAATTAGCAAAGAACCCAACGGATTGCTACATGTGGCTAGATGCCATAAGCTAGCAGCCAGTTCTAATAACAACTACCTACTTCCGGTTGCACGAAGTGCGTCAAATCTGTGTAAATCCGTCTAATCAGTGTCATCAGTGTTCTAATAAATCCGTGGAATCCGTTTAAATCCGTCAAATCCGTGTGCCTATGTTCCATGCGCGAAGCGCATATCCTCTTATAAATTTGTGTGTCTATGTTCCATGCGCAAAGCAAATTATTCCTTATCCGTCTCAGCTACGGAATGTTCTACCCTTTGAAGAATCATTCGCTGTTTATCCACAATAACCCATTCCACTATCTCCCCCTTCTCAAATTCCATAGCCTGAGCTACCGCCGAAGGCAAGTTAACATACCATTGCTCACTGGAAGCACGCTTGATCAATTGTATTTTTGTTGGAAATCCCATTGTGTTGTATTTTAAAAGTCGATCCGGTCGTTTACTATTGTTAAAAGTAACGAAAACAGTAACATAAAGCATCAACTTTATTTAACACCCGGCTCCTATTTCCACAAGTTATCCCACTTATACTCAAAGTTTTCAATATCTTTCACCTGAATTGCTACTGGATAAGTTGGATCGATAGGTTTCTGTCTGACTTTGAAAAAGTATTTATCATCAGTCCTTATAATAATGTCCTTTAGTTCTTGGGCAGATAGAATAAAAAACCGATGCTTATTGTCCTTATCAATATGAACGAATACATAAGGACAATTAAGATCATTCAACCACTCCTCTCTTCGATCATGACTAAAACCTAATTGATAGCTAGTTCTTTTTATTCCGTCCTCTTCTTTAGTAGTCTTTACTTGAATCACACAGCTTTTCATGTTCTCCGGATTATAACCAAAGACATCAAAAGATGGGCAATTATTACTTGTAAGACTAGGTACCCAACCCTTTAAACATAACATATTTGCAACAGCTAATTCTCCTGCTGTTCCGATTAAATGTTTTTTAAAATCCCTTTTCATCTGTATTTGAATAAATGAATTCTCTAGTAAAATCAGCCTTTGTTAAGATACCTCTAATTCGCTCATTATCATTCTCTGCTAAAACAATAATTTGAGCAAAAACACTATCGTCCCAGGTAGAAAAACAGACCATAGAATTGGAATATCGAATACTAAGCTCATCCTGTAATAACATTGCTATCTCCACTTCAGATAAATCCTCAAGCAGACTACTCGTAAAATGAAGTGGATCCCCCCAGCGTAACAATTGTAAATAGCACAAGAGTGTTGGTTTTACAGCATCAATTATGTATGAATTATGATTATCACAGTATTTCATTATAATCTCAGGAAGATCCATCCCCTCATCTATTAACATTGCCAAATTGTTGATTTTCTGTTCAACACTTGAAGAACGAAACTCATGGGAATACATATCAAAATAGGAACGGGTATTTAGCGACCAATTACCCTCAGAATCTTTAAATTGATTAGTATTTTTCATACTCGGAATTATAGACCTTTTCTTATAAGATATTTAGCACGAAGGATAAATAAATCCCACACTAATTCTTATAGAATTTTAAAACGATATTTCAGATATAATCAAAGTTAATAAACTTCCTCAACCTTTAAACTTAAAATCCATCCAAATAATCAGGAAGATTCCCAGTCTCAAAGTCACTCAGCCTCTTAACCCCAGACATCAAAGCCTCCTCGTAACTTTTCCCCGAAACTCACAACCTTCACCTATCAACCTACATACTAGTAATTGGTCAGGAATACCCCCTACCTTTAGATGGAACTCACCATCAGAGCCACCTAGATAGAACTCCCGGACTAGCACCACTTTCCCAGAAGCATCAAAGACTTGAGCCGTATAATTACCCACCTTCATTCTCTCAAAAGCCAACGATATACAGTCACAAGCCGAAGACCAATCAAATTTAACAGAGCTATTAAGGGCTGAGGGAGACTCATTCAAACCAAGATTAAACGAGCGGCTATCAAAGACAACATCCTGCCATTCAGCGGTATGTCCAAAACACCAATCACTGACACCAAGCTCAAAAGTAGTACCTTGAAGATTCTTAAAATCTAGTCCCACCTGAGCAGCAGCCTCCCCTAATATACGCAGACGAGCAACCACTTTATATCCATCATAGACTCCATGAGCAGAATAGGTCTGAGGTGTCCAAAGATGCCATACTAAACGACGTTCATCAGAGGGGGAAAAGGTTAGGATTCCATTATTTGCAATACCTGACATAGGACCAGTACCATCAAAATCCTTTGGAAAAAAAGGATACCGCACATAAAGTTTACCCTTTTCAGGAGAGGAGAAATAGTCATAATCTTCCGTTGAAATAAGATGCCAAACGTTATCAGACCAACCATAAACACGGAGGTAATCTATCTCAACAATGCTGGTATTTGGCGTAGTATTATCAGAAACCATTGCAATCCATCCCGTTAGATACTCCTTATTAACCGGTGGCCCATAGATATTAGTATGCCCAGCGTGGTGATGAGCCTCGACAGGTACTCGATCATCAATTTTTAAATGAGGCTTAAAGGTATAGTTAGGAATTATCGTACCATCAGAATTTAGAGTGAAAGCGATATTTAAACCGTTATTACTACTATTTTGAATAGTAAAACGATTATTAAGAAGCTGGCCATTAACGTAGATCTGGCAGCTCTTTATCCCATGAGGGAAAAAACCAGAAGGATGAATGGAATCAGAATAGGTATTGCCGGCACCTGCCCAATGCGTTTGATGATTATAATCAATATCACTCCAACTAATGTTGAAATGATATCCACCAGGATAATAACCCAACTGCGTAATATAGGTATTCTCACCCACTTGAGTCATAGGAATATCTAAAAATGCAGGAGCGTACTCATGAAGCACAACCGAAATAGCTCTAAAACTTAAAACTATCTTTAACTCAAGTACCTCATTCGGTCTATTCTGCGCAGAGGAAACTATAGATACCATGAAAACTAACATGGTCAAAACAAAACGGGTAATTCTCCTTTTCATGATTACTAGATTTTCTTGGGTATTATTCTCTTGGGAAGCAATAAATTACATAACCTATTGCCATTGAAACTGTGGCTTAAGTTGCAAGTGTCCTAAAAGAGTAGATAGTGAAAATGAAGTTGAGGATAGCTGCTCTAAAGATAATAATGAATGGGAGAGAAAAACGAGGAATGAGCATAAAGAATGTATAGATGTCTGTATTTTATGATTATATGCAAATAGACAATTAAATAGTAAATTAAGTTATGCGGAATTGATAGTCAATGGAAAAAGAAGTAACTACTTGAAGGATATCTCAAAAGTAAAATCTTTCTATAGCTAACTTCAATTACATCTAAAAATTTGAAGAAAAAAAACCAAAACACATACAACATATTTAACTATTTCGTATACTTGTGCGACTTAGTTAGGTTATCAACAATCAATCAATTACAACAACAAAATGACAAAGAAAAGTTTAAGATGGCTCATAGAGAAAATTCTGTATAAAAAAGAGGAAGAAAAAAAGCTAGCAGAAATTTCAAGTAAAATCTTACATGAAATTGATCGAAGTGGCAAGTGGATAAAAAACAGAATACTAATTTTTACCATTGTCACATTAAGTTCGACAATGCTGTATTTCATACATTTCACATACTATAATCGGATTAATAATGATACAACCATTTTAACCATTAGTCAAACAATTTTAATTTTCACTCCTGCTTACGTCTTAATTTTCATGTATTTTATAACTACAAAAATCCCATGGAGAAATTACCTATTCTTGCGTTGGTTTATTCTGTTTAATTTTAAACAGGAAAACACCTATTCGATCAACTATATAATCCTCCTCGTAATGAGGGCTTTTTTCTCCTTTCTCCTCTGTTTGGCTACGCTCTTCTCAATGTACATCTTGCTTATTCAAACAGGTAATAGTAAAAATGAATTCTACTTTAAAAGCTTTGGCTTACTAATAGTCTGCTTTACAGGTGTATTTATAACTCTATATGCAGTAATTCTGTTGCCTTTATTGATAAAGTTTAAAACTCATGCTAGCAGTTATAAGTACTTGTTCTGGTTATTCTTTATCAAATCGCGTCTAAATTTAAACGGATTTTTAGTATACTTTGCATTGCCACTATTTGCTTTATTGAATATTGCTATCATAATTACACCCTATACATATACTACTAAAAGTGTCAATCATTATCAGAATTGTTGTAATTACAACAATCTAAACGAAACCACAAAAACCATAGTTCTGAAAGGAGAAATTACCAAGAGATTCTCACCAGAAGATTTTTTAGAATTAGGCCATTTTTCTCTTATCCTCACTATTATCGGTCTTTGGATTAGCTCTATAACATTAATTTTTAGTGACATTTTTAAAAATTATGATCAAATATCAAAAGGATTTAGTGAATACTCAAGTCTTATTCTACAGGAAAAACTACTAAGAATTCGTAAAACTAACGCATTAGTTATAAGTTATAATTCAATAAGCAAAATACCTTTAGGCCACCTTCTTGCCAAATCATTAAGCTCAATTCGTTCGTTCAAGAAACCACTTAAACAATTCGAGCTAATAATTGACAAATCACTAACTCCAAGGTTAATTCCAAGAGAAATCGCCGTAATTGAGAAACGTACAGAGAAATTTGACGATGTATTTGAAGATAAAGAGAATGGTTTAAAGTTTGGAATAATAAGTTGTCATGATATTATTCTTAAGCGAAAAGGGGTAAATTCTATCTACGACCCAACTCTTGCACTATTTGCCTTAGTCGACGATGGAACATCGGTTCAATCTCTTAAATCATTCTCACTTGAAAATCTATCGTATATCATAAACACTTCCAATGATCCTCATTCTGGTCTACGTTTAGCTCAAATCCTCAAATCAATAAAGATCACGAACAAGCCAAATCTAATCACAACGGTTAATGACACTACCTCCTTTTCAATTTTGGAAAACATAAGCACTTTACCTATATTTCCTATTTACCCTGGTATGCAGGAAGGCTGGTCTTTAGGCTCTAGGTTATTCCATCTATTTTCTCAGAATCACAAAGAAAAACGGAATAGTGTGGTAAATCTAACTGATTTAGCATCAAATGAAAAAGCTAATAATGGATATGCCAAAATTGTCTTTCTGGGTCGAGGAAAAGATTTATTCTATACCGTAAACTCCTTTCTCCTTCTTTGTAAGATATTTTCAAATAGGCTTGGCTTTAATAATGATATTGAAAAATTACAGTTATTTGTAGATAAACATCTACTTCTTCTAACTGACGAAGAAACAATAATTTCAGCCATCCAATTTAGTGGAAAAGAGCAAAAAGAAAAATCTGCTAGGTTTATAAACATAGGGGCAAATAAATATATAAATATTCGGACCATTGAAATTGATCCAACTCGTACCAGCAGAATCTCAAAACTTATTAACGACTTAAATTTCAATTGCAAAGTCCAAAAACATATATTCGTTCTAGCAAGTCCTAAAGCGTTTGATGAATTAAGAATGCTACAGATCATAAAACAATCAATTTCTCAAATTGGTCTAGGTAGGGTAAATATTATTAGTAATATCCATGAGGAAAACTTAGAAATGTATCGGATACTCACTAAAGCTACTGAGGGCGTCGAAGAAAAATTTGAAGAGGATATATTTTTCCCAAGAACCTTCTCTCAATTAGTAAAAACTAAGTATAGTATACTTGGCAACCAAATCAGTTCATTATGTGACTACCTTGATCAGGCAGACATTGATTTATATAATAAAGATAACTATTCTGTGGTAAAAGGGAGAAAAGAAATAACGAAAACGGGAGAAATATCACTATGTGCGAATAATAAACCTGGGGTTTTTCTTAAAACGCTATGTAAACTATCAGGTTTTGAGAACCTAAAGCCATTCACTCATGAACTGAAGATTCCCGAGTTTTATTACGCTAACTCATTTTCAGTTAAGGATGTTGATATTGATATTAAGCAAACTTTCCTTTTTTTTGGTGATTGTACCTTAGGCACTTACCAGAATCATAATCTACTAAATGATCTGATTTCAGGTAGTAGTGTCAACGGAACAGAAACTTTTGAAAAAGAGTTTAAATCATTCTTTAAGGACTACACACTTTCAAGTTCTACAATTAACGATTGCGGTTTTAATCAAAAGTGCCCCGTTTGCAGTAACCGAATAATAAAAGTGCAAAATGTATCTTCAAACGAAGAACATAAAGGCTCAGATAATACTATTAACTTTTTAAGCATTAATGAACCCTTTGCAAAGATTATCTTATGGGGTGAGAAGGATGACGTCTCAGGGGCATTAGCACTTGCAATGGCAGATTTACTTCTTTTAGGTAGTGATATTCAGTTTTGCGAAATGGTAGATAGCACACAAGTCTTAAACATAATGCAAACTAGTCTATTACCTTGTATGTTTAATAATCAATATACCATTAGATTATATGGCTCGCACAAAACCGCAGCTGAAAACAATTTCAAGGAAAGCCGAATTGAGTTAAAATCACTTAGAAATATACTAGGTATAAAAATTAAACTAAATGGAAAAGTAACAGATGAATGGAATAACTACTTTACAAATCTTAGAAATTATATTGATAATACAAGCGCCTATACTTATGATTCTATTCCAACAAATAATGAATGGACTATATTCAGACGTGAGATATATGATAAACCAAATATGAAATCCTTTTTTGACAATCTATAATTTTGAAATAATTCATAGTTAGTTTTTAATCCTATTCTCTTTTTGTGTTTGTACATTGAGACAAACTTACAATGACATTATACAAGAAATTTATAAACCTAGAATAGAGTAAAACAACATGACTCTTAATACTCTAACTCAAATTAAATCTATAAGAAACAAAAAACCCGTACCCTGCATCACTGCAAGTTACGGGTAGCTTGAAAAGTAAGTTCTAATGACAAGCACTAGAACAAAACTGTATTTAAATATCTAGCTAAGATAACAATTACCAGCTTAGATTCAATTTATATATCTTGATTAATTGAATGATGAAAATTTACAACTTGGCAACTTAACAGCAGCAACATAGGCTTCAGCTATCTCTATTTCACTATCATTAGAGGCACAATCTATACATAAAGGGACTATTAACAGTTTTTCTTCTTTATCTTGAACAATGACAGCTCTAATATTTTCATTATAACAATGAACATGAGAACATGTAACACGTCTACCTCCTGTAGCCTTTTCCCAATGATCCATCCAATTTATACATCCACACTCTGGTTCAATCAATCTAGAAAAAATCTTAACTATTATAGTCATCGATTTAAAATATAGTTATGATAGAATTAACTAAAAGATTTCAAAGAAATAAATCAGCTTCAGATAAAAAAGGAGCAACTTGATCCTTATCCGAAAGAACAATCTTCTCATTATTTAATGGCCAGTGTATACCTAGACTCGGATCACTCCAGATAATTGAGCGCTCATGATTTTTACTATAAAGATTGTCAACTTTATACGCAAAAATAGCTTTTTCACTAAGGACTAAGAATCCATGCGCAAATCCCCTCGGAATAAATAATTGAAGATGGTTATCAGAACTTAATTCAACGGCAACATGTTTCCCAAATGTCGAAGATCCTTTACGAAGATCAACAGCAACGTCTAAAACCTTACCTTCAATTACCCGAACAAGCTTAGCTTGTGCAAATGGAGGTAATTGATAGTGTAATCCACGTAAAGTACCAAATTGAGACAATGATTCATTATCTTGAATGAAATGAACGTTAATCACATTTTGATCAAATATAGACTGATTATATGATTCAAAAAAATAGCCCCTAGTGTCAGAATAAACTTGTGGTTCTAATAATAAAACTTCCGGGATTGATGTTTGATAGACTTTCATGCGAGTTGATATTCATTTCTATTTTCAAAAGTAAAGAAAACAATATACTATTATAATTTTCTATTTAAAACAGAATTAAGTTAAGAATTTAACATCCTGATAATTCAATTAAGTACTGACCATATTCGGTCTTACACATTCCTTCACCAATATTTTTCAACTTCACATTGTCAATCCAACCATTACGCCAAGCTATTTCCTCAATACAGGCAACATAGAAACCCTGTCTATTTTGAATTGTCTCTATAAAATTAGAAGCTTCCAATAAACTATCAACTGTACCTGTATCCAACCAGGCAAAGCCCCTACCAAAAAGTTCTACATTAAGACTACCTTCGTTTAAATAGACTCTATTTAGGTCTGTTATTTCTAACTCCCCTCTTGCTGAAGGTTTTAACTGTTTAGCTTTCTCACAAACTGTAGAGTCATAAAAGTATAAGCCAGGAACTGCATAATTAGATTTAGGAAGCTCTGGCTTCTCTTCTAAGGAAACAACTTTTCCAGAATTATCAAACTCGACAACACCATAAGCTCGGGGATCTTTAACATAATAACCAAAAATACATGCCCCAGAGGTTAAAGAAGCTGCCTTTTTTAATGAAACAGAAAATTTCTGACCATAGAAAATATTATCTCCAAGAATTAGACACCCGGATTCTCCATTCAAAAATGCTTCACCTAAGATAAAAGCTTCTGCTAAACCATTTGGAGCCGTCTGAACGATATAGCTAATGCTCATGCCTAATTCAGACCCATTACCTAATAACTGCTCAAACATAGGTAGATCGCGTGGAGTGGAAATAACTAATACCTCTTTAATCCCAGCTAACATCAATGTAGAAAGCGGATAATATATCATTGGTTTATCATATACCGGCATTATTTGTTTGCTAATAGACTTAGACAATGGAAAAAGACGAGTGGCAGAACCTCCAGCTAAGATTATTCCTTTCATAGTTTATATCTTTATTAGATTCACAGTCTCTTGTATGTGTTTAGCAGAAGATGCACCAAAAACAACGGATTGAATATTTTGAAGATTGATAAACTCATACGCCTCTTCAGCACTTATTGCACCAGACGCTAAAGTGGACATAGCCATAAGTTGATACTTTGAAATGTCATTCTTTTGCGAAGCACTAATATAAGCGTCTACATCCGGAGACATCAAATATCCGATTTTATTAAACGAGGAACAAATAACAACCTCAGTAATACCCCATTCCTCTAGGCGAGCTTTTAGATATGGCATATTCTGAGTTATCAAACCAGGTAAAGCATTGTATTTCTTTCTAATATACTCGCAATATTCATAAAATACTTCTTTAACACCATAACCAAGAATTAAATCAGTAATTACATTTTGCAGAAATACGACTTTTACATCAAGTTCTCTGAACATTTTCATCTCAACATCTATAAGCATATGCATCATTTTTATAGCATCCTTGCTTAAAACCGCCATTCCACCTTTAGCAACCATTCCCAAAACACCACTCATTGAATTATCCTTAAACAAAACTTCATTTATCGCAGGTAAGATGCCCTTTTCAGCAACTAGATTAGCATACTTATGAGGATAAGGAATTGAAGGATACCAATGCAAATGATTATATTTAGAACTATTTAGCCTGAAATAGTCACAGATTTCCTTTGCTCTATCATTAGAGTTTAACATTATGGCGGAAACTCCAGACTCAATGACCATGTCATAAATTCTAAAAACATTCCGTATATCATAAAATAACTCTGCTAATTGCTGTGCCTTCTCTTGTGACATATGATTAATTCCAAAGAATTGATTGTCACCAAAAACAATTTTATCAATTGAGTTCATAATTTTTATATTAAAGAAAAATCTAAATATGAATTCCTAGTTTTGCATCACTAAAAATTGCATCAATAATTTCAAGAGTATTAACTCCATCCTCAAACGTACATAAAGAATTAGCTTTATTTGAAACTACAGAATCAGCAAAATCAAACAATTGTCTAGTAAATTCATTCCCTCTAACATAAAATGGTACATTTCTAAAGACATCTGTAACATAAAGAGTATTCCACCCTTTTACTAGTTGATATTCAGGACTAGCCTCATTGAGAAAAACTCGAATACTATGCTCATTAACAATAAGCTTTCCCTTTACTCCGTTTATTTCAACCTTACTAGCAGGCTTCCGATAACTAGTATCACTCCAGTTTATATCAATTAAACCCGACTTACCATCTCTATAAAGGAAAGTTGATGTAACAGCATCTTCAACATTTTTGGAATAAATCTTAGTCAATGCAGTTCCAACAACTTTATCTGGTTTTCCAATCAAATAGTTGACTAAATCAATTGCATGAGAAGCCATCTCAAAGACTGCACCGCCACCATTTTCACGCTGAGCTCTCCAACCAGATGAATCATCATTACTAGTTATAGTAGAACTATATTTCTCAACCTTAAAGCGGACTATTCGACCTAGCAATCCACTATCCAAAAGTTGTTTTGCCTTAACAAAGCAATCATTATACCTCAAGACATATCCAACTTGATGAATTAGATTTTTCTTATTATAAAGTTCTAACAGTTCTTTTCCTTCTTGAAGGCTCGTCGTAAATGGTTTTTCTACAAAAACATGAATACCAAGCTCACCAGCAAGTTTAATTATGGGAAAATGGAGATTTGGAGGAGTACAAACCAAGACTCCATCAAGATTTCTTTGACTCAAAAGCTCTCTATAATCTTTAAAAACATTTATATTAAGATACTTTCTCATCAAAGAAATAACCATATTAGATGGATCTGCCACAGAATCAACAGTAACATTAGGATGAGCATTAATAATGGAAAAATGCGTAATACCCATACGCCCTGCTCCTATAACACCAAGTTTAATCATAATAGGTCTTTTATTACAATTTTAATATATTTGGGATAAAATTTTAAATACCTTAAACCATAATTGAGAGGATTTTGAAAAGAACGATGGATACCTTCTAATCCAATCTTTCTTAACAAGAAAGGTGCACGTTTAACTAACCCAGCCTTAACATCTATTGCACCACCAATCCCCAAAAGCACACAGCTAATAAACAGCTTCTTATAATTCCTAATAAAAAGTTCCTTTCTTGGACTAGGAAAGGCAAGAAATATCATTTGAGGTTTTAACCGTACAATATCATTGACAATTGACCACTCAGTATCATCTGAATAATATCCATCATTATAACCAACAATATTAATATTAACATATTGCTTATGAATAACAGAAATGGCCTTTTCCAATATTTCTAATCTAGCGCCAAGAATATAGATACTATAATTATTTTGATTTGCTAAATCAAGCATAGCTTCAAACAGATCAGGAGTAGGAACACGTCCATGTACCTCTTTCCCCAATAACTTAAGGGTCAAGTATAAAAAGGTATTATCTATATTTACAAGATAAGAATTCTTGATCGAATCCCGAACTAGAGGATTACTGTCTGCATGCACAACTGTTTCTGGATTAACACCAGTTATATGAATCGATTCTTGCCCATCATGTTTTAAATAAAAATCTATTTCTTTAATAAATGAAATTAAGTTGTCACCGGTAATTTTAATTCCACAGAATGGTATGTTATTCATCAAAACAATTTTTCCAAAGAATGTACTAAGAAATCATTTATTCAACAAAAGTAAAGATCAACAGTTATAAAATATCATTAATTCAAATTTGTTAATAATACTAGATTTCTTGATTAGATTTATATATAAAGATTAAAAACACAACAAAATTATTTGATTCAAAAGAAAACTAACCATTTAAACAATAGAAATGAAATGATTTTTACCTATTCTTCATGCCAGACAGTACGTTTTACATAATCAGTGTAACTAAGAAGAATCCTTAGAACTTTATCACTAACATTCGGCATTGAGTAATCCTTTACTTGTTTAAAATTTCTTTCCTCACCGAATTTTTGAGACTGCAGCTGTGCTAGTCCTTGCATTACACGTTCTGGATTTAGGCCAACCATCATTACAGAAGCCTCTTCCATCGCTTCAGGACGCTCATGAGCTTCACGAATATTTAAGGCTCTGAAATTGAGTATTGAAGACTCTTCTGAAATTGTACCACTATCCGATAAGACAGTTGCTGAATTAATCTGTAACGCAAGGTAATCACTTAAACCCATTGGCTTCATTAATCGAACTAATGGGTGAAATACGACATTATGTTTCTCTATCATCTTTCGTGTACGAGGATGAGTGGAGACTATCAACGGTTGATTAAACTTCTTGGCAATCTGATTTAGTATTTCTACAAGATTAAAAAAGTTCTTTTCAGAAGCAATATTCTCTTCTCTATGAGCAGATACAACAAAATACTCCCCCCTAATAAGATCCAAGGTCTTTAAGATATTTGACTGCAAAACTTTTGGCATATATTGATTAAGTACCTCAAACATAGGACTACCAGTCTTTATAATCCGATCAGGCCTCAATCCTTCAGCCAACAAATATTCTCTTGCAATATCGCTATATGTCAGATTAATATCAGAAATATGATCCACGATCTTTCTGTTAGTCTCCTCTGGCACACGCTGATCAAAGCATCTATTACCAGCCTCCATGTGGAAGATGGGAATATGGCGTTTCTTAGCCGCAATGGCGCATAAACATGAATTGGTATCTCCAAGTACTAAAAAGGCATCGGGCTTCTCTTGTTCTAAAACAGGGTCAATGTTAATTAGAATCTGTCCTGCAGTAGAGGTAGCATTTGCCCCTGCAGCATTCAAGAAATGATCAGGGCGACGAAGGCCTAAGTCTTCAAAAAAAACTTCATTCAGTTCATAGTCGTAGTTTTGACCTGTATGAACCAGGATGTGTTCAATTGCTTCAGAAGCATCGAGTTTCTGAATTACACAAGAGAGGCGGATAATTTCCGGGCGAGTGCCGACGACGGTGAGGACTTTGAGTTTCTTCATAGTTTTAATTAGGACACAGTGTTTCACAGTGTTCTTCACAGTGTTACACAGTGTTAATTCTGTGGAACTATTTCTTTTCTTTGTTGGGACACAGTGTTGCACTGTGTAGGGACACAGTGTTACACAGTGTTAATTCTGTGAAACTATTTCTTTTCTTTGTTGGGACACAGTGTTGCACAGTGTAAAAACACAGTGTTGCACAGTGGTATTTCTGTGGAACTATATCTTTTCTTTATTGGGACACAGTGTTTCACAGTGTTCTTCACAGTGTTACAGTGTGACCTATACCTTTTCAAAATAGGTATCTGGATTGCTAGCATCATAATGCTCATTAATCCAGAAGATGGTGTAGAGTTCTTCGGTGCCGATATTGGTGATATTATGGGTGTACCAAATGGGCATATCAACAAAGGAGGGATTGGTGCCATCTAGTTCAAATGAGTAGACTTTATCAGTACCAATCCTACGGAGGTCTATTCGGGCTTTTCCTTTGATTACTGTAAATCGTTCTGCTTTGCGGGTATGGAAATGATTACCTCTTGTTATATTTGGAACCGTTGTTGAGAAACTTACCTGACCACCCGAGTTTAACTTGACTGTCTCAACAAAACTACCACGGTCATCCGTGTTGAGTTTTAAATGGAAGGGAAAAAACTTCTCATGATCAATATAGCAGAGGAAGGTATTCCATAGATTTCGATTGAAAGGGGTATCCAATGCTGGAATCTCACCTTTGGTGAAGTAATTATCCCGGTAGGTTTCTAAAGTCTTAAGCAAGGTTGAGACCTTTATTTCAGCAGTATGCTGTATCTTGACCTCCTGAATTACAACATCATTCTTATGATCTTTATCAACCTTCTCAACGAGCTTTATGATCTGGTCAACCAATTCACCTACGTAGATCAGGTTTATCACACCATCGACTTCAATTCGAGGTTGTTCATTATGTGTTAACTGATGACAGAAGGTTGCAACAACTGAATTATAATAAGGATTCCCAAATGGGCCATAAACATTCGGAATGATTAATCCGGTAAATTGAGCATTATGTTTATCAGCCCAATTTTCTAATAAAAACCTTCCCTCCTTCTTAGATTTACCATATAGGTTATCTCTCTCCTCCTGGGTAGATGACGAAAAGAGGATATGAGGAGTAGATTTAGTCTCTTCGCAGGCTTTAATGAGCTGATTGACCAGACCAATATTGGTCTTATAGATCACTTCCGGGTCATTGTGGCGGTTCATCGCCGCAAGGTGAACAATAACATCACACTTAGAAACAAAGGCCTTTAAAAGGGCTGAATCTGCAAAGAAGGAATCCTCGAAGGGGATTCGGGTGAATTTCTCGGGGTTTAGGCCGAGGCTGTTATATAGATGGGTGCCGACGAAGCCGGCTTGGCCGGTGATACCAATATTTAACATCTAGTTAAAAATAAGTAAAACATAAGTAATCGAAACATTAAAAAAATTCTATCTAGCAAATCACTCAGGATATTGGGTGCATTCATTATCTCCAAGAATATCACGTCTAATCATGGGTATTTTTAATAATAATTCTTTCATCCCATCAACATCAAGTTGTTTTGTATTATGGGAATGATAATCCTCAATCAATCTAATCTTTTCCTCTCCCTCAACAAAATAATTATCATAATTTAAATCTCTTGTATCACAGGGAATACGAAAGTAATTTCCCATATCAATACTCTTAGCCATTTCTTCACGTGTAACGAGAGTTTCGTACAACTTTTCACCATGACGTGTACCAATCGAACGCACATTAACATTAGACTTATAGAGTTCTTTTAATGCCTGAGCTAATGTAGTTAATGTTGCAGCTGGAGCTTTTTGAACAAAAAGATCTCCATTTATACCATGTTCGAAAGCATAGAGAACAAGATCAACCGCATCTTCAAGAGTCATCATGAATCTAGTCATATTTTCATCTGTAATAGTCAAATCTTTTCCATTTAAGATCTGATCTATCCAAAGTGGTATAACTGAACCTCGACTTGCCATCACATTACCATAACGCGTACAACAAATAGTAGTTTTTGCAATAGGCCCCAGAGAACGTCCTTTGGCTATTGCAACCTTTTCCATCATAGCTTTACTTATTCCCATAGCATTAATTGGATAAGCTGCTTTGTCAGTACTCAAAACAACAACATTTTCTACGCCTTGTTCAACTGCTGAATCAATAACATTTTCTGTTCCAAATACATTAGTTTTTACAGCTTGGATCGGAAAAAATTCACAAGAAGGAACTTGTTTCAATGCAGCCGCATGAAAAACGTAATTGACTCCATTCATCACGCCATCAACACTTCTTTTATCACGAACATCTCCGATATAAAATTTGATTTTGGGATTATTTAGGCGATGACGCATTTGATCCTGCTTTTTTTCATCTCTAGAGAAAATCCTGATTTCAGAAAATTGATCAGAATTTAAAAATCTATTAAGAACTGCATTCCCAAAAGAACCTGTTCCTCCAGTTAATAACAAAATATTGTTTTTATTTTTCATGTGAGTGAAGTTTCAAATAAGTAAAAAAACGATTCTGTAAGTTAAAATCAACAAATTGTTCGCAATAGTTTCGCCGACTTTTAAGACTAAACGATTTATTACATATTTTAGTAACCATTTCATAAATACTATTCTCAATTTCTAAAATATCTGATTTATTACAAACATGAACAGAATCAAATATACTAACTTCAGTAGTAAATAATGCGGTTGAAGGAGCTAAGATGAATACATGCGAAGAGCATACAAGATACTCCACTAATTTAGTGGGGAAACTATATCGAGTAAAACTCTTGCTAAACTTACTGAAATCAATAGGTAACACGAGGACGTCAGCCTTTTTGTACTCAAGTAGAAGTTCATTTTGAGGTATAAAATCGGAACAGCTGACAAAATCAAAATTTTTAATAATATTCCGAAGAAGTTCTACATCAGGAGAAACGATATTAAATTGTATTTTAAATGAAAATTTTTTATTTATACTATTTATAGCATAAATGGTATTAATTATAGAATTGTAGTTAGCAAGACCGATACGACCAGCATACAAAAAATTAAAAGTACTAGTCATCGAGAGGTCTTCGTTTAAATATGAATCTTCAAAATATTTAAAAAAAAATTGAGAAATACCATTATGAAAATAATTCCATGAAAAACCATAACGCTCCTCATATGCTTCAGCCATAAATTTACTAATAGCTAAATGTCCAACAGCATTTTTACATATAAAACGAAAGTTCTTATCAATATAATAATTAGAAATTTGCCCAAAAAAAGAGGTACCATTAATAGTTTTCGGCCAGTCATCCATGTTATGAATAACAAGATTAAACTTTCTTTTCTTTATAAGTTGAGTAATAAATTTCAAATAATAATACGAACCAATCTGAGAATATACTACAGTGAACTTATTTTCATCAAACCATTTTAAAAATTCATCAGTCACAACAAGCTTTCTAAGAAAGATGTAAAAGCCGATCCTTCTACTAATCTTAATAAACCTACTCAAAATTTGATTAGATTTAAATGAATTAAAATTTGTAAAAATGGCAGTATTAGTATCGTAGGCAGAATAAATTTTTGAAATTCGGTTTTTACCTAAAAAAGGAATAATATAGTTGAAATCTGGAAAACCAAAAACATAAGCTTCCTTGCAATAAAGCAAATCATCAATAACAAAAGAATCAGTAGTTGTAGCTAAAGAAACATTTTCTCTATTTAACAAACTAAATAGAAATCTCATTGTAACTCCACCACCACTTTTATCAGCAAAATTTTGCCCTAATATCAAAACTCTCATTTGGAAAAAATTTCAGTTTTCAAAACTTCAAGAAACTGTAAACCTGTATCTAAATCCGGCTCGATATAATTACCTTCAGCCCACTCATTCCAAGACCTAAGAATCAAAATTCTATTTTCATCAGGTTTATCCTTAATAGTATCTAATGCCATTTTAAGATGCTTTTGGAAATTTTGAGGAGTACTATTATAATATAAACCAGCATAACGTCCAGCACGAGGCGTCCTATCCCATCGAGGGATTAATGATGGTATAATATTTACTTCAGTATCTCGCTTTGTATACAAGTGTTTAATAATTTTACCATAATCACTTTTATCAATAACAACACCATTCAAATAACGATTAAATAGTGTACGTAATTTAGTAAGAATGAAGGATCTAACCTTATAACCAGCCTCCCACATTCCAATTGTATTGACAGCATCAAAACCTAGCGCTAAAATTCTATCAATATCTTTTGAAAAATAGGAAAGACCAATAAAATAAAACCCATTAAGACCATTTTTTGATGCTAAATCATTCCATGTATCAAAAAAAAGCTTAATTTGAGGAATCTCAAAAGGATTATAAATCAAAAAAACTAACTTGTCATTTACTTTACTATACCTAACATCTTTAAAGGCAGGTAATAAAGAGTTAAAATGATCAACAATATCATCCAAACCAGGATAGGTCTGTTGAATTAAAATCTTCTTATCAAATTGTTTATTAGATAACCAAGTAGCATTACTCCAAGAATGGTTTGCCCATCCGAGGCAAAATGGAAAATCGGGTCTACCAGAATTAATAACTTCATTAAAAGGTCTCTCTAAAATCCTTCTTCCATTTCCAAACCAATAATGCCAATACATAAAAGATTCAACACCATATTCAGCAGCTAGTTTAGCTTGTTCTTCACGAATCTCAGGTAACCTTAAATCATAGTAGCCTAAATCAGCAGGAACACGAGGCTGCTGGTGTCCCCGAAATAGTGGTTTCGCTTTACCAACATTTGTCCATTCAGTAAAACCTTTACCCCACCATTCATCATTCTCTGGAATAGGATGAAATTGAGGTAAATACAAGGCAAATAGTCGAGCTTTTTTATTATTCATAATTATTAAAACATTCTTTTACAACATCAAGAAATTGTTTTCCCCATTTTTGATCAGGCTCTAAGTGATTGCCCTCAGCCCACTCATTCCATGCATTAATAAAGAAAAAATTCGAATCCGAATTACTTTTCTTATAATTGAATAAAACTTCTTTTATCCACTGACGAAAATAAGAAGGATTACTATTAACAAATATTTCAGCACCTCCACGAATTCTTCGCACAGAATTATCAAACATAGGCATTACACAAGGATAGTTTCTATCCGAAATTACATTATATTGACTAGAAAATCTTTTCGCAGTCTTAACATACGAATATAAATTATGTCGAATCACAACAGAAAAATTAAAATTCAAATACTTATTTAACAAGCGAAAATAGAAATTCAGCGGTCGCATTCCAACATTAGTAAATGGCGCAAATTGTGCACCAAAGTTAAACCCAATGGTGTCGGGATCAACAATAGAATTATCTAATTGAAAAAATACGAAATATAAATCTGGAAAACCAAACTCCTTAGCATAACGACGCCAAACGTTAACAAAATGAGAAATATTTGGAATTAAATGTTGCTTGTAGATGATAATTAAAGGAGATCCATTAACCTTAATATAATCCGAATGAGAAAAATAATTTTTACATAAGTATTCAATATGCTGTAAATAATCATCATCACAATAACTTTGCTCTAAAAGAACCTGTGATTGATTCCCATCCCACCGACGAGTCCAATTCTCATTTGCCCAACACACCATAAAGGGGAAATCAGGTTCTTTGTTCTCTAGCATTCCCTTCATTGGATCTTCCATTAAGACCTTTCCATTGAACCAGTAATGATAATAACAGAATCCATGTATACCATATTCTTTAGCCAAGGCCGCCTGTGCTATCCTTGTCTCAGAAAGACGAAGATCATAAAAGCCTAAATCCTTGGGACATCTTGGTTGATAATGGCCAATATACCGGGGTTTTGCATTAACAACATTACGCCACTCTGTAAAACCTTCTCCCCACCATTCATTATTCTCCTTAAATGGATGAAATTGAGGCAAATAAATCGCAATAACTCGCTTTGTATTCATTATTAAAATTGAAATAGTTTATATGGTACAAACAACTCATATCTATATTTTTCAAATGTGTAATCATATCCAAAAACGCTATTAGAGATAGAAGAATATAAAAATAAAATAAACATAATTATTAAAAATAATCTGGTATTTACTCCAAATTTCTCATAGCGAGCTACTTCTATGCCTTTAGCTAATATTATAAATGTCACAATCTGAAGGACGTGAATAAACCTATAAATAATTAAAACTTGGAAATTAGCCAAAACCGCTAGTATATAAAAAACAAATAGCATCGGAAGTGTGCGGCTTTTATCTTTTATATTATAAAAAAAGAACAGCGGAATTCCAATTTGTATAAAAGAGACATTTAATATATTCATCAATGATCTATTCACCTGAGTTCCATAAACACTTTCAGAATATAACGATGCTTGAGCATTCAAATAGTCATTCGATAAAAAAGCAAGAGAGTAGGCCATGTTTTCTCGAAACAGCGAAGCCACTATCAGAACAATGACACCTAATGTGATAAGATACAAGGGCTTCTTAAATAGATTGGGAATAAAAGGGATTAATAAAAATACAACTGAAGAATAGTGAAAGCCTATAGCTACTAGTACAAATAGGAAATACTTCTTTTTTCCCCCTTCTTCCAAATAAGGGAGTCCAAATAGAATTATAGCAAAAGCAACTGCTTGCCTAATTTCTTCACAATTAAGTACATAATATGAAATAGTTAAAAAAAGTAATGCACCAACAAAGAAATAATTAACATTCCTTTTTATATATAATAGAAAAGAAGCATTAATTATTATGGCAAATATAAATTGAGGTAACAACCATGAATCCGAAATTACTTTACACAAAGAACATAAAATAACAAATAATGGTTCAAACCTTCCTCTATTAAATGAATCCTTAAATAAATTATCAATAGGAGGTAACGTTCTAAACCAACTCGAATACGACTGAGTATCTAGACCAATCTCACCTCTAAATCCAGCAAGACAAATAAGTATCGCAATTGAAATATTAATCCACCTATTTTTTTCAACCGTCATATCTTTATTATCGAATAAGATAGACAATATTGATAAAAAAGTAATAATAACTATATATACAAACATAATCACCTAAGTCTGTGCAGAAAATAACCCATGATTAAAACAGGCAGATATAATACCAAAATAGCCACTTTCTCTGATAAAGTGCAACATTCAAAAATAGCCTTTCTAACAAAAAAGCCTTCCATATTCCTGGGTATAAAGCCTCTATATATCCAGACTAGATAACACTTTGCTAGGTTTCTAGAATACTGACTTAACATTAATAGCCTTTTGGTTTTTCTATCATCTAACATCATAGATAAAAAAGCAAAACCTCTTATTGGGATATAATTATTATAAGCTTGATTGCCAATTACAGCGTTTACAACTCTTTTTTTTGAAACATAGATAATTTTATCTTCCTTATACGCACTAATTAAACATGGCATATGAAGATATCTGATTGAAATCGCAGCATATGCATCCATAATAAACCTTCTAAAATAGTTAGCCCTGAAAATTGTACATGGCAAGAAAGAAGAATATTTAAAATAATTATACCCTTTCTCAGTTAGCACTCGAGGACTTGCAGACATTCCCCAATCCCAAGTAGAATCAACATGACCTCCTACTTGAATTAAATCATACCTATCACAAAGAATAGCATCAACTACATCTGTAAAACAATCAAAACAATAGCTATCATCATCTGCAAGAATCCACATGTAATCAGTTTTACAATATTCAACAGCCCTAATTAAATTTGCGCTTCCTCCCACATTCATTGAATTTGTAATAACGCTTAATTTAGGAAAAAACATTCGATATGAGTCTATTACACTTACCGTATTATCCGTTGAGCAATTATTCATTATTACAATATGACAGTTCTTAATTGGCGATACAGACAATTGTTGCAATGTATTACCTAGTAATGACGATCTATTATATGTCGCAATTGCGACTGTTAGTTTATTCTCAAGACTTTTCATGCCATTCTTGTTTTTTTATTTTGTAAATAGAATAAATCCAAGGTATCATTAACAATCTGATAGTAAAATAACCTATAGTCACACCGTATAATCCATAGAGTTTTCCAAACAATAAAGTGGATAGCATACTAAGCACTCCAGCGACTATTGAGTAAAGTAGTAGTGGTTCTTGTTTATGGCACCTTAAATAAGTTGCCCAGGAATTATTAAATTGATTAATTACAATAGGAATCATCATTAGGACCAAAGGTAATGAATCTAAAAAACGGTCTGCTAGTAATCCATCTCCAATAGAAATATTTAGTACTCTAAACATTTTAAGTACTAAAAAGAAAACAGATAACAAGAACATGCATACAAACCACATTTGCCTTAGTGTTTTATTGAATAAATAATCAAGCTTATTATATTCTTTATGGGCAATTAATTTTGAATATGACGGTATTTTTGTATTTAGCCAACTCATTGAGAAAGCGCTGATCGCATTAAGAGCAGTCAGCGTCATTCCCATCTGACCTGCAACAATTGCACCCTCTGTAGCAAATAGCACTGGATTGAATAATTGAAAAATAAAATATCCACTAACCCAACTTATTGCTATTTTCCATTGATACGGGAATATTTCTTTTATATAATCAACTCTTTCTATGACGTGGGTAAACCACAATTTCTTAAGTATTGAGAATAGACCTGACTTCCAAACAATCACTAACCAAACAACGATTGATAACAAATGTGAAATTCCAATAACAAAAAGGCCACATCCTAAAGCTAGTCCAATCCATGTGCAGATCGGGACTATTAATTGTTGATAAAAAAGGATTTTACTAGTTTCTTTAACAAATCCCAATCCAGACAAGATTGACGTAAAAGGAGAAATAAACAACTGAATTGAGGTTACTATGCAAACCAGTCCCCAAGGGACTTGCCACTGTACTGAAATATCTTGGGTATCACCAAATCGCTTAAAATAAATAAACCCAACTATTAACAAAAAAAACACAGCCACAATCGCCAGAATAAGATACCATTTATAACAGAAATGGATTAAAGAAGCAAGTCTTGATTTATAGACCGATTCACCTTCATATTCACCGTCTTCTTTTAATGTTAAATGGGAAACCTCATGAGCAACATATTGTGTCATTATTCCAGTTAAGCCTAATTCAAAGAAAACTTGTAACGCTAGGATCGACCCGAATGTAAAATAATACCCTTGTTCAATACCTGACAAAAATGCAGAAATAAAGAAGATAGAAATAACTCCAGTTCCTCCTTGTATAACTCTTGCTATTGACGAATATGCAATAGCTTTATCCATACCAATCTTTCCTGCAAATCTATGTATAACATTCATCATATAAAATCACTTTGATGTGGACATTATCTCCTCAATTTCATCAGAAGGTAGGAATGGACGCATATCTTCAAGTGGACGTGAAGCCATTTGTCCATCTTGAGTTTTAAAATTAGCCTGCCGAGGAACTATCGGTTGTTCTGGATCTACCCATACTGTAGTAAGTGTCGGTCCATCATAAGCAAGGGCTTCAGAAATAATTTGATTCATGGCATCAAGGTGCTTCAACTCAAAAGTCTTGATACCATAAGCCTCAGCTACTCCTTTTATATTACCACATGTCAAGCCGCTTTGTTCATCACAACCAACAAAGTGTCCATTAAAAACGTTGATTTGTGTGTTGCGTACTGTCGAATAGCCTTGATTATCGAGAATAAAAATCTTTATAGGAAGATTATCGCGCCTTACGACTTCCAATTCCTGTATATTCATGACAAATCCACCATCTCCGTTAACAATCACAACTCGCTTGCCAGTAGCATAAGCAGCACCAATAGCTGCTGGAAGGCCATTTCCCATAGACGAAAGGCCTTTAGTTACATATACACCCTGATTCTTCTTTACCTTGAATGCCTGTATGACTGCATCTACACATGTACCGGCACGCCCTCCACAATATACATCGTCAGATGTCATTTGCTCAGAAAGTGCATCTAGGAAATAGAATGAATTTACATACTGTAGATCCTTCAACCACTCTGGATTAAGAGAAGGATATTTCTGATTCCATTCCTTCCCCTTTGTTATCCACTCACTATTGTCATTTGCATGCAAGTCTTCTCTTCCAAGGAGTAACTTGATAAAATCACCGGCATCTCCGCAAACTTTCATATATGGATGCAACGTTGGTTTATCCAATTCAGCTTGATCAATATCTACCATTATATGTTTAGCATTCTTTGCATATCCCGCAAAATTGAAACCAGTTTGAAGCAAAGCCAGTCGTGTACCGATTGAAACTAAAACATCCGCATTCTGCAGAACAAAGTTAGCCGCTCTCTGACCAACTGCACCTGGACGCCCCATGTACAGTGGATGTTCATTTTCTAAAAGATCCATTCCATTCCAATGAACAAGTACAGGGATGTTTAGCTTTTCTGCAAGTTCGCGGAATGCATTCCTCGCATTAGCCACGTTTACTCCATGCCCAACATAGAATACTGGTCTTTTTGCATTATTCAGCAATGAAACCACTTCATCTATCTCCTTTTTGTAAATCTTATATTTATTTTTTACATTGGGAATAAAACCTTCCAGCTCATTTTCTTCTACACGACATGCTTGTACATCGACTGGAATATCAAGCAAAACAGGGCCCGGACGCCCTTCCTTACAA
>MTLE01000443.1_pt1 | contig 29845 bp, 33 predicted proteins | sample 1982461 | NCBI WGS metagenome assembly MTLE01 (sample SAMN05712605, study PRJNA340218) | biofilm metagenome | isolation source: sample SPL anode biofilm adapted to -200 mV | place: USA | collected 2012-02-03
GAGCTGAACGAAGGTCTGGCGGCCAACTTCGATGTCGATATCATCCGGTGCAGAACGCCGGGCTACTTCCCAGCGGGTCCGAAAGGATTTGTTATGAAGACCGTGTACACCCACTCGGTCCGGAAATCGCCGAAGGCATCGTCTCGCGTCACCGAATGGACGGATCTTCTGGCCGCCGGAGAAAAGCGGCTCCAGACAAAGCCGCTCCCTCCCTCTGATGTGAAAGCAGATGACACGGCTGTCATTATGTACACCGGCGGGACGACCGGACCCGCGAAAGGCGTGATGATCTCGAACTGGTCGGTGAATTATGTCACGACGCGTCTTCTTCTCGAGAACGTCACGCACACCGCCCATATCGGGGACGGATTTCTCGCGATCCTTCCGCTCTTCCATGCATTCGGGCTTGCGGTCTGTATCCAGGCCCCGCTTTCGTCGGGAATGCGGGTCATGCTCTCTCCCCGTTTCAATGATAAAGAGTGCAGCCGCCTTCTTCTGAAAGAAAAGGTCGCCTATGTGATCGGCGTTCCCGCGATGTACGAGCGGATGTATCCGTATCTGAAAGATCACGACCTCTCGTTTATGAAGCACGTGGTCTGCGGAGGCGACTGGGTGAGTCATGATCTCGCCTACCGGTATAATGAGATCCTCGGAAAGGACAAGGGGGGTGCGGAGTTCCGTCCGGGCTACGGTCTGACCGAAGCCTGCGGAACCTGTTCTCTTACGCGAAATCAGTATCATGCTTTTCCGGAAGGGTGTGTCGGGATCCCGGTCGAAGGAACAGACATCTGTCTCGTGAAGCCCGGGACATGCGAACCAGTCCCGGATGGCGAAGAAGGAGAGCTGTGCATCCTGAGTCCTTCGCTGATGAAAGGCTATTATAAAAATCCGGAGGCGACGGATGATGTCCTCAAACGCCATCCGGACGGCAAACTCTGGCTCCATACGGGAGACATATTCGCCATCGGCGAAGAGGACAATCTCTGTTTCAGATCCCGTATCAAGCGTCTGGTCAAGGTGAACGGCTATAACGTCTACCCTCCCTTGATCGAAGCGGCGATGGAGGGCTGCCCGATCATCGCAAAAGCCTGTGCGGTAGGCTTTAAGTGGCGGGATGACCGGCGGATCAAACTCTATGTGACGCTTAAGCGGAAGATGGATCATGCTGACGCAGAAAAGGAGATCCTTTCCTATGCAAACGAACACCTGAATCACTGGAGTGTTCCAAAAGCTGTCGTCATTCTTGATGAGATGCCGATGACGAAAATGAATAAACTCGATTATATGGCTCTGCAGGACAGAGAATAATCACTCCCTTTTTTTACATAACGGGTCTGTCCGTCTTTCACAAAAATCCTTTCTTCTCTCAGTAGGGACATTTATGCCGTTGAAAAATCACCCTGATTTCCGGGCATATTTTTGTGTGACCGCCAGCTATAATATGCTACCCTCCATATAGTAATGGTTCATGTCAGCCCGCATATACAGAAATGATTCCATCACCAATTTGGAGTATTCGGATGAGACGAAACGGTCTCTCTATACCATGCTCACCTATGGTGGGACCCATGCAGGACCAGAAGCGACCGCGATTCAGTATTATAATAATCATATAAGCTATGCAAGTCTGATGGAGCAGGTACATGCCTGTGCAGCAGGACTGCTCCGTCACGGTGTGAAAAAAGGGGACTTTGTCACCATTTTTCTGCCGAATATCCCTCAAAGTGTGATCGCAGTTTATGCAATAAACAGAATCGGCGCGATCTGCAATCTCGTTCATCCGTTGTCGACGAAAGATGAACTCAGGTATGCGGTGGAACTTACCGAGTCCAGGATCGTTTTGACCTTCGAACTCAACGAGGAACACTGTTCCGGTCTCGATGTCGAGGTCATCCGCTGTAAAACCCCGGCATACTTCCCTGCGAATATCAAAGGCAGGATCATGAAGACGGTGTACAACCACAAGGTCCGTGATGCCAAAAAAACCACCGGCAAAGCTGGTGAATGGGATGAGCTTCTTGCCGAAGGTCGCGAATCCCTGAAAACCTCTCCTCTCCCTCCGCACGATGTACGGTCCGAAGACACGTCTGTTATCATGTACACCGGCGGAACGACCGGGCCCTCGAAAGGTGTGATGCTTTCCAATGGTGCGGAAAATTATCTTGCGACCGAGCTTATCTCTTACTATGTTCAAGGCCACCCTCACATCGGTGACGGGTTCCTTGCCGTCCTGCCGATCTTCCATGCGTTTGGTCTGACCGTCTGCATCCATACGCCTCTCGCGTCAGGAATGCGGGTAGTTCTCTGTCCGAGATTCGATGCAAAAGAGTGCGCCAGTCTCGTTGTCAAAGAAAAAATGGCATTCCTCTGCGGTGTTCCTGCGATGTATGAACGGATGTATCCGTATCTCAAAGGCAAGGATCTCTCCTGCGTCAAACATCAGGTCTGCGGCGGCGACCGGGTCACCCTTGATCTCGCGTACCGGTATAATGATATTCTCGGCAGAGAACACGGCGGTGCAGAGTTCCGTCCGGGCTACGGTCTGACCGAAGCCGGCGGAGCCTGTGTGATTACTGACGTTCATTATACCTCTTTATCAGAGGGCGGCGTGGGTGTTCCGTTCAAAGGAACTGAGATCTGTGTTGTGGCTCCCGGCACGACCGATGTTCTGCCAAATCCGATGGAAGGAGAGCTGTGTATGATCGGGCCTGCGATCATGACCGGATACTACAAAAATCCTGAAGAGACGGCCGCAGTTCTGCGTGAGCATCCAGACGGCCGCGTCTGGCTCCATACAGGGGACATCGTCTCCATTGAGGAAGGAAACAACATCAATTTCCGGTGCAGGTATAAGCGGCTGGTCAAGGTCAATGGATACAATGTCTATCCGCTCATGATCGAGGCCGTCATGGAAAAATGCCCTGTCATCTCCCAGTCATGCGCTATGGGGATTCCGTGGAAGACTGACACGCGGATCAAACTCTATGTGACGCTGAAACATAAGATGGATCCTGAGACCGCAATAAAAGACATCATCTCCTTTGCCAAAGCGAATCTGAATCACTGGAGCGTTCCTGTCTCGGTATCTATCCTGGATAAAATGCCTCTTACGAAAATGAATAAAACAGATTATAAAGCACTGGAAAAGCAGGAATAGCTTTTCTTCGGTGTTTTTATTGAGAAAAAAAATTATTTTTTGATTGAGTTCTTTATTAATGTCAGTCCGGCTGTTGTGAGGTATGCAACAAAAATCAGGAATGCCGCTACATATCCGTAGGCTGCCGGAAGGACATGCGGTAAAGCGAGAAGCAGAACGGCAAACAAAATGATTGCCGAGACGCCGATAATCACATCGAGTATCCAATCTTTCATACATGTACATTGTGCGTCGTGACTCTTATCCCTTTTCATATCCAATACATATGCATGGAAAAAACCGAGGCGCTAACGCTTCTCAAGCAGCACGTCGTCTCTCCTTCCCTTCTTGGTCACTGTCTCTCCACGGCAGCGGTTATGAAAGGTCTGGCCGCCGAGTTGGGACAGGACGCAGTTGTATGGGAAACGATAGGCATCCTTCATGACATCGATTTTGAGGAGATACACGAAGATATGGATAAACACGGGATCGCCGGGTATGAGATCCTCCGTGACGCAGGAATCGGCGAGGAGATCGCTCTCCCGATAAAACGTCATAACCACCTGCTGTTTGGATCTGACTACACAACACCTGTTGAAATCTGTCTTCAGGTCGCAGACAGCGTGTCCGGGTTGATCGTTGCCTGCGCATATGTCAAAGGGGGAAATATCTCTGATGTCTCGGTAAAGACGGTCACCAAGAAATATAAGGCCCCCTCGTTTGCCGCCGGATGCGACAGAAACAGGATCGCGCTTGGCGACGCTCTGATACCCCGTGAACGAATGTATGAGATCGCTATTTCCGAGATCGCGGCGATAAAAGATGAACTGGGGCTGATGTAATGTCTGCAGCTGCCCAGTCATCCGTTCTCCGTGATCTCCAGAAAGCTCACGGAAAGCTGCTCGATGTCTCCCGGTATATCATTCCCCGGGACGATCTTGCAATTGCCTGTACAACGGTCAATGCCGTCGATCATAAAGGGGTCGCTATCGCGCGCGGAACGAGTATCGGGTTTGGTGTTGATGAACCGATCGTCCGGACACTTCTCACGATCCGGCGCTTTGATCCAAGCATTCGTTCAGCTGCATGTATCAGGTATGAAGATGATATCCTTCAAACCACGATCGAAACACTCCGCGACGTTGAGACGTATGAGCCGGAAAAGTATCCGCCGGGTATTTCGACCATGGACTGGGGTATTGCTTCCGTGTGCAGGAAAGGCGTGCCGCTCGCGATCGCCTGTCCGGAATCCGCCCGCGGTCCAGGCAGGATCTACGTGCTTGGCACCACGCCGGACGAGGTAGCAAACAGAATACTTATCATATCTCAACGTCTTACATATATAGACATCTGAGGAATACTCATGGGAATCAAGCCAAGTTATATCAAATCAATGGGCATTGCCCTTCTCGAACAGCACGGAAAAAGCTTCAACGGCAACTTTGACGACAACAAGAAAGTTGTTACTGAAATCACGACCATTGAGAGCAAAATGATCCGCAACCGGGTCGCAGGCTACGTCACCCGCAAGGTCAACACGACCCCCGCCCGCCGGTAACGTATCCGGCCCAATATCTTTTTCCTGCGTTTTTTCGCATCTGCCGCGTACGTATGCGTGCAGATTTTCAGCTATCTTCTCTCCCAAATTGATTGTATCCAGTATTCTCAAAATAGGCGGGAAGGGGCGGATCCAAGCTGATTTTGAGGTTATTGAAGGTATCTGTTCACAGCTGGAACACAGCTCCGTGACCCGGACAGACCATCCATCGTTTTCCCTGCATCAGATCATATGCCGCATAACGTTCTGCCGCCGCCTTCTTTGAATCTTCGTTGACGCTTCCGCCGGCAAGTATGGCCGGATATCTGTTGGAAATCATCTGTTCGGGCGTGAAACTGTCGGGATTTATCAGAATATCTCCGGTGAATATCAGACCGCGTTCTTTCTCCAGAAAGATCATCGAACCTTCGACATGGCCGCCAAACCCCTCATATACCGTAAAGGTAAGACCCGCAGCGTTCAGCCCGCCGATAGGAGACAGCGGAATCGAGTGATCGGGTTTGACCGAATCTATAAGCCTGACGTTTTCTAAGGAAGGCGTTTTATAGCCGGTCATCATCACCACCATGTCGTAAAACGGCGCCCGATCCTGTTTTTTGACCCGGTAGTTTGGAACCCCGGTCTTTTCCCGCATGAAGTTCTCCATGCTTGTGGCATTCAGATACACGCAGTCGAAAAGATCCATCGCTCCCATGTGATCCATATCGATATGAGTGATCAGAAGTTCGGTCTTCTTTTCAGAAATTTCCGGGTAGAGCGAGAGCACCGTTTTTTTCAGATCTTCGGCATAACAGGGAAAACCGCTGTCGATCATCAGAAATCCGTCAGGTGTCTTCAGGATATAGGTGTTGCTTCCGCACGGCGGTTCGATGCGGGTGATCTCGATCCCGCCAAGCGTGTGTTCGTATATCTCTGGGATATACCCGGCTCCTCTGCTTTCTGCAATATGATCTGCATATCCGCAGATCGCTGAAACTATTTTATCAGGATCATCCCTGCCGTGATATTCAATGACCTTTCCGGCATTGTTTACAAAACGACGTTTTTCTTCATCCGTAAAGGAAAACATACCGGCTATTTTATCAGCTTTGTCGGCGGGGAACAGATTATTCATTGTTTACAGTAAAGGGTCGGGAGATAATATGAATATTATTGTTAGAAAATACGGGCTGTCTTCGGATCAAACATCAATGTATCCGCAGTCGAACTGATCGCCATACTCATATAGAACCGTTTACTGATGTAAGAAAGATTCACAGGTCAGCTGTGGCAAAACAGATAAAAAAGAAAAAGAGATTCGGGTAAGAAGACCCCGGATCGTTCCGGCAGTCCCTGAGGTTCTCCCGGTCTTTTGGAAATTCGCATTACACTTCTGCTGCATGTGCAGCGGCAAGTTTTGCGGCTTTCGCAGCAGACTTTCCCTTTGTTCTTTTCATTCGGAACAGCTCTTCGCGTTCCATTTCATCGAGCCGCATCTTGATAAAATTGCGGGCCTCGATCAACTCCGGAATAACTTTGAATTCCAGGGCATTCACACGGCGCTTTGTACTTTCGATCTCATCTAAGAGACGCTTCATAGTCGTCTCCAGTTCAGCGGAGAGAATGATACACTCCACCAACTCCTCGAATGCATCAGCAGCCTCGTCGATCGCGGCGGATGTTCCAAGAACACCGTAACCGCGGTTCGTAAGAGACTTCTTCACACTCTGGGATTCGATCTTTGGTACAACTACTCCCATAATGTTCTTGCTTTTGAGGTCGATCACCGGGTTTTCGGATGCCGAAAACGCCGCTGATTTGACTCCGATACTTCCGTCCACAGTTTCTGCGATCGCAATCATTTTCTGTGCACGTTCGTACTTCTCCGCAAGTTGATTTTTGAGATCTTTAGCTTCCGCTAACACCTTGAAGAATTCAAGGATAAGTCCGTCGCGCTTCATTTTCAGAAGCTTATACCCACGTTCCGAGAGTTTGATACGCTTTTTCAGGGCGATCAGTTCGGATCTGGTAGGCTTCACGTTCAGCGCCATGACTTAATCACTTCCTGTAGTTCGGGTGATAGGTCTTGATGAGGTCACGGTCGATACGCTTCTCAAGTTCGCTCTCCGGGAGCTGGGTGAACATACCCCATCCAACATCAAGTGTCTGAGCGATGGTTCTGTCCTCGTCGGATCCCTGACGAACGAACTTGTTCTCGAATGCATCGGCGAACTCTAAGAATTTCTGGTCACGCTCTGAGAGTGCGTCTTTTCCGACAATGGCCACTAAGCCGCGGAGATCGACACCTTCTGCGTAACCGGAATACATCATATCAGAGACCTTCTTGTGGTCATCACGGGTCATGCCCTTTCCGATACCGAGGTTCATCAGACGGGACAGGGACGGCAGAACGTTGATCGGCGGATAGATACCCTTACGGTGTAACTCCGGGGAAATAACGATCTGACCTTCCGTGATGTATCCGGTAAGATCGGGGATCGGGTGGGTGATATCGTCACCGGGCATGGTCAGGATCGGGATCTGGGTCACGGATCCTTTCAGGCCCTTGATGATACCTGCACGCTCGTAGATGGATGCAAGATCGGTATACATGTAACCCGGATATCCGCGGCGGCCTGGAACTTCTTCACGGGCAGCGCCAATCTGACGAAGCGCTTCACAGTAGTTTGTCATATCGGTCAGGATAACCAGCACGTGGTAACCAAGCTCGTATGCGAGGTACTCGGCGGTGGTGAGTGCGAGACGCGGGGTGACCGTACGCTCGACGGCGGGGTCGTCAGCGAGGTTCAGGAACACGACTGCACGCTCGAGTGCACCGGTTCTCTCGAAGTCTGCCATGAAGTAGTTTGCTTCTTCACGGGTGATACCCATTGCAGCGAAAACTACGGCGAACTCGTCGGATGATCCGGGCACTTTTGCCTGACGGGCGATCTGAAGGGCGATCTCGTTGTGCGGTAAACCGGCTGATGAGAAGATCGGGAGCTTCTGACCGCGGACAAGGGTGTTGGTTCCGTCGATGGTGGAGATACCGGTCTGGATGAAATCCCTCGGCGTTCCGCGTGCGTACGGGTTGATAGCTGCTCCGTTGATGTCGAGACGTTTGTCGGGGACGATCGCCGGTCCGCCGTCGATGGGCTTTCCACCGCCGGACAGGATACGTCCGAGCATGGTCTTTGAGACGGGCATCTTGAAGGTTTCACCAAGGAACCTGACACCGGTGTCGCGTCCAAGACCGGTCGTGGTCTCGAAACACTGGACAACGACGAGATCTTCGGAGGTATCAAGGACCTGTCCGCGTTTCATCGTGCCGTCGGCAAGAACAAGGCTGACCTGCTCTTCGTAGCTGACCGGCTCTGTCTTCTCGACGAAAAGCAGTGGTCCGGCAACTTTAGAGACTGTCTTATATTCTTTCATGATTATGCCCTCAGTGCCTTGAATTCTGCTTCCATGCCTGCGTAGATCTTGTCGAGGACCGGTTTGTAGTCCTTGGCAAACTTGACCTGCGGCATTTCGTTCTTTGCTTTGACTGCAAGGATCTGTGACGGCGGGATGCCGGCTGCCTGGGCGGCATATGCAAGGTCTGCATAGGCTCTGATCATCTTGAACATGTCAAGCTGCTTGGGCAGATCACAGTAGGTGTCGACCGGATCGAAACCGTTCTGCTGCAGGAAAAGTTCCCGCATCATTCTGGCGACTTCGATGGTGATCTGTTCGGTTTCGGGCAGTGCGTCGGATCCGACCAGCTGCACGATCTCCTGCAGTTCTGCTTCCTTCTGCAGAACTTCCATGAACCAGGACCGGAGTTTGTTCCAGTCGGGTGAGACCTTCTCGTCGTAGTAATCATTCAGCTGAGCCATGTACAGAGAGTAGGACTGCAGCCAGTTGATTGCCGGGAAGTGCCGGCGGCGGGAGAGGTTTGCATCAAGTGCCCAGAAGACTTTGACGATACGAAGCGTGTTCTGCGTAACCGGTTCGGAGAAATCTCCGCCTGCAGGCGAAACTGCGCCGATAACGGAAACAGAGCCTGATCCGCCTGCGAGCGGCTCGACAAGTCCTGCACGCTCGTAGAACTCGGAGAGTCTGGACGACAGGTATGCCGGGTATCCTTCTTCTCCGGGCATCTCTTCAAGACGTGAACAGATCTCACGCATTGCTTCTGCCCACCGGGAGGTGGAGTCTGCCATCAATGCAACGTCGTAGCCCATATCACGGAAGTACTCTGCAAGAGTGATACCGGTGTATACGGATGCTTCACGGGCTGCCACAGGCATGTTGGAAGTGTTTGCGATGAGAATCGTTCTCTCCATCAGAGAGTTTCCGGTTTTCGGGTCCTGGAGTTCGGGGAACTCGGTCAGAACTTCGGTCATCTCGTTACCGCGTTCACCGCAGCCGATATAGACCACGATTTCTGCGTCGGACCATTTTGCCAGCTGCTGCTGGGTAACGGTCTTTCCGGATCCGAATGGTCCGGGGATAGCTGCTGTTCCGCCTTTTGCGATTGGGAAGAGTCCGTCAAGGATTCTCTGTCCAGTCAGAAGGGGGATGCTCGGGCTGTGTTTTTCCACGTACGGACGCGGGACACGGACCGGCCATTTCTGCATCATCGGGAAGGATTCACCGGAGTCGAGTTCGATAACGATCTCATCAACGGTGAAGTCTCCTGCATTGATCTTGGTGACCTTGCCGCCCTTTGCGAGTGGCGGGACCATGATTTTGTGCACGATACTGCGTGTTTCCTGAACTTCACCGACGATCTGTCCGGGGACAACGGAGTCTCCGACATGAACGACCGGTTTGAAGGTCCATTTCTTCTCATGGTCCAGTCCCGGCGCGGTAACACCGCGTGCAATGAAGTTACCCATCTTCTGGATGAGCACTTCGAGCGGACGCTGGATACCGTCGTAGATACTGGTCAAGAGACCCGGGCCAAGCTCGACTGCGAGCGAAAGACCGGTGTTTATGACGGGCTCACCCGGGCGAATGCCCGTGGTAGATTCATAGACCTGAATAACGGTGTCTGCACCGTCGATCTTGATGACCTCTCCCATCAGTTCCTCGTTTCCGACCTTGACCACATCATACATATGTGCATCAAGATCAACTGCAGTGACGACTGGTCCTGCAATTCTTTTGAGTATTCCTGGTTTGCTAGTTACTTCCACAAATCAACACCCACCGAACGTTTTATACGCTCCCTCAGGGAGAGACCTGCCTCCTGCCCACCGATCGTCACGATGGTCGGTTTGACAGAATTTTCAATGATTACCTGCAGGCGACGCGGGATCTGGTCAAGGTCCGTGCTTTGCAGCACAAGTATTCCGACATTTGTATCTTCAAGTACCTTTGTAATGGTCTCGGTAAGTTTTTCGGGATTTTCGGCAGAGTAGGTCTTTTTGATGCCAGCGAGCTGGAACCCTAAGACGAACTCCTTCTTTCCTATAACTGCGATTTCCATTTACATCACCAGGTACTTTTCGAGAATCTCTGCGTCCAGGCCTGCTTCTTTTCCACGGGCAATGGCACGGAGATTGGATACTTCATACTTCTTTCTTTCGAGATACACGAGAAGCGGCGAGATTGAGAACGGATTGCGTTTCGATACTTTATCCATCTGATTGAGCTGTGTTGCAATCAGAGTGCTTTCGATCGAATAAATCGGTTTCTTTTCCCGCAGTGATTCCAATGCATCAAGGAGTACGGTGACTTTGATCTTCTTTTTCAGCGAATCGACCACTTCATCGGTACTTTCAACACTGCTGAGTCTTTCGAGCTCTTCAGGCTTGAAGGAACCGCCGGGGATCCAGATGTTCTGCTGGGCCGCGTTGTCGCCGCCCTGTGCACGCATTCTGAAAACACTGGTGATGTTTTTGATGTCGATCTCGAACATGACATATTTCAGGAACGGAAGTCCGCCCTTCATACCGCCACGTGCTGCTTTGATCAGCGTTGCATAATAGTACTTGTACAGCTCGTTCTCGATCTTCCCAAAGGAATGTGTCTCGAGTGCCTCGCTGAGCCCTTCACTGAGAATCGCTGACATCTGCTTGATCGGCAGCTGTTCAACGATGCGCTCACTTGAAGATTCAGCAATGAGCCTGTCCAGTGTCGGGGCATCGAGTGCACCGGCCGGAACAAGTACTGCACGGATCTTCCCATCGGAAAATCCGAGTTCTTTACCTCGCAGGATACTCAGAATGTTCTGGATATCCCACTTGTGCAGGTAATCACGGGTAAATCCTTTCATCTCTCCGGGAGCCAGAGCGATTACGCGCTGATACTCCTTTGCAAGGTTCCAGGACATGGCGTTTTCAATGAGATCCACACCTTTAAAGGATGCAGAGAGTTCATCGATTTCGCGTTTGTACTCCAATTCCTCAATGAGTCTTGTGAACTCAGGGAGACCCATGTTCAGCATGCGAAGATATTCTTCCCGGGGGATGAGCTTCGCTTTGCGGACCCGCATGCGGGTTGAGACATAGATATAGGGAGCAATTCCGCTCATTACCTCAGTCATTGTTTACCTCATCCGAACAATATCTCCGATGCATCTTTCAGACTTGCTTCCCAGACTTCACCCATGAAGGTCTGGTATGAGAAGTCAAGTGTGAGCTGACCATCGGCACTTTGTACAACGACACCGCCTGCGATGTCGGTGATTCCTCCAAACGTAAATCCGCTCAGGGTTTTTAAACTGCTTAATGCTTCTTTTGCAGACTTTTCGTCGCGTGCGTTCGTGAAAACGACACCGGCTTTGATCTGCTTGGCAGACTCTTTTAAGAGTTCTCGTACCGCTTTTGCGTGTACTTCTGCCGGAAGATTAGCGATCTCCTCGGCGGCACTGGTGTAGACTTTGTCAAGAAGTTCCTTTTGTGCGTTTAAGAAATCACGTTTCACGACCAAATTGGCGCTGGCGACTTCACGGATCATGATCCGTTCTGCCTGGATCTCAGCGTCTTTTTCGGCTGCGAGACGGATCTCATTTGCACGGAGGTTTGCTTCGTTGACGATCTCTTTTGCCTGTGCCTCTGCTGCGGCTTTGATGCCTGCAGCTTCTCGGTCACCCTTTGCTTTGATTTCGTCTACTACTACCTCAAGTCCCATATCAGACTGCTCCGCTTAGACGAAGATCAAGAGCAGTGCGATAACGAGACCGAAGATAACGACGGTTTCCGGAAGAACGGTGAAGAGTAATGCAAGACCGAACATTCCGCGGTCTTCTGCGGTTGCGCCGACTGCGGCTGCGCCGATACCCATTTCACCAATACCGGTACCGACACCTGCGAGACCTACTGCGAGACCTGCGCCGATTGCGGTGTATCCGGATGCTAATGCCTGTGCTGCTTCTACTGTCATAGATTCGATTGCCATTTTTTATTCCTCAGAGAATTTTCGTTTAAGTCCAAAGGGCTTGTATATGATTCCTCCGCCCTGGTAGAATTTGGTAAAGAATTCGACATAGTGTAAACGAATCGGGTGCAGAGCACCACCAAGTATACCGAGAGCGACGTTAAGTGCGTGACCTAATATGAGAATTATGACACCCACGATAATCAATAGTACACCAACAACATTCAGGTCGCTCATGGCCGGGCTTATGAATAAGTCAAATGCCATGAAATTTACAACCATCGCGATCGCCACGGATGAAAGACCGACTGCAGCAAGACGGCAGAAGGACAGCATGTGGGAAAGCGTGTTTGTTGGGATTTCCATCAGGTCAAGTGGGTTCTCTATTGCGACGAACACACAACCAACGATGATCAGAATTGCACCGATAATTCCGGCAATGGTCGGGATTCCGACTAATGTGGGAAGTGCAATGGGGAACTGGCTGTATTCGTTTAAGTCAGCCACACTGAGAATAAGTACCAGGATGCCCCAAAGGATAAAGTTCCATCCAAGCTGAGCAAGGATTGCTTTTGTCCGGTGGCTTCCGGGGTGATCCATTCTGTAGTGATTGATCATTCCGAAGAAACGGCCAACGCTGATGTAAATTACACCAAGAAGGGCTGATATTATCAGCAGTTCGATTACCTGGGGCATCGCATGTTCCATGCCGGCACCAATTGGAAGGTGGCGGGAGAAAATGATCGAGTGCCAGGGAAGACTCATACCAAAGAACTCACTATAGAGCAGTCCGAAGACGCTCGTGGAAATAGCTGCTCCAAGGATGACTATAAAGGCTTTCGTACCCATTTCGCCCATCTTGAGTAAGAACTTCCGAAGGACAAGGGCAAGTGCCAGATAAAGAAGACCGTATCCAAGATCGCCGACGATAAATCCAAAGAGTAAGGGGAACATGATCGCAAGGATAATGGTCGGGTCCAGTTCTTTGTATTTCGGACGGGAATAGAGGTCCATAAATAATTCTGCGGGCTTTGCAAACGATGGATTGTTATACTCCACCGGGATCGCGGTATCCTCAATCTCTGAGGAGTCGACGACCACATAAACGCGTTCACCAGTTGCCTGGTTCAGCGCCGCGGTGACTTTTTCCACTGCGTCGGCCGGGATCCAGCCGTCGATGACGAAAGCTTCGTCAGTGGTTGCAAATCGAAGCGGTGCTTCGGCACGTTCCACATCGCAGGACAGTACTTCGTCGCAAGCGGCGAGTAAGTCTGCGTATTTTGCTTTGAGTTCAACGATCTTTGCGTTGCAGTCTTCGCGGATTTGTGTCTGTTTGTTCAGTTCAACAGTGTATTTTTCCACTGCTGCCTGTACGGTGCCGGATTCAACCGGCAGGGAAACACTCTGGAAGCCTGCATCGGCCAGCTGCCTTTCAATATCTGCTGCATTTTTGCTCTCTGCAAAGACGACTATGAAGTTTCCGTCTTTTCCCGCAACAAAATTTTTCTCGTGCGGAACAGAGATCTCAAGGTCATGCTCGATGCTCCCTGCAAAAACAGTCAGAGTCTCGTAACCCCGGTAGAGATCAAGCTCAAGGGGCACTAAGGCAAATGGTTTAAGTTCATTGATACGCTGTTCGCATTCCCGGATACGGGTCTCTGCATTCGATCGCTTTACCGTGAGACTGCTCACTTCTTCATCAATTTTCGGAAGTTCGCTATCTATTGCTGCTCGAATCGTTTCTGCAGGACGCATCTGGACTGTGCTTTGCGTTGACGGGGCGGTCTGAAATACGCTTTCAATGGAGCGTATTTTCAGCAGGTTATTCGAGAGATCGCCGGCATTGCCAAATGGAACGCCGATTTTTACTCCTTCATACCCTTCTTTCCCCTGCTCTACAAAATCGGTGATGTGGAAAATCTGGTGACGATATAATTCGGTCACAACTGACGCCATCTGCTCTTTGCTCGCGGCAATTAACAAATGGGTCATCGGTCTAGGCTGAAACATGCAGTTTCTCCTTGAACCGCTCTACGAATAGCGAAGCTGCCTGCGGGAGCTTTTTGCTTCCTGCGTTGATCAGGTTATCGGCGTCTGCCTTCCCCTGGGTAACGATAGCGGCATGCTTTGCTGTTGCTACATTCCGTGCATCTAAAAGTCTCTGCTTTTTGTAATCCTCGGCAATGGTTGCTGCCTTGGCAATCAGGTTGTCAGCTTCGAGTTTTGCGTTTGCAAGCGTCTGCTCGGCGGCGCTCTCAGCTGCGGTGATTGTGGATTTACTTTTTGCTTCGGTTTCTTTAATGCTTTTCAGAACCTCAGTTTTCATCCAACCCTCCTCTCACGGCATATATTATTTGGTAACGGATATGTTTATACTTACGTTATTTACCCGGGCTTGCTGCAGTCTGAACATCCATCTATGGTGAACATACCATATGACCGGCGGAAAAATGCCCGGGTGTCCGGCTTTGGCAAACAATATCTAGAAATAGATTGCACTCCGAAAGTTTACCATGAATAAGCCGGGGAGAACAACTGTTTCAGTTTTGATCTCAGCTCTTTTGGTCGTCGGTATCATGCTGACGGCTGGGTGTGTGGGTCTGGTGAATCCGACGCCAAGTGAGGTCATGATCCGCGGAAATCTGATTTTTGTCGACCCGGGATATGTTGACGGGTCGTTTATCTGGAAACTTCTGCTGGACCCAAACGGATATGAACCGGAGATGATTGCTGCGGCGGATGAATATCTGATCATACAAAACCCGCTTATCGAGCTTGGAGCGGGAATCGGCGCACTTTCAGCATATATGAACGATAAGCTGACGATGCCGGTGAATCAGATCTCGGTCGAGCCGAACCCCTATCTGATCCCTTCGCTGGAGAAAACCAAACAGATGAACGATCTCGGCGTGACGTTTGTCCAGAAGGCGATCGGTTACGGATCGGCGAAGGTCGCGGTATCCGTGACCTCGGATATCACGAATAACCGTATCGTCAAGTCAAACGGTGCGATCGTGAAATCTGTGGATGTGGAGGCAACAACGGTGCGAAAACTTGCTGAAGACGCAGGGTTCCTGTCGAATATATCACTTGTAATGAATATTGTGGGGTATGAGCATGCCGTTGTCCAGTATGAGGCGGAGTTCCTGAGCCGGAACGTGAGCACGGTCATCTCGGCGGTATATGCCGACGGAAAGAACACACCGGATTCATTTGCGGAAAAGATGAAGCTGCTTGGCTTTGCGGAAAAGAGCCGGGAGGCTGCAGCCGGAAACGGATATGTGGTGATGGTCTTCGCGAAATAGATTTGACCCCCTCTTTTTTTTGAGAATCGCTCACGCGGAAAGTTTTGCTTTGAAGAATACGATCATTAAAAAAGAAACGACGCACCGGTCGGGATTCGAACCCGAGTCATAGGCTCCGGAGGCCCATAGGATATCCTGACTACCCTATCGGTGCACATGCATTAGATTGAACGCCTTACTATATTACACGTGAGAGTATTTATACCTGGGGTGAAAGGATCCTTTTCAGATCCGGAACGCTTTCGGCGATGAGATCCGCCCCGGCGTTTTCCAGCTCCTCTCTCGTGCCGTAGCCGAACAATACGCCGATCGAATCGATGCTAGCGTATTTCGCGCCGAGCATGTCGTGCATCCGGTCGCCGACCATGACGGTGTGTTCCCTATCGGTTATTTCGCAGCGTTCCAAAACCGAGAGGATGATCTCGCCTTTATGCGTTATCGTGTTTTCCAGATCGCTGCCGGCAATACAGGTGAAATATTTCGCGATCCCGAAGTGTTCCAAGACGGTCTCTGCAAACTGCTCGACCTTTGCCGTCGCCACCATCAGGTTTTTGCCGTTAGCTTTGAGGGATATCAGCAGGTCTTCGATTCCGGGAAAGACGCTGTTTTCAAACATGCCTTTTGCCAGGTAGTATTCGCGGTAATACTCAACGGCGATCTTCGCTTCATCGCGGGAAAGACCGTAAAACTCCTGAAATGATTCGATGAGGGGCGGCCCGATGAACTTGAGCAGCTCGCTCCTGTCCGGCACGGGGATGCCGTATTTTTCGAGCGCATACATGACTGAGTTGGTTATGCCGACAGCTGGGTCGGTGAGGGTCCCGTCGAGATCGAAGACGATATTGGTGTAGGTTTTCATTCCCGGAACTGTTATCTTTTCTGCTGATACTGATGCCAGATCCTGCATGCTCCTTCGTGGGAGACCATGCACGGACCGACCGGGACCCGCGGTGTGCAGGCTTTGCCGAAGAGTTTGCAGTCCGAGGGGTCGGCGAGACCTCGAAGGACCCGATCACAAATACAGCCGTCCTTTTTCGTGATCTTTTCATAGACGAGGTCGAACTTTTTTTGGGCGTCGAAGGCTTCGAACTCCGGCTTGAGGGCGAGACCCGATTCGGGGATGACCGGGAATCCGCGCCATTCGACGTCGGAGGGGGTGAACACGTCCTTCATCAGGTTCTGGGCTTTGACGTTTCCTTCGTAGGTCACAACGCGGGGGTAGGCGTTCTCGACTTTTGCCTCGCCGTTGTTGATCTGCTCGGCAAGCATCAGAAGGCTGAGGAGGATGTCTTCGGGTTCGAATCCGGCGACCACCTGCGGGACCTTGAACTGTTCATACTCATGGTATCCCATGACGGCGCAGACATGGCCCGGGAGAATGAATCCGTGGAGGTCTGCTTCGCCCTGTTCCATGAGCCATTTCATTGCGGGCGGGACGAGCCTGTGGGAGACGAGGATACTGAAGTTTTCGGGCGGGTTCGTGATGAGGGTCGCGGCGACGGTCGGAACGGTCGTTTCGAAACCGACGGAGATAAAAACGACTTCCTTGTCCGGGTTCTGGCGTGCGATCTCGACTGCCTTGGTTATTCCCTGGACGATGCGGACATCGCCTTTGACGTGTTCGAGGGAGGTTTTGGATCCGGGGACCCGGAGGAGGTCTCCGTAGGTGCAGACGATGCAGCCCCGCTCGGCAAGTTCGCAGGCGGCATCGATCTCCCCCTGGGGGGTGATGCAGACCGGGCAGCCGGGTCCCATCACGATCTTCATCTGGGGAGGAAGGACGGATCTGACGCCGTATTTGGCGATGGCGGCTTCATGGGTGCCGCAGACGTGCATGATCCTGATGTCGGTGTCTACTACTTCGGAGAGTTTTTTTGCAATATCCGTGCCGAGCGTCATATGTATGTATATTGCACGTCACTCCAGATAATCACATCTTTTTGAGTTGCGGGCTGCCCCGAAGGGGCGGCCGACCTTAGCGGAAGCGGGGTGACGACTTTGTCGTCGCCCTCAGCTGAGCAAGTTTTCGAAGGAAACTTGCGACCAAGTCGATAGACTTGCGAGTGGGATTGGATTCTTTGGGTGGTACCACTCATCACACCAAATTCACGAAATCCACACGAAAACACGAAACCAAAATACCCCCCCAAAAAAAGAACAAGAGCAGAGAAGATCCCTGCAGTATATGAGAGGCTGATGACCTCGTTCCCGGTAACGACAGACTCCTTCCCGAATACCCTGCATACTCCTCCATCTTCTTCATCTATGATCCGGATCAGGCCCGTCATGCCTTACAGCAGTTCTTTCAGATACCCATACCCCTCCTTTTCCATCTCCTCATAGGGGATAAAGCGCAGCGCAGCACTGTTAATACAAAAGCGCGTTCCCGTCGGCGACTCCCGGTCATTCGAAAACACATGCCCGAGATGCGAATTTCCCGCCCTGCTCTTCACCTCGATCCTTTTCATCCCAAACGACCGGTCTTCCCGTGAAACGATCGCATTGCTGTCGATACTTTTCGAAAAAGCCGGCCACCCGCAGGAACTCCGATACTTGTCCGATGAAGTGAACAACGGCTCGCCCGTCACCACATCGACATAGACCCCCTTCTCATCATGATCCCAGAACGCATTCTGAAAAGCCGGTTCCGTCTCTCCCTTCTGTGTTACCCCAAACGCCGTCTTATCCACCATCTCTGCGATCTTTTCAGGCTTCGGGCGCGGATATCGTCCCGGATCCACGACCATCCGGTTTGCCTCCTCAAACGCCGTCCTGCCGATATGGCAGTATCCGCCCGGGTTTTTCTCCAGATACCGCTGATGATACTCCTCCGCTTCATAAAACGACTGCAGCGGTCCGATCTCCACCTTAAACGCCGGGTGCCGCTCCCTCTCGATCTCCGCGATCCGCATAACAGTGTTTTTCGATGCCTCGTCGGCAAAATAGATCCCGGTCTGATACTGGGTCCCATGATCGTTTCCCTGCCTGTTCTCCACTGTTGGATCGATCACGCGGAAAAACGCAAACAGCAGAGCGTCCAGACTCACCTTCGCCGGATCATACTCCACGCGGACGGTCTCCCGGTAGCCGGATCTTCCGGATGATACCGTCTCATAATCCGGGATCACGCCGGTCTTACCGTTCGCATACCCGGCAGTCGTCCTGATCACGCCGGGGATCGAACGCATAAGCTTCTCCATCCCCCAGAAACAACCGCCCGCAAGATAGATCACCAAGATCCCTTCCCCGGGCAGATATGTCGGTTCGTTTTTCTGCACCATAGCTGCCTCTGATATGTATGAGTATTTTCCCGGTCTGTATATATAACTCTATAAACCGGCAGGAATCGGCAAAAACATCAGCCTGCCCGCCGCCCCGCAACATACTTTAGCTTTCCCCGCAGATACTCATACAATGATAGAACTGCAGTCATCTCCCAAAGTTTACGCCGGGTGGACCGAACGGAGCTGCACACCGGACGAGACCCTCAGGCGGATCGAACAGCATGTTCCGGAAGCCGGAATCACCCGCGTTGCTGACATCACTGATCTCGACCGGATCGGGATCCCGGTATACTCATGCATCCGCCCGACCGCAGCCGACGGGGCGATCTCCGTATACAATGGAAAAGGCGGGACACCCGCCGAGGCACGCGTCGCCGGGATCATGGAAGGGATCGAACGCTACTCGGCGGAAGCGATCCCCCGTGACATCGCAAATCTCTCCTACAGCAATATCCGGAAAACCGAGACTGCGGTCGATCCAAAAGACCTGATCCTCCCCAATTCGACAGACCCGAATCTGGAGATCCCCTGGGTCGACGGATGGGACATAACCAATAACGAACCGGTCAAACTCCCGCTTTGCGCCGTCATCCATCCCAATCCGTTCAGTTATCCCACTCTGTTTCGAACCAGTTCAAACGGGATCGCGTCGGGAAACACTTTGGAAGAGGCGATCTTTTATGCGCTCACCGAAGTGATCGAGCGGGATGCCTGGTCTCTGGTTGAGACGACCAGAAACACCGGTCCAAAACTCACTGATCTTCCGCAAAAAGCGGCCGATATGCTCGCAAAATTCACTGCCGCCGGAGTCGAGGTGACCCTCAGAGACATCACCTCCGACGTCGGGATCCCAACGATCGCCGCCGTTTCCGATGATATCGAACTCAAAGATCCCCGGCTTCTCACCATCGGCATGGGGACCCACACCAACCCGGAGATCGCCATGATCCGGGCATTATCCGAAGTTGCCCAGAGCCGGGCGACCCAGATCCACGGAGCACGCGAGGATGCGACCCTTGCCCAGTTCCGCGAGATGATGGGCTATGACCGGGTCAAACGGATGAACGCCTACTGGTTCAAAGGCGACGAGTATAGATCCGCATCCGAGCTTTTGGACAACTCCTCCGGTGACTTCAAGACCGACATCGAGCTGATCGTGAAAAATCTTGCCGCCGTCGGGCTTGACCGGGTCATCGTCTGTGACCTCACGGATCCTGAACTCAAGATCCCGGTAGTCAGGGTCGTTGTTCCGGGACTTGAGTGTTATACCATCGACAACGAACGCAGAGGACAGAGGTGCGTGGAGATTGAACGTCGTCGTCTTCATCGGTCCTAGTCTGGATCAGGCGTCTGCCAAATCCATCCTCCCTGACGCGGTCTTTTTACCCCCGGTAAAACGCGGCGACGCTTCTGCTGCGGCAGAGAAAGCGGATATCATGGTCATCATCGACGGCGTCTTTTTCCAGGACGAGGCTGTCGGCCACCGGGAGATTCTCGGCGTGATACGTTCCGGCGTCAAAGTCTTTGGCTCCTCGTCGATGGGGGCGCTTCGCGCATCCGAACTGGATACTCTCGGAATGACCGGTATTGGCAAGATCTATCAGCAGTACAGATCCGGTGAGATCATCGCCGATGACGAGGTAGGACTCGTCTATGATGCGGAAACAGGCATCGCGCTCTCCGAACCCATGGTCAATATGCGGGCGAGTTTTTCCAAAGCCTGCCATGACGGGATCATCACAGACGACGAGGCGACAGCTCTCCTTTCCGCCTGCAAAAAGATCTATTATCCCGACCGGACCTACCGGCGGGTCATCAAAGACGCTCTCGTCAGTGACGAAACCAAAACCCGGCTTACCTCCTGGCTCAAAGAGCATTCCGTTGATCAGAAACGGCTCGATGCGGTCGAGTGCCTGAAAACCGTGAGGGATATGCTGTGAACGAACGCTACGTCAGGCAGGTGCCTCTCCTCGGAGAAGCGGGTCAGAAGAAACTGCACGACACAACGGTGTTCATCGCCGGAGCGGGAGGGCTCGGTTCGCCGGCTTCTCTGTACCTTGCCGCCGCGGGGATCGGTTCGATCCGGATCTGTGATCTGGACGTCATCGAGCTCTCCAATATGAACCGGCAGATCCTCCACACCGAAGAACGGATCGGGGCCTCCAAAGCAGAATCCGCGAAAATGACCCTTGAGTCCCTGAATCCCGAGTGCCGCGTCACGGCCCTCTCTGAAAAGATCGACGAGGCTTCCGTTCGCAGGCTGATAGGAAATGCCGACATCATCGTTGACTGTATGGATAATTTTTCCGCACGGTTCGCTTTGAACAAAGCGGCCCTGGATCTTGGTCTTCCTCTGATGCATGGCGCCGTTTCCGGATTCACCGGTCAGGCGACTCTTGTCGTTCCCGGAAAGACGCCGTGTCTTTCGTGCATATTTCAGAATGCGAAAACCACGGCAAAAACGCCTGTGATCGGCGCCGCAGCCGGTGTTATCGGCAGTATCGAAGCTGCTGAGGTCATCAAGCATCTCACGGGTATCGGCAGCACGCTTGCCGGCAGACTGCTGCTCTATGACGGAGCGCAGAACTCCATGGAGGTCTTTACCGTGAAAAAGAGTCCCCGCTGTCCTGTGTGCACAACCTTATAGCCTCTCGGGAAAAACATGTAGGACATGATACTGGAAACATTTCACCGGTCACAGACCGATAAGTTCCTTGGAGGCGTCTGCGGCGGGGTCGCAGAATATCTGGATGCCCCGACCTGGCTCGTACGGCTTATCTGGGTCGTTGTCACGCTCATTCCCTATCTGACGATCCCAAGCATCCTGATCTATATCCTGATGTGGATCTTCGTCCCGCTCGGGCCAAAAGCCCTTGACCCGAATACCGTCGACGCCGAGTTCAAAGTTAAGGAATAATCATGCATCCGCCGGAGGATCCGCAGGATCTGACCGATCCCCCGTTTTATCTGCCCCAGTTTGAAGAGGCATACCAATACATAATCAGGGAGTATTCTGTTGCTCCGCGGGATATCGGGATCTTTATTCCCTGTGCAGTGCGAAAACCCTATAGTTCGAGCCCCAGCCATAAGCTGTTTCATTCCGTATTTGATGACGTGTTTTTGGATAAGTCGAAGTATCATGTCGTGATCTTCGGCACATGCGGGACGGTTCCTGCGGAACTTGAACTGATGTATCCGTTTGCCCATTATCATTATATGCTCGGCAATGTGAAGGATCAGAAGATCAAGGATGACTTTCTCAGGATCGAGACGGGACGTATCGCCGGCTATCTGGAGAAGACGAAGGATACCTATACCTTCCGGATAGCCTACTGCATAGGGCTTTTCAGAAAAGCTATGGAGGCTGCCGTTCATCAGACCGGCATTCCTGTGGAGATCTATCCGACAAATCCTATGATCGACAAGCTTTACGATGCGGACTGTCCGTTTCCGGAAGGGAGTCTTTCCATGCAGGAGTATCTGCATGAGTTCAGAGCTGCCCTGACTGAGATGAGGGACAGGAAGATATGACGTTTCGGGAGGTCGCGGCCGTCAGACTGGATGAGAAGAAATCGAAGTTTTACGCTCATCTGTATGAGATTGATTCGGTCGATGATGTTGCCGCGATCCGCGAGATCCATGAAAAGCTGTATAAAAAGGCAGCCCATCACTGTTATGCGGCAGCCTTTGGGACGTTTCTGGACAGCCGTGCGGACGGGGAGGTCGGCTCTCCGGGCCGCGTGCTTGCCGAGATCCTGGAACGGCACGGTCTTTCGAGTCATGTTCTGATCGTTTCACGGCTTTTCGGCGGGATCAAGCTTGGTCCTGCCGGCGTGGCGCGGGCGTTTCGTGAAGCGGGAAACGGTGTCGTGACGGAGTATGAGGAGAGAAGAAAGGCATTATAATCCTGCGGCGATAAGTAATGGATTATGAGTGAGAGATTATGTCCGCTGCTGAAGGAGGCCTGTGTTCTGGGTTCCTGTCAGTGGTGGGATCCAGAGTGGAAGGATTGTACGATGAATGTTATGGTGCGCTATCTCCGGGCGCAGGATGTCAGAGCTACGTTCGAACACAATGTTCCGGCTGAGTTCCTTGAAGGGAAACGGACCTGAACGTATACTTTTTTTGAGAGTTGTCAGTTTTTTGGCAGAGAGAGATATGCAAAAAAAGATTATCTCTCTTTTTCCTGAATAAACGCAACGATCTCATCCAGATTCTCCGCCCTGACAAAGTCCCCGCCGATCCGGAGGGCATCGATCATCTCTCTCTCGCCTTCGTTCTTCGGTCCGGCTTTCTCCACCGTTTTGGCCACCATGTTCAGGATCTTGCGTTTGATCATGCTGAGTTTTTCTAGAGCTACCCCTCCCTGCAGGAAAAAGAGCGGGATATCGGTGATCTTGTTGTTCTCCCTCAGCTGGGGGATCGTGGTCTCATCAGGAGACATGATTCCCACTGCGGCGGCTCCCTGCACGGAAAAGAGTTTCGCGGCTTTCGCATACCCGCTGACTTTCCCTGCGCAGATCCACCCGAGGAAAAAGATCTCCTCTCCTTTCTGAAGTTCGTTCTTCGCCGTTTCTAACGGGAATGCCGGAAGGCCGGTCTTTTCGCTCAGCATTACTGCATACTTCTGCGTAAATCCTGTGTTTGATTCGTAAACGATAGCTTTCATGGTTTCTCCTCCGTCTTCCGATGCTTTTTGACAACTGCCGGCATCGGCGTGCGGATCATACAATAGATGTAGATATGCTGTCTGAAAAGTTTATTTTTGTGATGGCTCTGCCGCCGTTGATTTGGGACTGCCCGATATTTCAGAACTCAAAGAGCGTCTTCTGCTGCCTGATATCTCTGAGCAGACCCATTTTTTGGATCCAGAAACTGGTCCCGAGTTTTTGCGAGGCCGAAGTCAGCGCCTCTTGAAGCGTTCCCACCCGGTCAGCAGGCGAAGAAAGCGATGCATGGGCGGCTTCTCTGATGACCCATGTCCCAAGAGGAGCCCAGTACTCACCGGAAATATCCCGGATACACAAGACCCGTGCACATCTCCCGATACTTTTCAGATACTCGAGAACTGCGAGTCTTGCCGAATAATAGGCTCCCGCGATTGGAGAATACTTCGGTTTGCTGAGCCCCTTCTCCCCGTCAACGACTATGGTCTCCTCGTCCCCGGACCAGAGAGAATGTTTCTGCCAGCGTTCGAGCATCTCGAACCTCCAGTCGTTTGACGGGATGAGAATGAAGCAAATCGTATTTCCATACAGGGTCCCGGAGAACACCTGATACTCCGGGAGTGCCGGCATTTTTATGACCTCGCGCTTGATCGAGGTGGAGATCATGTCGTCTGTGGCAGTAATCGCCCAGCGGGTGGGGACAACGCGGCGTTTCACCCCGAGAAGGCCGGCTGTCAGGAGGTTTGTGATCTTGTAGACATCCGTCCCATTCTCAAACATGATCCGTGCCGCCTCGGTTGCCTTGAGATCGGTATCCGAGGTACATCGGTCAACGATCCGGGAAACCGAGGCATTGTCGATGACATCCAGTTTTTTCATCGCACCCGACATGCCGACCGGGGTGACGGTCCCGTCAAAGTTTATATCGAACGAGACCGGTTTTTCAAACGCCACCTCGACGTCCAGCGGCCTGGCCGAAAGGGCGATCTCCTGAACTTTGCCGATGTTTGGGATCTTTACATCCAGATCGGATCCTCCCCGGATCGTTCTGGAACGGACCGAGACGATATCATCGATGGAGAATCCCTGTCTGACCCAGTCAAGAGGGTTGTCGGAATCGTTGATCATAAGGGGGCCGCCGACGACCCGCGGATAGCCGTAACTGCCGACGAAAACCGAAGGAGACGCTCCCATATATTCAGAAACGGGTTGTGTGTCTTTCAGTGCATGGAAACGCCGCGTGATCGGGCAGCTTGGCAGACCGCAGAGTCCTTTTCCTTTGCATACGGCACACTGGGAGGGCATGATATCAGGTAGATATTGGTGCGTGAGGGATTAGGGTTTTGTGTCCGGGCTGCGGGGGTATACTGAGGATTCAGCGTTTCCAGAAAGATCTGTTTTGGGATGCACGAAGGAACTCTTCCAGGGCAGCTATCTGATCCCAGAGAGTATGCACCTGGGTTTTCAGTTCTGCAACTTCTGCAGAGACGGAAGAGACCGCGTCAAGGATCGCAGTGGTATCGGCCTCGGATCTTTCCCGGAACGCAGAAAGCCGGTGTTCCATTGCGGCAATGCTTGTCTGGGCGGATCGAACGGCAAGAATGAGTTCCTCTTCCGTCTCGGAACGCGGAATCGGTTTTGGCGCCTCTTTTTTCGGTTCGGTCTGGATATCCACCCCCATCTTTTTCATATCTTCTATTGCCCGCTCCATCAGGGATTTCCCTCCGCGGATCGCCGGGACGATCACCTCTTTTGGGAGTCCCTGGGCCTGAAGATCGGCGATCTTTCTGAACCGGTCTACGGTATTGTCTTCGTAGACGCTGACTTTTCCGATTTTCCTGCAGGGGAGGATCTCTTCATACTCTTTTGCTATTGTCCGGCAGGTCTGTTCGTCGATGCCGAGAATTGCTGAGATCTCTGCGATTTTTTTTGTATTTTCCGCCATACTGCTCTTGTTTGATTCTATTGCACCGATATAATAAAAGGTTTGGCACTCGCGGTATTTCAAATGGTACTTACGCGGTGTGGGCGTGGTCCTAATTTAGGAAGGAGGTTGTTGGGTGTGGACAGATGAGATAAAAACCAACCGCGAATCGGCGCGGTTGGTTTTTCTCTTGTGTCAAAACGAATCCCTTGCTCGAAATCGAAGTGCATCTCATACGTACGTCAGTTTATTTCGGTCAAGATCACAACACCGCATAAGTCCTATCAAAAAGAAAAAAAGAATGATCAGTTCGTCACTTCAGCAATGAATTTTTTGAACAGAAGACCTTCAATGAAAGCAACGATCCCGCCGAGGATAAGGAAGATCCCTAAGAGAACAACCAAAACTTCGGCACCGATCCCCGGCTGAAGCAGAAAGATCAGTCCGACGAGGAGGCCGAGAACACCTAAAATAAAGGTCAGAACACGGATACCTGCCGAAAGTCCCTGACTGAAGGCAAGGATGATATCGGTCAGGCCGGAGAGAAGGGCGATAATTCCTACGCAGATCGTGCCGAACGTGATCATAAATGCAGGGTTCAAAAACGAATATCCTGCAATAATGATACCTATGACACCAAGCACGATCATCCACCAGGTCGTCTTCGGCTCGCCGAATGCGGCAAATCCGGAAAACAATGCTGCGATCGAAACGAACAGCAGGAAAAATGCGACCAGATAGGCGCCGAGATTCAGGGCAGAGAACGGAAACACGAGACAGAACACTCCAAACAGAACAAATATGACCGCTTTAAGGATCTGAATCTTCCAGGCATTTGGCCTGAGTTCCTGCTCAATGATTACAACACTTGTCATACTGACATACTGTCACATAACAGATGATAAAGATATCCGAAAAAAAGAAGACTGTCTATCTCCACGCCCTCTGCATCGCGATAAACTTCTGCTGGGAACTCAGTTCGCCGGGTCTCCGCTCAGGCGGGTGATATCTCCCGTACGCATCCAGCGTATGCCCCTTTACCGGATCGTCGATGAACGCAGGGAGTATTTTTTGTATCAGCACCTTTTTGATCCGTTTATCCAGGATCGGACAGAGGATCTCGATACGCCGGTGCAGATTCCTCGGCATCATATCCGGACTGCCGATAAACACCTCCGGATCCCCGCCGTTTTCAAAGTAATACACCCTCGCATGTTCCAGAAATCTGCTGACAACCGAGATCACACTGATCGTCTCCGAGAGCTTTTCGACCCCCGGCCGAAGCATACATACTCCTCTGACCGCCAGATCGATCCTGACACCCTTTTCTGAGGCGGCATACAGCGCATTGATGATGTCCCGATCCGTGAGCGAGTTCATCTTCATGATGATGCGCCCGTTCGTCCCGGAAATCTCCGCTTCCCGTTCGATCCTGCGGATGATCTCCTGGTCCATCGAGTTCGGGCTTATGATCAGCCGGCGGTAGACCGGGGAAGAGAACGTGCCGGCCAGCATCGCAAACATTGCCGCGGCATCCGTGCAGATCTCCTCATTTGCTGTGAATATGGCCATATCCGCGTAGATCTTTGCGGTATTTGCATTGTAGTTCCCGGTGGAGATGTTTGCATATCTGACGATCTGTCCATTCTCGATCCTGGTGATCAGACAGCATTTTGCATGGACTTTCACGCCGGGATATCCCATTATGACATTCACTCCCCCTTCTTTGAGTTTCGTCGCCCAGCGGAAGTTGGTCTCTTCATCAAAACTCGCTTTCAGTTCAACAACGGCGGTGACATCTTTTCGGTTTTTTGCCGCTGCCAAAAGCGCATCGATCACCGGAGACTCGGAACCCAGCCGGTAGAGCGTGATCTGGATCTTTACGACCGTAGGATCATCGGCTGCCGCCGACATGAAACGGATCAGCCCGTCGAAACTGTTGTACGGGTTGAACATGAACCGGTCTCTTTTGGCGATCGCGGAAAATACGTTCCCGGACAGGCCGGACGGCAGGGACGCGGTATACGGGGGAAATTTCAGGTTCGGACGTTTTACCGGGAACTCTTTCAGATCGATGAGGCCAAGGGGAGCGGCCATATCATACACGAGTTCCGGGACAAGGGAAAGGGCATCCACGAGAGGGGCCATATAGCCAAACGGCATCGTGTCCAGCGTTTCAAGTCTGCTCGGATACCGTTTCGCCAGCGTTTTCTGCGCATCCATGATGGCGCTGATCAGATCATCGGCATCGTCGCCTTTGAGATCGAGATCCGAATCCCGCGTCAGACGAACCGGCATCACGGCGTACACGGTCTCATCCGGAAACAGTGACAGGATATGTTTTTTCAGCAGATCCTCACGGAATATGAAGGTATTTTTCCGATCGCCGACCGGTACGAATCTACCCTTCTCATCAATGATCCTCTGGACCGGGATGACAGCTCGCCCTTTGTCTGTCTGAACGAGCATGGCAAATCCGTGGAGATATTCGTCATGCTGAATGTCGGAGAACCGGTCTCCCCGGAGAATGGTGAACGACTCCTCCTCGAGCTCCTTTTTGAAGGCTTTTTTCTCCTCATCGGTGCACTCCGCATACCGGAGGAAAAATATCCCCTCCGCAGCGAGTTTTGGGACCAGATCATTGTTCCACACCTCGGCCATATGGCGCATCAGAACGATGACGCGTGAGTAGATCATCTCCAGCTGGGTGCTGCTGCCGATCACTTCGCTGAATTCATCAGCCGAGTAGGTGGCGCCTTTCTGATACGCAGGCACCCGGACCATAAAAAATTCATCCAGATTTCCTGCCACGATCCCGAGAAAGGTCACCCGTTCAAGGAGGGGATTGTCGGTATTTTCCGCTTCGAATAATACTCGTTCATTGAATTTGAGCCAGGAAAGCTCACGGTTGAAATATCGTCCCGACTCTTTTGGAAACCGCGTGGCTTTTCTTACATACCTGTTTTTCCGGGTTTTTCCGGGTTTATGTATACTTCCCATATTCTGTATTTCCGTTTTACAATGATAGTCTGAATACTATTTAATTATTTATCTGCGGGCAGAAAATAGTAAGGTACTCATGGACGCACAAACCGCCGGATCACTGAAGCTTCTGAAAAATCTCTCCATTTTTACCGAAACCTACGGGTGTACCTATAATGCAGGGGATACCGAGAAGCTTATGGAGATCGCGCGAAGTCAGGGATGTGTTCCTGCTTTGTCGGCAGATCAGGCGGACGCGGTTTTGATCAATACCTGCGTGGTGATCGGGAGGACCGAGCAGCACATGTATGAACGTCTGGATTGTTATGCAGAAAAACTCCTGTTTGTTACCGGATGTCTGCCTCCGGTCGCAAAAGAGGTTCTCGAAACCAGGTATCCGCATATCCATATCATCGATCCGGATCATATCCACGCCTGCTATATGGAGGTCGCAACGGCGCATTCCGGAACAAATGGTGTTCTCCAGATCGCCCGGGGATGTAATGGTCATTGTACCTACTGCATAACCCGGCTCGCGCGGGGAAAACTGGTGAGTTTTCCGGCAGAGGATATTCTCCGGCAGGCCGAAAGCATCATCAAAGCGGGAGCGTCCGAGATCCAGCTGACCGCTCAGGACACCTCTTCCTGGGGGATGGACCGAAACGACGGAAAGAGACTTCCCGATCTCCTCAGGGCGCTCTGTAAGCTCCCGGGTCATTTTATGATCAGGATCGGGATGGCAAATCCTGATACGCTCCTGCCGCTTCTCGATGATTTTCTTGAAGCTCTGCAGGATCCGAAGATCTTTTTGTTTCTGCACATACCGGTTCAGTCCGGGTCTGACCCTGTCCTCAGACTGATGGGGCGCCGTTATACCTCTGCCCAGTATGAAGAGATCTGTACAAGGGCGCGGGAAGCGTTTCCCGATATCCGGATAAGCACGGATTATATCGCCGGATTTTCCGGTGAGACGGATGAAGATGCGGCGGCGTCTGTGGAACAGATCCGGCGGACAAAACCCGGGAAGGTGAATATTACCCGCTTTTCCGTGCGGCAAAACACGCCTGCCGCAAAGATGAAAAAGATCCCGGAACAGATAAAAAAACAGCGTTCGCGGGAGCTTACCACGGCGGCAAACTCGGTGTATGATGCCAATAATGCAGAGATGATCGGCCGTATTCTCAAGGCAGTCGTGACAGAAGTGGTGAAATTGGGCAGTGTCACGGCGCGCGATCGGACCTATCAGAACATCGTGGTTATGCAGGATATCCCGATCGGAACAGAGATCCGGGTAAAAATAACCGGACACCGGCGTCATTATCTGATCGGGGAGCTGATCTGATCCGAAAAAGACGGTCCCCTTTTTTTATTCGTTATACGCCGCGGGATATCCCGGATATACTGCCTGAAGAGAAGCGTATGCGCTAATTAGTTCTGCTTTCTAAAACAAGAGAAAAATAATGACGCGGGGTTCCGCATCATGTATTGATGTTAATGTAAAAAATTGATGAGAAATGTTAACGCTTTGCTTTTGCTTTTGCGCCCATCATCGATTTCTTCGAGCGGCGGATCCGGCGGCGGATACGCTGATCTGCGATCTTCGGCCCGCGTCCGCGTCCGCGTCCCTGCTGCGGATTGTTTG
>MTLE01001259.1_pt1 | contig 29793 bp, 21 predicted proteins | sample 1982461 | NCBI WGS metagenome assembly MTLE01 (sample SAMN05712605, study PRJNA340218) | biofilm metagenome | isolation source: sample SPL anode biofilm adapted to -200 mV | place: USA | collected 2012-02-03
GTGCTCATCAGCGGTTATGACGGCGGCACCGGCGCTTCGCCGCTCTCGAGCATCAAGCACGCGGGCATCCCGTGGGAGCTGGGCCTGGCGGAAACGCACCAGACGCTGCTCTTGAACGACCTGCGCAGCCGCATCGTGGTGGAGACTGACGGCCAGTTGAAGACCGGCCGCGACGTCGCCATCGCCGCGATGCTGGGCGCCGAGGAATTCGGCTTCGCCACCGGCCCGCTGGTCGTGCTGGGTTGCATCATGATGCGCGTGTGCAATCTCAATACCTGCCCCGTGGGTGTGGCCACGCAGGACCCGAAATTGCGCAAGAACTTCACGGGCGATCCCGCGCACGTGGTCAACTTCATGCGGTTCATCGCCCAGGAATTGCGCGAAATCATGGCGCAAATGGGCTTCCGCACGCTCAACGAAATGGTGGGCCGCGTCGATTGCCTGGACGTCCGCAAAGCGGTCGATCATTGGAAGGCGCGCGGCCTGGATTTCTCGAAAATCCTCTACCGCCCCGATGTCCCCGCGCACGTGGGCCATTACTGCCAGAAGTCGCAAGAGCACGGCTTGGAGGAATCGCTCGACAAGCAAGTGTTGGTTCCATTGTGCGAACCGGCGCTGGACCGCCAGGAGCGCGTCCAAGCCACCTTGCCGGTGCGCAACTGCAACCGCGCCATCGGCACGATCCTCGGCAGCGAATTGACCCGCCGCCAGGGCCCGGGCGGTTTGCCGGACGACACGATCCATCTGCACTTGAAGGGCTCGGCCGGCCAGAGCTTCGGCGCCTTCATTCCGCGCGGCATCACGCTGCGCTTGGAAGGCGACGCCAACGATTACGTGGGCAAAGGCCTCTCCGGTGGGCGGTTGATCATTTATCCGCCGGCGGGTTCGACCTTTGTGCCCGAGGAAAACATCATCATCGGCAACGTGGCCCTGTACGGCGCGACCAGCGGCGAAGCTTACATCCGCGGCATGGCGGGCGAGCGTTTCTGCGTGCGCAACAGCGGCGTCGAAGCCGTGGTGGAATCCGTGGGCGACCATGGTTGCGAATACATGACGGGCGGCCGCGTGGTGATCATCGGCACGGCGGGGCGCAATTTCGCGGCCGGCATGTCCGGCGGCGTGGCCTATGTGCTCGATGAAAAAGGCGACTTCAAGACCCGTTGCAATATGCAGATGGTCACCTTGGAGAAGATCGACAGCGACGAGGAGTCCGAGCAGGTGCGCGCGATGATTCAGCGCCACGCCGAATACACCCAGAGTTTGCTGGCGGGCCGGATCTTGGCCAAGTGGCGCGAGACGCTGCCGAAGTTCGTCAAGGTTCTGCCCAAGGATTACGCCCGCGTGCTGGTGGCCCGGAAACGGGTGGCCGCGCTGGGCTTGAGCGGCGAAGATGCCGTCATGGCGGCCTTCGAGGAAAACGTGCGCGACACCGCGCGCGTCGGGGGCGGTTAAACCAGATGGCCAGCTAAATTTTTACCTAAGGATAACAGCAATGGGCAAACCCACTGGATTTGTAGAGTTCCAACGTGAAATTTCCGCCGACCGGCCCGTGAACGAGCGGTTGCGCGACTGGCGCGAGTTTCATTTGCATTTACCCGAGGAAAAGCTGCGCCAGCAAGGGGCGCGCTGCATGAACTGCGGCACCCCCTTCTGCCACGTCGGCAACCTGGTCGCGGGCATGGCCGCCGGCTGCCCGATCAACAACTTGATCCCCGAGTGGAATGACTTGGTGTACCGCGGGCTCTGGCGCGAAGCCTTGCAGCGGTTGCACAAGACCAATAACTTCCCCGAGTTCACCGGCCGGGTGTGCCCCGCGCCGTGTGAAGGCTCCTGCGTGCTCGGCATCATTGAGCCGCCCGTCGCGATCAAGCAGAACGAATGCGAGATCATTGACCGCGGCTTCGCCGAAGGCTGGGTCGTGCCGGAGCCGCCGGAAACGCGCACCGGGCGCAAGGTGGCGGTCATTGGCTCCGGCCCCGCCGGTTTGGCCTGCGCCGCGCAGTTGAACAAAGCCGGCCACTCGGTCACCGTGTTCGAACGCGCCGACCGCCCCGGCGGGCTCCTCATGTACGGCATCCCGAACATGAAGCTCGATAAGCAGGTCGTGCTGCGCCGCATCAAGCTCCTGGAGCAGGAGGGCGTGGAATTTGTGGTCAACACCGAAATCGGCAAGAATTATCCCGCGAGCAAGCTGGTGCAGGAATACGACGCCGTAGTGCTCTGCACCGGCGCCACCAAGCCGCGCGATTTGCCGATCCCCGGCCGCGAAGCCAAGGGCGTGCATTTCGCCATGGATTTCCTGAAGGAAAACACCCGTCATTTGTTGGACGGCGACGCCGCGCCGGCGATCACCGCCAAGGACAAAGACGTCGTGGTCATCGGCGGTGGCGACACCGGCACCGACTGCGTTGGCACCTCGATCCGTCACGGCTGCAAATCGGTTATCCAATTGGAAATCCTGCCGCAGCCGCCCACCGAGCGCCAGGCCGATAATCCCTGGCCGCAATGGCCCAAGGTCTACCGCCGCGATTACGGCCAAGAAGAAGCCGCCGCGCTCTACGGCGCCGATCCGCGCCAATATTGCGTCACCGCGAAGAAGTTCGAGCAGGACGCCGCCGGCAACGTCACCGCCATTCACACTGTCCAGATCGAATGGAAGAAGGACGACAAGGGCCGGTTCGTGCCGAAAGATGTCCCGGGCACCGAGAAAGTCATCCCCGCGCAACTCGTGTTGCTGGCCATGGGCTTCCTCGGGCCGGAAGACGCCATCACCAATCAGCTCCGCATCGAGCGCGATGAGCGGACCAACATCAAGGCCCCTTACGGCAAGTTCACCACCAGCGTGCCGCGCGTTTTCGCGGCCGGTGATGCCCGCCGCGGCCAGAGCTTGGTCGTCTGGGCCATCAACGAAGGCCGCGCCGCCGCGCGCGAGTGCGATCGTTTCCTGATGGATACCACCGTCCTGCCTTGAAACTGCTGTTCATCGGCGGCACGGGGAATATTTCCACCGACTGCGCGGAACTGCTGCACCGGCAGGGGCACGAGATCTATGTCATTACCCGGGGGCGCGCGCCCGTGCCCCCGGCTTTTCACGCCTTGGTGGCAGACCGCAAGGACGCCGCCTCTATGCGCGCCGCGCTCGCGGGGTTCCAACCGGACGTCGTGCTGAATTTCCTCGGGTACGAATTGGCCGAAGTGCAGCTGGATTGGGAGCTGTTCCACGGCCAGGTGCGGCAGTATATCTTCATCAGCTCCGCCACCGTTCACGCCAAGCCGCCCACGCGCTTGCCCATTACCGAGAACGCCCCGCTGGGCAATCCTTACTGGGAATATGCGCAGAAAAAGCTCCTCTGCGAGCAATGGCTCCAGCGCCAAGCTGGGTTTCCCGTCACGATCGTGCGCCCCTCGCACACGTACTCGAAACTCTGGGTGCCGAACCCCATAGCCAGCTCTAGTTTCACCTTCGCCGCGCGCATCCGGGCGGGCTTGCCGGTGATCGTGCCCGACCAGGGCGAGAACCCGTGGACCTTGACGGCCACCTCCGATTTCGCCGTCGGCCTGGCGGGCCTGGTGGGCAATCCCGCCGCCATTGGCGAGGCGTTCCACATCACCAGCGACGAAGTGCTCACGTGGAACCAAATCTGCGCCGAGATCGCCGCCGCCCTGGGCGTGGACTCGCCGCGGTTGGTCAAAATCCCCACCGATTTCCTGTGCCAGATCCATCCCCGGATGATCGGCACTCTCAAGGGCGACAAAGCCCAGCCCGGCATCTTCGATAATTCCAAAATCAAGCGCTTCGTGCCCGGTTTCCAATGCCGCAAACCCTTCCGTGCAGGCGTGCGCGAATCCGTCGCCTGGCTCCTGGCTCACCCCGAGCATCAAAACCTGAACCCCAAAATCGACGCCGAAATCGAAACCGCCATCGCCGCCTGGCAGGCGCGGGGTGCGCAGCAGTAGTTGGGGCGTCTTGAAGTTGGTTTCGTCGTAATGCCTCTTCGGGTCTTTAGGTCGGGCGGCAATTTCCACGGGAGCGGGTTTTCTATTCAACTCATAATATTGAGCGGTTCAAAATGAACTTGGCTATCGTTGGCTATTTAGCTAACATAATGCCGTTCCAATCCGGCAATTATATTGCGCTTCGAGGCCTGCATGATGGCCGGTTAATTAAAACTGATTTAAAGAGCCAAAATTGTGCGCAGGATGAATTTCAAAACGATGGCGGTCCGCATCGGATTATGCATTTGCCTGCTGCTGGCCACGCGCGTTTGGGCGCGGCCGGTGGGTGGCATTCCCTTGCAAGAAATGCTCAAAGAGGCGGATTTAGTGGCCGTCATCCGCCCGCTCGCCACCACCAATGCCAATGCCTCGGATCGATTGTTTTCGGCGGGTGAACGCTACGGTCCGCGTAATCCAGATGACTATCAGTCCATGAACACGCGGTTCCAGGTGTTGAACATTTTGCACACCTCATACGGGTTGCGGCAATGGAACTCGAACGAATTGGTGATTCTGCACTTCCGCTACGCGCCGAATATTCCGGAATTTAACGGTGGTTGCTTCATGTATTTTGATTATCCGCCCACGGAAATATGGTCGATGGTGCGCGGCAAATGGCAATGGCCGATCGGCACCGAATCGACCCCGGTATACTTGGCTTATTTAAAACGGCATAAGGATGGGCGGTTCATTCCTGTCACCGGCCAATACGATAGCGAGTTTTCTTTTCGCGTACTTTCTACTCCCAGTGGCGGCGCGATTCGCTATTGCTATCGTGATGGAATCGAAGTGCCCAAAATTCAGGGGACGAATATGCCCACTCCCAATATGGGGGAAAATCACAAATTAGATGCCGCGCATAATCTAGGCGTCTGGCTGAATCCAACAGAACATCGGGTGAGAATCTATATTTTGTCGACCACAGACGGTCTCACTGAGACAACCCGGAGTTTAGACATCGCCAACACGGCGCTCCCCTCAAGCTGCGTGCAAGCCGTGAAGCTCGATCCCGCCAGCAGCGAAACGCAATATTTTATTCGACTCACCAAACAAGACGTCAATTACCAGGCGATAGTCGGAATCATTGCCTATCGTTTGAAAGAATGGGAGTTCCTGGTGGTGCCCGATGATTTGATCGAAATCGTGGAAACGAACGGCCATCACGAAATCAAATGCAATCGCCTCCAGAAGAAAACTTACACCCTGCAACAGGGCGTCTTGCGGGAAAAATAACGCAAGGAAAGGGTGGCTTAATTTATGCGAGCTGTCATTTTTAAAACCTTTGCATGTCTGTTCTTGTTAGCAGCCTATGTTCGGGGAGATGAATTGCCGATTCCGCTTATCACGGAATCCAATGCGGTACGAATGGGTATATTAGTAAATGGTTTTTCGGAGACCAATATAAGTTCTGTCAGTTTTGCAAATAGTAACAACCACCCAATCCCATTTATTCGAGGACTGGCGCCAGGCCAGGCCGTGTGGAGTATCTCCTGCGCAAATGTCCGGTTGAGGTGAGGTTCGGCGGTCAAAGTTGAAGATCCTTATGCCGCAGAACGCCGGTACACCGTTCTGATTGGCGCAAATACGGGGAAATTGTTTGTCTCCGGTTTTAATTACTTCTTCACGATGGCAACCAAGGTGTAAACGCACACGGCAATCCAGATTCTCGCGCGAACCCAGGCATAGGCGGAGCGTGAGCCGCAAGCGCATCAATGGCCTTAAGTTTTCCACTAGTGCCGGGCTTTGGCTCATGGGATCCGGGGAAATTCTGGAAAAACGGCCATTGCCTATAAGGTGCCGGAGGCGTTATATTTGCTGATCATATGAGGGGAACCTTTTGGGTGACGTGTTGTTGCCAGCTCCTAATAGGATTGGCATTTTGGGTTTGCCAACTGCCCTGCGCCGCCGTGCCGTATGACCCGGCTGAGGTGCAGTATTTGCGCGCGTTTCTGGCGTGCGATTCGATGGTCACCGGCAAGAGCAATGCGGAGGTCATTGGCGCCAATTTGGATGATCCCGGCACTTGGGCGGGGGTAGCCTGGGTTGATTACGACCCCTACGAGCCCATCGATAATCCCAAAGTCTACTTGCCCTATAAACACGTGTTGAACATCGATTTTCGGCAGCCATTTGGCGGCGCGCTCGAGGTGAACGGTTTTGCTTACCTGCAATTGTGCTGGGTCATGAACACCGCGGGATCGACCGGCAACCGCGGGAAATTCACCACCATCCAAGTAAAGAACAATCCCTACCTGAAGAGCGTGTACCTGGATTACATCGAGGCCGCGGCGGTCTCCATCAGCGGCAACCCCATCATGACTGCCGCGCATTTTCGCGCTTCGGATATCGGAGTGCTGCAACTAAGTGCGCCTGGATTAACCATCATTCGCGCGTCCACTTTGGGGGAACCTTTGATCAGCCTGGCCGCGTATCCGGAACTAATGGTGCTGGAATTGGAGACGGTTGATAATGTGACGACGCTTGATGTCAGTGGTTGCTCGAAGCTGGGGCACCTGGCGGCGACTTACATGAAAAATATGAAGGCCATCAAGTGGGGTGGCACTTTGAATTTGGAGGGAGTGGACGTTACTGACAATGAGGTTTTGGAGAATCTGGATTTGCGCAACGCGCCGAAGCTCGGGTGGATATCTTGCGTGGATAATTACGCGCTGACCAATCTGTTGGTAGGCAATAATCCGCAGCTTTCGTCCGTGGAAATCAGGGGGAATCCCAAGCTCACGACCTGCGACCTGAGTTCGCTGCCGGCGCTGACGGTTTTGCGCGGCGAAGGCAATCCTGCTTTGAGCACGCTGAAATTGACGGGCGACACCCAGTTGGAAAACGTGTACATCCAAGGCAACGCCTTAACGAGTTTGGAGGTTTCCGGCCTGGCCAAGCTTTCCACGCTGAACGCCATGGATAATCGATTAACCCAGTTCGTGGCGAACGGGGTGGTTTTTAGCAACCTCTCGCTGAGCATGAACCAGTTGACTTCCATCACCGCCAACGTGGCGGGCCATTCTATCAGCGCCAGGGCATATCAGGGGGGCGGGTACATCTCTTGCGATGCCGGCCAAGAAGCGACAAATCTGGCCCAGGTTACTATCAGTTTTGATTACGAGGGATTGCCTGAACCGCGCAACACCAAGTTCCAGGAGGTCAAAGGCTCGGGGTTGCCTTCGGGCTTTACTTGGAAAGACCGTTTCCCGGTAACGGGTTCCGTTGATGCCACTTTTTATTTTAACGCCGTGGTCGCCTTGGCGGACTATTTCGCCACCGAAGCGGAGAACCCGTATGCGGAGTGGGGATTCGGCCTGATCTATCCGATAACGCCCACGGTGGGCGATCCCATCGGACCCATGTCGCCGACGCCGCGCCCCGGCTTCGTGCTGCAAGGCTGGTACACGGAGCCGGAATTTACGCACGAATGGGATTTGGAGCATGATATTGTGGCAGGCGAAATGGAGTTGTACCCCTTGCGCATCGCGCTGGCCACGCCCACCGTGCTTTCCATCAAACGCTTGAATCCCGACGGTGAAACGCTCGCCACCAACACCGCCGTGTTCCAAGTGAAATTCAACAAGGTGGTTTCCGGAGTCGATTTGGCGGATTTCAAATTAACGACTTCGGGTTCGGCGACCGGGCATATCGCCCAAGTTTCCGCCAGTCAGGGCGACACCTTTAATGTGCGAGTTGATGGAATTGGAGGCAGCGGCACGTTGCGCTTGGATGTGAAAAGCGCAGGCACCCAAATCGTCGACGCCGAAGGCAACGCGCTTTCCGGCGGCTATGAAAAAGGCGAGAGTTACCAAGTCATCCCTAACACTAACGCCGCCTTTGCCGATTACCTCAAAGCGCACGGGATCGAACCGGGATCGGCCGCCGGCGCCCTGGATGCCGATCCCGATGGCGATGGCATGGACAACCTCATGGAATTCGTGTTGAACGGGAACCCGGTAGCCAAAGACGATTCCGCCAAACCTCTGGCTCAATATCGCAAAACCGGTGATAATCCTGGTTTCGAGTATTCGTTCCTAAAATCCACGGCGGCCGGCGAGGCCTACTCCGTTTATGCCGAATACTCCTCAGATTTGGCCACTTGGAAGAAAGCCGCCAACGGCGAGAATGGCGTGAAAATTACCGAGCAAACGCAAACGGAGGGCACGAAAGTAACCGTGGGTTTCAGCACGCAAAACGCCAAGATGTACGTGCGGCTCAAGGTGGAAGCCCAATAGCAGATAGTATCCAATGCGGTAGTTTTTTTGCCCCCTGAGCCCATTGGTTAATCCGTGGATTAGCTGCGCTGCTGGCATTGCGGCTTGACCTTATGCCATGCGAATCCATAATGCCTACCATGAACTCCAAGCGAAGCAAGTGGGGAGGCTTTATGGTTGGGTTTGGTTCTCATCAACATTCAAAGCCCTTTGGGTTAGCTTTGTTACTTCTGATCTTCTGGGGAAAAGTTTTCCTTCACGGCGAGGAAATCCAGTCCTACGGTCTCTTTAAGGGGCAGCAAATGATCTTCGTCGATGTCGGTGTGATCAAGGTCACCAAACTGGATCAAGCCGAGTTCCGGGCCTGGGCTCGGGGGGATAGTGGTTCCCTGCTTTCCGCCAGTGTGCAGGCACCGTCCGGGGGAGTTCTCAATCTAGCCAGCGAACCGCTTTACAGCGGCTTGGCCGCGTTCAGCAAAGTGGCCACGCTGGAGAGCACCTATCCGGCGGGCGATTACCAATTCTCTTTCGGCACCAGCGCCAGTGGCACCCGGCAGGCCAAAGTGGCTTTGCCCACGTCGAGTTTTCCGCCTACTCCCGAGTGGGTGGACGCTTCCATGATGACCGCCCTCAACGGCGCGGTGGATACTGAGTTCAAATGGAAACCTTTTACTAACGCCACCGCCGATAACCTGATCAGTGTGGCGGTGGTGGACCGGGGTAATCATACCCTCTATTCGACGCCCTTGCCCGGACAGTTGGGAGTGCTGCCCGCTTCGGCCACATCCATATTAATTCCGCCCTCGGCCTGGGGGAACTTCGCCGTGGGTCAAACCGACATGGTCAATGTCATCCTCACTTTCTACAAGGTGACCAGCACGGACACGGCCTCGATTTCCAACGCGGTGGGATTGGGTGGTTTTTATACTTCCACTCGGCAATTGGCGCAGATCACCTGGTATCCGCCGGATGTCCCCGCCGTCACCAATTTTGGTGTGGCTCGAGGCACGGTGGCGTATCAAACCAAACCCGTCACCGGCACTCTGCTGGCTTCCTCCGCCGCGGCATACAGTTGGGCCCATGCCTCGGTGGTGGGCAAAGGGCATGACGTGTCACTTACCCGGCCCAGCGGCGAGACCAGCCCGCTTTTCGGCAGCACAACCGGTTGGTATCGCGAATTGCTGGCCGATTATGCGAGCAAGGAACTAATGACGGCATGGACCGCGTATCCCCCCGGTGAATACCGCATGGAGATTGAGCAACCGGATGAATGCACCCTGCGCGTGCCGCTCACGCTGACTTCGGGCACTCCGCCGGGTTTCGTGACCGTGCAAAATTATGACGACTGCCAAAAGGTAGATCCTAACCAAGCCTTTGAGCTGCGCTGGGATTTAGCCGGGGTGACCGGCGCGGACGCCATCCAATTCCGGGTCGAGGATAACCACAACTCCGTGATCTACCAATCCCCGGGTTTCGGGGTGGCGGGTTGTTTGGCCTCCAATGCTACTTCGGTCACAATTCCCAAAAATACTCTCATCGGTGGCCAGGCTTACCAAGGGGTGATTCGCGTTTATCATTCTCTCTCGGCCGATCCGAATCTATTGCTCGGAGCGATTGGGCGGACGGCCACGTTTTCCGAAACTCGCTTTCCGATGGCGGCGGGCAACCCGGTCTTCGTCGACACCCAGTTAATGCGGATTGCTGGTTTGATGAACCTGGATGCGGCCCTGCTCGGGGAAGAGATATCCCTGCGGCCCGTGGTTTATTATGCCGCGCTGCCGGTCACTTGGAGCGTATCTTATGGTTCGTTGCCGGCGGGACTATCCCTTTCGCCCGTCACCGGCTGTTTGCACGGCTACCCGCAAGCCATTGGCACGAGTCTTTTTCAAATCCAAGCTACCGACCGCTTCGGCCACGCCACCAACGCCACGATGAGCATCACCGTAGTAGGCGAGGCCTCGCCCCCGCAGTTGGGAGACACCCCATTGCCCACCAGCGAGAAGGGGACGTATTATTCGGAATCCTTGAATTATTCAGGCGGAGTGCCTCCCTTAACTTGGTCCGTGCCCTCGGGCCAGATGCCCGCGGGGATTTCGCTCAACCAAAACGGGGTGTTGCAGGGCGATGCGGCGGCTGGTGGCTTGTTCACGTTCAGTGCGATGGTCACGGATGCCACCGGCAAATCATCCACGCAAGAGTTTACCTGGAACATTCCGGATATTACGCCCGAAACGATTGAGACCGTTGATTCATTCAGCCTGACTCCCGATGGCAAAGTTAAGATCCAAGCCAGCGGCAGTTCCGATGCCGCGTACACGGTGGAGCAGGGCAGTGATCTCACTGCCTGGGAAACCGTGGGCACCCCGGGCGATTTGGTCAATAATCCCGCCACTCTGCCGGGTTCGGGAACGAATGACGCCAGCTTCTACCGTTTGAGCATGGTGTCCTCCAATACCCCGCCCGATACGTGGGACGTCGTCGCCAAAGGCGATGAATCGCGGGCAGTGGAGCAATGCGTGGATTCCAAAGGCGCGGTGCTAACCACTACGGACGCCAACGGAATCGTATACACCTTGACCATTCCCGCAGGCGCGCTGCTCAAATCCCGCTGGGTGCGCATGATTCCCGCCAAAGAGATGGTGGATTCCACCGGCGCCGCTTTGACGGGCGGGGGCGGCGTGATTTTTGAGCCGGATGGCACCCACTTCGCGGTACCCGGCCAGTTGACCGTGCAACTCGGCCAAAACTACACCAATGCCTATCTCTATTGCGGCTCCGGCTCGGGCACGGACTTGCACCCCGTTTTTAGCCAATTTTCCGGCAACACGCTCACCGCGCCGGTGGCGCATTTTACGATTTTCCGGATTGATCAGGAAGCCCGGGATTTCGCCAACAGCCGCTCATGCAGCGAAAGCGCCGAGGCGGCCACGAAAATGTGGCAATGGGGAAAGCTGCCCGCAGGCCAGCGCACTTATGCGGCGGTGGTTAAAATTTACCGCGATTATCTCAAAACCGTCTGGCGCGCGCGCATTGAACCGGCGGTGGGCAATGAAATCTACGTGAACGACGCGGCGAACGCGCTGGCCGAGTTTATGTCCGACACCGGGGTGGGGGATGTCAACGTGCGCAGTGCTTTGGGCGGGGGTTACCCGAGCCTGCTTAGCCAGGTGGCCGGCGATTTGCAGAAGGCCAAACAACGTTTGACTTTGGCCTATAAAAACGCGGTTTATCGCAATCGCGACCGCTGTTCCAAGCGCAACGGCCCCGCGCAGGGTTTTAAAGTTCGCTATTATGCCGAACAAGCGGTGGATGCCAGCGACTTGGGCATCATCAATCCGGTGGACCGGAATGCCTTGGGCAAAGTGGTGCAAGATTGCCTGCGCCTGCGCTGGGGATATCAGGGGTTTTCTTCGCATTGGATGACCAAAAACGAAATGATCCCGGACTTGCTCAATTACGTCGCCAGCGTCAAAACCGAGAAAAAAGGCACTTTGGTGTATGATTTTCGCAGCCAAAAATGGCTGGAAGATGACAAAGAAGCACCCTGGGTATGCGCCGTGCCTGACGATGTGGGGGTGTATTCGTCACTTCGTCCCTCCGCCGTGCACATAGATCGCCGGCGCGTTTCCCATTTGCCGAGTTTGGAAATGAAGGAATCCCCCCTCAAAATCAAAGATGCGACCACGGAACGGGGGTGCGCCACCACCAGTTACGATTTTGAATTAACCTCCGTGGATGCCTTTTGGGCGCCTTTGGGCGCTTTTCGCGCCATGGTGGGCGACAAGGAATTTGCGGATTCTTATTTTACCGGGCCCCTGCTCACCATTATGACCGACAAGGGGTATCTGCCGGAAGTGGACTTCAAAACCATGTCCACGGGCTGGCATTTGTCGAAGATAGCTCAAGGCGACGAGGGCGATGGCTGGCGTTTGGTAAACGATGGAGGCTCCGACGGGCTTTTCGCCCAGTACCAAGGCCATGGCACGAAGGGGGATGGGACCAGCTACATGGTGAATGGTTTTAAGGTGTTTCTCTATTACGATCCCATCGTGCGGTAGCTCACCGGGTTGTATGATCCGGGCGTTCATTTTCATGGCGAGTGATTCTCTGGCAGGATGAAATAAACGCTGTGAATTCCGTGTTCTATGCTTATACTAATGGCATCAGCCTTTAGGTAATATGGAAGAACCGGTATTGCTTAAACCACCGCCGTATCTCGCCGGCACGGAAAGGATTCGTGATCTTCGCCGCCAGCGCTCGCTGGCGCCCGGTGGGGCGGAGTTTGGGGTGTTGGCGCGGGCTTTCCTGCCCCTAGTATATAGTCTGGCCGGCAGGCTGGTTCCCGAACGTCCCGAAGGAATTGAAGAGCTGGCGCTCACGGTTTTCCGCGTGTTTGCGTATCGCTGGAAGCGATTGCCGCGGCGGACCGCGATTGCCAGCTGGCTCGTTCGCACCACTTGGCTGGCGGCCCAGCGGCAGCGGCGGCAATTTCGCCTGCCACCTCCCCCGAAAGGCTCCGAAACGGCCCACTACCATTGGCTTTTTGAAGCGCTGACCCATCTGCGGCAACCGTATTTGGACGTGGTTTGCTGGCGGATTTTAATGGGAATTCCCGGCCCCGTCGTTGCCCAAGCGATGAAACGCCGCGAGTCGCGCGTGGCTCGGATGGAAATGGCGGTGTTAGCGAAACTGGCCAAACTGCTGCGCAAAAAAAAGGCCACGGTGGAATTGTCCACCCTGTTGGCGGGTTACATTGTTCCGGTTCCACCGGACGTGGAGCAGCGCGTATTAGGACATATCCGGTCCTGGACGCCGCGCGAGCAAAAAGAACGCCTGGTGCGGGCCACGTTGCGCGCCTGGCGATGGGTGGAATTCAAGCGCGCCTTGCGGAGTTGTGTTCGTTTCGCTGGCATAGCGTTGGGAACGTTTGCGGCTATCGTCGCCACCGTTTTTATCTTGTTCCGTCAGGGCTACTTAATGCCTTGGATAATGGATATGTCCAATCGGCAGCTGGTCAAAGAAATCCCGGGATTGGACCAGCCGGCCCGGCCCTGGCTGGGAGCCGTCGAAATGGCCGCGCCCAAAACCGCCGCCGACCTGTACAGCCTCACGAACATTTGGCCGGTGCAACTGAACTTCACCGCCGCGCAATGGCACGACTTGCAGCCCACGCGGATTGCGACCGCCCCGAATATGTTCCAAGATGGCACCATTGTCTTGCGCAATCCCAACGCCAAACGCAACGGCTTGGCAGGCGTTATGGGGCTGGAATTCAATTGGGTGCCCGCGCGGATGGAATTTGCCGGCCAACAATACGCCAAGGTTGCCGTGCGTTACCGCGGCAATGGCACTTTCGTGAATTCCCTTTTTGGACCTAAGCAATCGTTCAAAGTGGATTTGAACAAATACGTCAAAGGGCAAGGCGTGGCGGGCATTCACACGCTCAATTTCGTGAATTCCATTCCCGATAATTCGTATCTGCACGATGCCTTGGGGCAGCAGCTCTATCGCGCGCTGGGTGCGGTTGCCCCGCGGACCGCGTACGCCTATTTAAGCGTCGACGCGCCCGGCGCGTTTACCAATCAGGCCCTAGGCTTGTATGTGATGATCGAGAATGTCGATGCCCAGTTCGCCACCGACCGGTTCGGCGATAAATCGGTCCCCATTTTCAAACCCGTTACCCCGAAATTATTCGAGTATTGGGGGGAGGATTGGAAGAAATACGCGGGCGTGTACGATTTAAAAACGAAAGCCTCGCCAAAACAATTGGCGCGGGTCATTGAGTTTGCCCGTTTGGTGACTTCCGCGGACGATGCCGAATTCGCGCGCGCGTTGCCGGACTTTCTCGACTACGAGGAATTCTCCGCCTTTCTCGCGGGCCACGTGTTGCTGGCCAATTACGATGGCTTCCTCGCCAACGGCCAAAACTATTATCTCTTCCTAAATCCCCAAGACAACCGCTTCGGGTTCATACCCTGGGACCAGGACCACGCCTGGGGCGAGTTCGGCTACGTGGCCACGGCAGATCGCCGCGAACAGGCTAGCATTTGGCAGCCTTGTTCGTACGACAATCACTTCCTCGAACGCGTGCTTAAGGTGGAATCCTTCCGGGCTGTTTACCGGAAAAAACTGGAGCAAGCCCTGGCCGGGCCCTTTACGGTGGAGTCGTTGTACCCGCAGATCGATCGCCTGGCGGCGGTTATCCGGCCGGCCGTCGCGGCGGAATCCGATTTTCGCCTGGGCCGGTTTGACAGCGCTGTGGCCAATGTCTGGTTAACTGGCCCTCGCGATGGGGTTCCCGAGGGCCCGCGCGCCCCAGTGCACCAGATCAAACGCTTCATCACCAACCGCGTTAAATCCGTCCACGACCAATTGGCAGGCACTTCCGAAGGCTTCGTGCTGAGGCGGGATCGGTGAATCTTTTAGGGTAACTCCGGTCATTTATAGCCCCGGTTGATTCCCAAAATTCAACCCTCTCGGCAATTAAATAAAACGGCCAAAACAAAAATAGCCTTCTTGTCCCGTCTTAAGCTTTTGCGCCAGTCGGCCCGCGTTGAAAAAATGGGAGCGCTGGTGCCGTCAGCGCGCTCGAACCGCTTTGCGAGGACCTGGTTTTTGGGTGGAAACGGCAGATGCGGGCTCATTGGTGGCCAGCGGTTTGACTTCCACCTCGATCCAGGGATATTTGTCCGCGCTCGCCCGCGACCAGAAGAGGTGCCCCGAGTGCCTCCAAGCGTCGAGCACGATGCCCTCCTTAAAATCCTGGCCGGGAGCGGTCAGCACCACCGAGCTATGTTCCCGGCTGGTTTCCAGCCGCGCGACGCCCCGGTGCAGTACGAGCGTGCGCAAGCCGAGGGACTGAAGCTTATCGGTCAGATCGTCCGCCCATTGATAACACAAACCGCGTTGGCGAAAGCCTAGGTTGACGCACACATTGTGCAATAGCGCGGGGCGCACGACGTGGTATTCCTCGGCCAGCTTCAGCGAATAGGTGTGGGCCGTATCGGCCGCCAGCCGGGCTTCGGCGGGAGCGACCTCCGGCTCTAAGGCTTGCAGTTGGCGGGCGAGGCCGTCAGCGGAGGCTTGCCAAGATTGCTGGGAGGCACAGCCGGCCAGCCAAACCCAGCAGCTCATTGCCAGGAATGCCCGGCAAAGCATGCCAGCCTGCTTGGATGCGCTTTTCGCGGCGGGCTGAGATGGGTGCCCCATGGAATTCGCCGGGGATTATGGCGCCACGGCCCCAAAGACTTTTTTGAGCAAATCGGTGGTCCGCGCGATGGGATTTTCGCGGATGCGTTTTTCCTCTTCCGCCACCATGTAGAAGAGGCCGTCCAACGCCTTGCCTGTGATGTATGCGTCGACGTCCACCGTCTCCGCGCTCAATAACGACTTGCCGAAAGCACCGAAGGAATTCACCGCTTCGGCTTTTTCCATGAGGGTCTTATAGGCCGAAGTTACGCCGGCTTGATCCGTAGCCTGCTTGACGATGGGCAGGAATTTTACGAACAAATTGGTTTCCGTGGCCCGCCGGAAATATTGGGTGGCGGCATTATTGGTTCCGGCAAGGATGGATTTGGCGTCCGCCATGGTCATGCTTTTGATCGCGCCACCGAAAACTTCCGCGGCCTGAGGCACCGCCCGCTCGGCGGCGTGGTTCATCGTGGCAATGAATTCATCCGCCAGCTTATCCTGCCGGAAGATCCGCAATGTATTTTCGACCGTGCGCAGTTTTTCCGGCATGGGGATTTTCACGTTGAGATTGGTCAAAAAACCGCCGTCACACCCCAGGTTGCCAATAGCCTGCTGGACCCCTTTTCCGAGGGCCTCTTTAAGCCCCTGGACGACTTGTTCTTGCGATAGTGCCGCCGCCAGGCCCGGGGAAGCGGCCGCCGTTTGATTGGTGGATTTTTTTTGCCAGCCGAGAAAGTCAAACAAGCCGGCTTGCGCCGGGCTCAGCCAGAATAGCCCGATGGCCGTGATGATGGCGGGAAGGAAGTGGTTTTTCATAAACGGGTTTTATCTATGGGTGCCAAGGGGATTGGCCAGCCCTTGAGTTAATACAAATGGGTGGCTTCGTCTTTCTGGATGGGTTTTACAAATTGGTCGCTTTGGATGAAAACTTTGAACCGGGCATCATCCGGCTTGAGCGCTTTGACCGTGATGCTCCAGATAGCCTGCGCCTTGGGCAAAAGGGTGGGCAAAGGGGCCATCGTGAGGGACCCAGGCTGGGCGGTGATCGGGGTTGGCCCGCTGCCTGAGACATATTCCTCGGATTCCGGCAAGGCGCAGACTACTTTGAGGTTAGTACCGTTGGCCGTTCCTTGGTTGGTCACTTTAATCTCATAGATGACCTGGCCGCCGACTTCAATTGGATCCTCCAAATCGCGGGTTTCCAAGAGGATTGCGGGGATGCCGGCGATTTCCGTCGCGCAGTGCGTGCTCACCACGGCACCGCTGGAGCCTTGAGCTTGCCAGGCAAAATCCACGGTTTGCGGCTCCGGCGACACCAAAGTGGCGGTGCATTTTTGCGCGGTTTCTGGAGGGATCGCGGGAAAAGTCCACCTCAGGATTCCGTTTTCGTTGGTGGCTGATTCCGAGGCATTCAGCACGCGTATTCCCTCGGGCAGGCGCAAGGCGGTGATTACTCTGGTGGCGCTGGCGGTTCCTTTATTGGTCACGGCCAAGCCAACCTCGAAGCGCTGGCCGGCCAAGGCTTGATCCGGAGCATCGCAAGTTATCGCCAAGTCCGGCCGGGCCGGGCCAATGTCTACCACGTAGAAATTGCTGCACGGTTTGGGAGTCAGGCATTCATAGCGCCTGCCTTTGGAGGAAAATAAAAACCGGTAGGCGTGGATTGGCCCATCGCCCGCCCAAAGCACGTCCATGAGGGCAATAGGCTGGCCATCCTTGCGGGAAGACATGAAGGGCATGCGCGTGCCGGTGGGCAGGGCAACCTCTTGGATGGGCGCGCTGGCGGCGGCCCGCGTCAAATCATCCAGGCTGCCTTTCCATCCGGCCTGCTGGAGAATGGCGGCCACATCCGGCTTCAGCTTTTCGCTGGCAAAGAGAGCGCGCAGCTCTTCGGGGGTGGTAAGGGGCGGGGCAAAACGCGTGGTGGGATGGCCTAATCGCACTGCCCGGTGTTGTTGCGCTTGGACTGAAAACGCCCCCAGGGTGAAACCCACCGCAGCCAGGATTGCCAAACATGATTTAATTTTCATGCTTTTGGATAATATATCAGAAAATTGCGCCGGCACGAGTAAATCCAGCCCGGGCAGACCCCGTCCGACCATGATGTTAAAACGCCGCCCGATTCGGCCCGGGCGGCGTTAGGATGTTGTCGGCCCATGGCAACCGGGCCTGGTTTTCACGCCTTAATAGACGTGGGTGCTTTCTTCGGCAATGACCGGGGTTTTGAGCATGTTCGAATTCAATTCGAAGCGCGTGCGTCCGTCCCCGGCCTTGGCGCCCTTGGCGACAATCTTATACGTCACCGATTCCTTGGGCGCCAATTTGGGCACCGCCGGGAAAGTGACCGTTTGCCCGCTGATGGCGCCTTCGCCGGTGGCGCTAACCGGCGTGAGTTCCGGCGCGATGGTGACCACCATGCGCACGTTTTGATCGTCAGCACTGCCTTGGTTGGTGATTTTGACGGTATAGGTGGTGGTTTCGCCCACCCCTACCGGGTCTGGATCATCCGCTTTTTCCAGCAAGATACCCGCCACCCCCACCACGCGGGTTTCGCAGGCCGTTTCAACCTGTTTGGCGCAAGTTCCTTTAGCCATGGCATTGAACTGGAAGTTGCCTCCGGTGGTGCTGACAAAGGTGACGCCTAGCACCTTTTCGGTGTTGACCGCTAGCGAACCGACATCCCAGACCACACGATTGTCGACCACCCGTCCCTCGGCGGTGGCAGAGCGGAAAGTCAACCCCGCCGGGATGGGCACTTGCACCACGGTGCCCGCCGCCGGCGCGTCGCCCGTGTTGACTACGGTGAATTGAACCTCAAAGGGGCGGCCCATATAGCGTTCATCCGGCGCTTGGCACAGGATATTCAGCACGGGCTGGTGCACGATGGTGGTGGCCGAAGCGTCCGCCGAAACCCCCTGGCTGGCCGTTGCTTTGGCCGTGTTTACAAATTTGCCAGTCTTGGAGGCGGTCGCGTTGAACGCCACTTCTTTGCTTTCCCCCGGCGCCAGGTTGCCAACGTCGAAACTCAAGCTGCTTTTGCCCTCGCTCAACAAACCTTCGGGCAGAGTGTCGGCCACTCGCACTCCAGTCAAGGTGCTGCTGCCGGAGTTCTTGACCACGAGTTTCATTGGGATGTTATCGCAGATCAGCGCTTCCGCAGGCGCGCTTTTGGTTAATTGGATGCCGGCTTTCAACACCTGGATTTCCTCGCACAGGATCGGGCTGTACGTAGCCCATCCGCAAGTGTCCACCGAGCCTTCCTCGGCGCTGGCGCCGGTGATTCGGATGGTTTTTGATTCCTTGGGGCCCAGCGTTTCCAAATCCCATGTCGCCACTCCGTTTTGAAGGGAGGTGGGTTTGGGATCGGCTTCGGCTGCCACAAAATTAGGGGTTACGCGATCGGTTAACATCACCATTTGGATCGGATAGTCCGTGAGGTTGCTCACTTTGTACAAATAGGTGAACTTTTGTCCTGCCAGCACGGCCTCCGGCACCGACTTCTCAACGAGGAGGCCGCTGCTATCGCGCAAACCGGTGGGGAAGGCCATGGAGCCACGAATCCAGGTGGCGCCGTCTTCCTGGTATTTGGTGTAGGATGGGCCGTAGCCTGGCTTGGCCATTGGCTCCGGCGCTTTGGCCACTACCGGCGCGGGTTGATATCGGCCTTTTTGTTGTTGTTGTTGAGCGCACCCGGCAAACACTAAGCCCGCAAGGACGCAGCTTAACATGGGGATATAGTTCCCTGGTTTGGCTTTCATAGATTTATGGTATAGTTTGGTATTTGTCAGTTGATTTCAGGCTAAACAGTTAAGCGTTCATTCCCCTCGGGGTTGCGAACCGCGGCGACATATTCCAACCCGCGCGTTTCGGAAACGAACAGGAACGTCAACGATGGCCGTTCGGAAGCAGATTCCATCAAGGCCAGCAGCTGGGTATATCGCGGTGAACGCAGTTGATCCTCCAATTCCTCCCGGCTTTGCCACTGCTCCTCGTAACGAATGACGTTCTCTGCGTCGGCGGCCTGATAAAGTTCGCACGCGATAAATCCCCGCTCGGCGCGCGCCGCCCTCATCAAGGAGCGCAAGGCCTGAAGCGTGGCCAGCTGGCGTGCTGGCGAACTTTTCATTTGCAGCACGGTTTGAATCACACGAAAGACTCTGGCAAGAACGATGCCAACGAACCGTGGGCCGCATGAATTGTTTGCAACTTGCCTGGCCCCTGAAAGTTGTGATTTGCGAGCCGGCGCCCCCTCCCGCGAATGGGCTTAGCCTTGGCTCCAATTAGTTGGAGAAACCACCAGGTTTTGGAGACGGGGCCCCGGGGGATTCCAATTTATTGGAGTTTTTTTTCGCGGCGGCTCCGGAAATATGATAATGTAATCCAGCCGTTTGCGGAATTCCTGTATTCGGTGTGTTGGTCTTAAAGGAGGGCATGAGCAGCGGTTTTCAACCTTCGCGATGCGATCGTGAAACTAGCGCTTTTCCTGGTGGTGGCATGCGTTTCCTGAATCGAGGCGGGCTGAATACGGGGCCGTGAAAATTGGGGGGCGTTTCCGTGAATCATTTTCTAAGCACACCGGAAGCTGCGCAATTCCAGCGCGACGGTTTAACGAGTGTCACTAACTTTAGCGTGATGCCGGTGGAATTGGCCGTCCTTGATGCCAACGGTATGATCGTCTTCGTGAATGAAGCCTGGAAGCGCTTTGCCCGGGAAAATGGCTCCAATCCCGCCTGGGTATCCTGCGGTGTGAACTATTTGGAAGTCTGCCGGCGGGCCGCCGGCGCTGGCGATGAACAGGCCGCCCGGGCGGCGCGCGCCATCGAAGGCGTGTTGCGGGGCGCCAGCGGGGGCGAACAATTGGAGTACGCCTGCGATTCGCCGCGCGAAACCCGCAGTTTTCTCATGAGTATCACCCCGCTCGCGGACAACGAAGCGGGCGCGGTCGTGGTGCATTCCGACATTTCACAGCTCAAGGCCGCGGAACATGCCATCCGCCAAGCGCTGGCCGAGGTTGAACGCTTGAAAAGCCGCATCCACCAAGACAACACCTGCCTGCCAGAACGGACGCGGGCAGGCCAAAGCCACATCCGGGTGGTGGGGCAAAGCAAAGCCATCCGCCAAGTGTTAACCCAAGCGCAACAAGTGGCGGCCACCGATTCAACGGTGCTGCTGCTGGGTGAAACCGGCACGGGCAAAGAGTTGATCGCCTCCACCATTCACGATTTAAGCCGGCGGCGGGACCGCCCGCTGGTCAGCGTCAATTGCGCCATCATGCCGGCCGCCTTGGTGGAGAGTGAATTATTTGGCCGCGAAAAAGGGGCCTTCACCGGATCCTTGGCCCGCCAGATCGGGCGGTTTGAACTGGCGGATCGTTCGACGATCTTCCTGGATGAAGTCGCGGAATTGCCCCCGGAAGTGCAGGCCAAATTGTTGCGCGTGCTCGAAACCCGTCAAATCGAACGCTTGGGCAATCCCAAGCCGGTGCCGGTGGATGTCAGGATCATCGCCGCCACCAATCGTGACCTGGAACAGTCGGTCGCGCAAGGCAAGTTCCGGCAGGATCTTTATTACCGATTGAATGTGTTTCCCATCACCTTGCCCGCCTTGCGCGAGCGCCGGGAAGATGTCCCCCTGCTGGTTTGGGCGTTCGTTGAAGAGTTCACCAAAACATTCAACAAAAATATCGAATCCATTGATCACGAAGTCATGTCGGCCCTCAAAGCCTACGAGTGGCCGGGCAACATCCGCGAACTTAGGAATTTAGTCGAACGAGCCATGATTGTCGCCCGGGGGCCAAAATTGCAGATTCAGTTGCCCGCCGCATCGGCGCTGTCCGCCCCGGCCACCCCGCAAAAACTGGAAGATGTGGACCGCGAGCATGTGCTGGGAGTCCTCGAAAGGTCCGGTTGGCGCATCCGGGGCCCGAATGGCGCGGCCCTCAAACTGGGGCTCAGGCCGACTACGCTCGAAGCGCGGATGGCCAAACTGGGCATTCACCGCCCCCGAAGCGTCGCCACGGATTGAATGAAGCTGATCGGCAAATTAAAATGCGGCCAGCCTGATACCTCTCGGCCTTGGCCGGCCGGACATTCATGAGTATTGCTTTGATTCGGGGCCTGGTCGCCCTGCTTTTTGGGAGCTGCAAGCTGGAGGGGCGTGTCTGTCCGGCAATAACCGTCCGCCTATCCATATCAAATAAGGTTGGGGACAGTAATGCCGTGCATGCTCTCACGAATCCGCTTGCCGAGAACATTGATTCTGCCATAGTCATCGCCGTCGCTTGCGTAGGTGACCGGTTGGGCATCTTCAGATGAATGCGGTGTCCCGCGGGCAAGGATCTTTCAGGGCACCCTTTTGAGGTTGCATCGGGCAAGATTACGGGATACAAAGCGAAAAACGGAACTAACCGATTCGTTGCAAGTGATTGCTAGACTAAGGCGGGAAGGGTGGCTGAGTGGTCTAAGGCGCCTGACTCGAAATCTTCCTAAACTTCTGAGGCTCAATTGTATATAGCTGGACTTCAAGGGACTCCGTTGGTCCTCGTTTTAACGCAAATTGACTATTTTGACCACTTTTGGCCCCATTTTTTGTGGTGCGGGATACAAAACGGGATACAAAGATTTTTGTCGATGGGGTCACCTTTACCTGCAAGTTGGCACTCTCTGAGGCAGCCTAACTGAAAATTCCCCCTACCCTTTCCACTTGCCTAGTGCTGCATTTGGGTTTTATAGTCACATTGTATCCGACAGCATTCTGCCTCACCTTTCTGCCTGAAAAGACTTTCCCTTGCCCAATGAATCCGCTCCAGTAAAACCGGAGAACCCAACAACGGTTCTCGCTCCGAAGGACTATTTCCTTGGGCCCGTTTTTGCCGCCGTCCCACAGGCTGGCCCGCGCCAAATTGAAATTGATAATCGACGTTACATGATTGGTGGTTTCCACCCCTTGCGGCCTGAATTGCATCCTCCCGCTCTGGATGTACGCCATGCCCGGGCCATTTTCGCGCTGCTCAGCTTTCGCTCGATTTACGACGACACCCGGCTCATCCGGTTTTCGTTTAATATGTTATGCCGCCGCTACGCCGCCACCAATGGCGGGCGGTATGCGCGTGCGATCCAAAAAATCCTCGCCGATTTAACGGATTCCTACATTCGGGTGACCGACCTTAACACTCATATTTCCCATGACTATCGGCTGATTGAACGCATCGATATTGAGCGCCATCCCATTCGCCGTAGGGACGCTAAACTAGCCAGCGATCCCCAAACCGAAATGTGGTTTAATGGGTGCGAACTCTCGCCCGAATTTTACTCGATGCTCAACCGGGTGGCCGAATTGCAACGACTCAAACTAAGCGTCTTTACCTCCATCCGCTCGCCGCTCGCGCAAGCCATTTACCTGTACATCCCCAGCCGGGCGGATCATCACGACGCACGCAAGCCCTTTGAAATTACCCTTACCAACCTGCTCAACCAGGTCTCGTTTCCCGTGGCTCAGCATCGGTCCAAGCGCAAGCAACTTTTCACCAATCACCAGGAGGAAGGCCGGTCCATCCTGCAACAAATCGACGGTTTGGAAACCCTGAACGGAATTTTCCGGGCCACCCTGACTGAGACCGCCGATAAATCGGATTACAAGCTTTTGACGTGGGTGGAAAAAAAGCCCCGGAAGAAGCTCACCGGCGAGGATTCCAAACTTGTCGACTCCTATATAAAAAGTGGCCGACCAAGGGAATACCTCGATCAGGCCTTGGCCAACATCACCAATCTTTCCGACTACGAGCTGGATCTGTTAAAAGCCGCCCAGGTGGATATTCCCAAATCGGAGCGGTATCTCAAAATGGCCAAGGCTATCTTGAAAGAAAGTCGTTTTGTGACTTTGTTAGGAGAAGCCAAGGCGGACGCACTGGAGGGCCGCCCGGCCACTAAGAACGAAACTGCCCGTTTGATCCATCGCATCCAAGCCGCCATTGGCACGCCTGTTTCTCGGGCAAAATCAAGCTAGATGAAAGACAAGGTTTGGATAACAGGGGAAAAGGTCGACACCCGAACGGTTTGGACAATGGGGGAAAAACCCACATAGTGTTTGGACAACGGGGGAAAAAGCGGTATCCGGTTTGGACAGTGGGGGAAAAAGCGGATGCCAACAATTTCTTATGTTATTTATTATCAGTATCTTATGTAATATGACGGTTTCCCTCCCATAAATGATTCCCATCTATGTATTTCCCATTGGGAATGCGATTAAAATCGAACTGGGACCAGGGACCGCAGCGAAAAGATCGGCAACCACCATCCGGTTTTGGCCTTAAACCCACGGTGGTATTTTAGTATAGGCCAAACAAGTGTCATTCGGCGGACTGGTATTGAAATATAGGTCTATTCGAGGGGATGGTATCAAACTATAGGCTTTGCGGTTGACCTCTCGTAATCCGCTTACATGATAGAATTATGGACTCCTGCCCCAAGTGTGGAAATCACCGACTCGCCAAAGATGGGATTGTCCGTGGCCGCCAGCGCTACCACTGCCAAACCTGCGGGTTCCGGCCCTCCGTCCTCCGCAAGAGCAACTGCCTCACCCCGGAACAGAAAAGCCTAGCCTTGGGAATGCGGAAGGAAGGTCTCGGCCTCCGCGCTATTGGACGGGTTTTCGGCAAGAGCCATATTCCTATTTTGAAACTCGTGCATGGCCAGGCGGGGCAGAACACCCGTGAGACTTAATTCTTCCCCGATGGTTTATCCAGCCCAGACACATGATATATGATATTATAATTCATGATGGCGATTCGAACTCCCCACTCACCGGTTAAGATTTTTTCCCGTGCGAATTAATCTTGAGGGGCAAGGCCAATAACCGGGCTTTTAGGGGAGATTCGGTAATCGCGCTGGGAGGCGTTTATAAATTGAGGATCAGCAGCTATCGAATGGCGGTCAAAACCACGAGCCTGCAAGAAGTCCATTAATGTTTCTGGGCTGATGGACTATTGCCCCCAGAGCATGCTTGTCTCTTTGGAATCTATCGCACATTCAAACGCCCCCTGCAATCTCCGCCCTGTTGTGGCCTTGCTGTCATAAATCGTACATTCATTTTATGTTTCCTCAGTGTTTTTAATTTGAATCAACGAGTAAAATATCTCCCGGTCGCGTTATTTTATTGAATATAAGAAATATCTGCTGTATTATAGAATCAACATTTGCAGACAGTGAATGGCTTATATCGCCAGCGATGGTTCAGAATATCAAGCCGCTGACCGCGCCATTTTAATGAAATGAAATTACTATGTGTAAAAAGGTTGCGAAGCGTGCCAAAAGCTTCTGGGACCTTCCAGCAGCTATGTTCGAGGCTGTTACTTTTCAGTAGGGGTCTGGGACTGGTGAAGTTATAAATGCGATGGATGAAGTGGTCGAGGGAAGGACGAGGATGGGGAGACGCGTTTCTTATGTGATGGAGACGGCAAAGTACGATGCCCCAAATGCGGTGGAATGGGCTATTTAAACAACGCTGATTATTGATTAATAATGACAGCTTTGGGGCCTAATGCCAAGCGCTGAACTCCTCGATGAAACCGAAATAGCAGATTAGAAACATCAGGCTTTGAGCTTGCGAGGGCAATCTTTCGGAGCAGAAAGCAAACTACACATGGCAAAACTAATTGTAATCGTCGGAATGGGCGGATCAGGAAAGTCCACACTCTGTAAAGAAATCGAATCATCGCGGAAGGCTATTGCATTCTCAGATGCCACACTTGCGAACTGCGACCGCAAGCGCGCTGGTTATAAATGCCTCGGTGAGATCGTTGCTCGGCTTCTGCGATTCAACCAGGATTGCGTAATTGACGAGTCTCACCTCACAGTTCCAGAGTTTCGAAATGTTTTCAGGAAATTCTGTGACGACTTCTTATGCGGAGTAGAACAAGAGTGGATCTTTTTTGAGAAGGATATATTAGGCTGCATCAACAACATTTATCAAGACAGTAAGAACGAACGTGCAGAGTTGAGTCGACTTGAGTCGGTTATTTCTCAGAGCAGGGTCTATGTTCCCCCTGAGCCAGAGACATTTCCCGGATACCATAAGCCACGACCTGTCTTCCGACCATTGAATCCGCAATTTGTTAACGAACCGGACGCGCTTACGTGGCTCCAGAGCGAGATCGCAAAGCTCAAGTCAAATACATGAGCATGACTTGGCAGCAGCAGCTTCAACTTCTCCACATAATGGAGGGTTCATTTCCATTGTCATGCCCAATCGTCATGGATACATCGCCAGTTTCTGACACCGAAGTGCGTCGTGCATTTGAAGCAGTCGAGCTATCCTCCCGCGAAGGAGTTGACGCGTCCGAGCGGCACTTCTCGCGATCAGGGCGGTGGCCAGAGAGTATGACGCAGAACAAGCGGTATTTTCTCCGCCAGAGGATCGAGTTTGCGATTTGGGTGACACTTGACCTCGTAGCTACTGATAGCAGCGTTAAAAATCCATCCTTCCCAATCTGCCGCATAAATTTGAAAAGGAAAGCCAAGTCGAGTGGTTTTTGATTTGGGCATGGCGAGTTCTTGGCGCGAAACATTGGTTAGAGAAGATTGTTGCCAACGAATTATTGAGACGAAGTAAGACATGACTAGCCTCTGAAATGAAAAGTCGCATCATGTATATCGAGGACAAGAGTGGGGGCCTGATTGGTCCGAGACGCATCGGGCGGGTCAAGTTCTCTAAGACCGGGTGGATATTTTACTACCGCAGTAGAAGTTTCCAAAGTTTGAAGGATCTGGGATTTAAAGCTAATTATTACAATCTCGAAACGGGCGACAATTACTGGATTTCCGGCCCCAAGCGCGACGCTGGTGAAGCTCTCTATGAGGGTAGTTTACCCATCAAAAATGACAAGGACGAGCGGGAAGAATATTGGCTTGCTATCAGACGACAACCTGAAAAAACGTATGATCATGTCGTTTAATGAATCTAACGGGACGAACTTTCGCGCCTTGTTCCTATTCGTTGCTAGGCGGGAGATGGGAAACGCGTTTTCCGCTCGGTCACCGTTCTCTGCGAAAACCACCACTCATATCAAACTTTAGGGAATATCAATACCATATGCGCATCGATCCAGACTTCAGCGAGGACACGGTATCTATCGCGATCGCGATGTATCTAACAGCTTTCTCATTTCCTCATCTTCGATTCTCTATTGAACCTTTTTCGCAAAGTCGAGAGCGATGGTTGGGCGCTGACGTGCGGCTTTTTGACCATGTGCTCGGAATTTATCCCTTCTACATGCAGTTCAAGCGGCCCCAAGCTTATGTGGACGGCAGCAATGCCAAGATTATCAAGGATCGGAAGGCTCAAATTCCGACTCTCTCCTCAAGTCCGCACGCACTCTTTTTTAGCTTGCGAGAGAAACTCCCCGAACACTCGGACTACCAGCACAACATCCTATGGAAATTGAATCGGCGTCTTCGTCGGCACAATTTGGGTGATGCCGCATATGTATGCCCACTTTTTCTGAGCCGGCAGGCGTACTTAACTCAAGCGCATAAGTCCAGCCTGTGTCGATTGTCTGGGTCCGGAATGTGGTATCCCTATGAATTTCGGGATGTGCTGATAGCCAACGGTAGAACGAGGATGAATTTTGGTCGAGTCCCGATTTTCAAGGAGCACGTAACCATTCCTCCACACGCCAAGGTGTCCTCTGCCAAGCACTCGTACAGCTTCCTCAAAGATGGTAGCGGTGTCTGCTTCCACTCTCCAACGTCTCTCCCTGACTTGTCACGTCGCTTATCATCTTGGTTGTCGGACCTAAGTACAGTGTTCCTTGGCCGCAATAACCTTGTCCAACGCAACTCCGCCACCGAACAGTTGGCGTCACTGCTCTCAGATGGTGAGCCAGATGATCGACTGGATTTTGTTCTCGACGCGAAGTCCCGAGAAGAGGGGTTTTCTTTATGGCTCAAATGGGGTGACTACCTGTCGACCCATTACGCAATTGAGCAGTACGCCTTCATTGCATATGCGTCCTAACACACCTCCTACAGTGAGCCACTCTGACGCACTGGTCGCCTATTCCTTGAGTCACTTACGCTGGGTTGCCGAGGGGGCTTCGTTCGGTAAGAAGGTAACTTCACGTTCAAGCATGTGAAATCAAATGAATGCCATCAATATAACCTTGGGTGTCTTAAGCACCATCCTTCTTGGAGTAATTGGTTCGCTGATTGCGAGTTTCCTTTATTCCCCGCTTTGGGATCGCTGGGTCGCTCTCCTTGTTCGGTTCTTTGGATGGGTTCCTTTACGGCGTCCTGCACGTTTCGCAGGAATTTGGAAATCAACTTGGGAGGTGGACAGTATTAGTTATCCGTCATCAATGGTAGACGACAAGGTTGAGGTTCGCCAGCTTGGTAGGCGCATCTACGCCAAAATGCGAGCAAACCATTTTAATTTCTACCTTGTCGGCACTGTGGATGCGGGGCGTTACATTACCGGGACATGGTTCGATGAGACGCACGGCGGTTACCACGGAGCGTTCCAGTTCGTTGTTGATCCGGCGACCGGAAATTTCAAAGGTGTGTGGATTGGCTTCTCCAAGACTGGAGCAATAAAGCACGGGAATTGGATCTGGGAGCGACAAAATGATTCTTCAGTTTCATCTACCAAAGACATTAACATAGTTCAACCAAGCGGCCCAGCGAACGGGAGTCAGCCGATTCGCTCAGAGACAAATGGAGCGCCATCAACGGCTAACTCCCATTGCTGGCCTTAACATTTGGCCTTTTCAACCGTTCACCATTCAACGACAGAACAAAACCTTACGCTTGAGGTTGCACACTACCGAAGGCTTGCGAGAGGCAATTATTTCACCGTGTGGGCGCTGTATCGCGTGTTGGTAGGTGCCAGCAGTTTGGCTACCGTATTTGCCGCTATCGGTTATGAAAACATAGTCACTTTCGTAAGTGTAGCGGTCGCGGTAGGGGCCGGAGCTGCCTCCGGCCCCTACCGCGACCAGTGTAGCCGCAACTTCTGGAATCGTCCAGCATATCATTCGTAATATGCGCATGATCGCAATATTATTATGAAAGAAACGAAAGATCGAGGCACTTCTGCGCTTGTCGAAATCAGGAGTAAAAGCTACTACTCCACCTGAAGTAGTCGAGAAGTGGAATCGAATTGACGAGGAATGGATTTGATATGGCCAGGATGGGGAGAGCTTCCAAAGATCCCGCAGAAAGCGCCAACTCCAACCAAATGATCGCGCTAGAACAGTTCGGGCCTAACTTTGCTTCAACAGAGGACGCGATCCTCAATCTCGTGGACATAAGTGTCCTTTCTTCCATTCCACTGTTAGAAGTTCATTTCTCGGCCCAAGCAGCCCGTTTAGGTGCACTGTTGTCACGGCGCACTTAAACGGGCTGCTAGCAACAAAGCCAGAATCCGGGCTCATGAATAATGATATTACTTTTCATCCAACATCCATTTGCTCTTCGATCAATTTCAAAGCTTCCCCTAGCCCATCAGCAGATGATTCATAATGAGCGGTCTGTTCGGGAGATGCTTTTTTCAAATCCCTCGCCGTCTTGAGGCAAAATCGCCGCCGGTCTTGAATCTCCGACCGCAGGATGGCCAGTTTGTGAGCGAAAATTCCGCTACCGGCGGCGGCCAAACATTCGTCCAGCCATTGGCCGGGCGTTTTATCCAGTTTCTTCGCCAAAGTTTTAAGACGCTTGCTAGTCTGGGGCATCACCCGGATCAACATCGCCTGGGTGCCTAACGCGGGCCTCCCCGCCCCCGAGCGCCTGCCGCCGTGTCCGCTGGATTTGGTTTTGGTCTTGGCCATAGCGAGTGCACGAATTTTAGATGTCTTGAATAATGGTATCGTATATCAAATAAAGCTTGGGCGCAAGCTCGCCGCTGCCCAGAATCACGTTCCCGAAAAAAGCCCCTCCCCAATTAGCAACCTCGCACTTTTATCTCACCAATCGCTGTGGGTTCCTATCCTGTCAGAATGTCCTTATGTCAGGATGGGAATATGACACCATTGGAAGATGGCAGGATGACATTGTGGCATCGTGTCATTTTCGGGCTAAAACATGATGGCATAAAAGCAGGATGTTAGAATGCCAACTTGGCAGCATGACAATATGACAGGACGATATATAGTCTTGCCAACACCATGACATCCTGACATAAAGTCATAATCACCCCCTATGAAATCCAAGGAAACCATCAGTGTGCTCGAGAAACTTAGGGCACGGGCCGAAGGAGCTATCCAGGACCGCGCCTCCGAAATCCAAAAGGCCATGCCGCCAGCAACAGCCGCCCCGTCGGTTGTAGTCACCCAAGTTCGCCAGGAATTTAGGCCTACACCCAAGCCGGTGGAACCCTTGACTGCGCCATCCCCCCAGCAGGG
>MTLE01000409.1_pt1 | contig 29549 bp, 26 predicted proteins | sample 1982461 | NCBI WGS metagenome assembly MTLE01 (sample SAMN05712605, study PRJNA340218) | biofilm metagenome | isolation source: sample SPL anode biofilm adapted to -200 mV | place: USA | collected 2012-02-03
AGCACCATTGAAAAGAATAAAGCCCTGAGCAACTGCTCAGGGCTTTTTGTTTTTCTTTTTTATAAAAATTAAAGCAGGGAATTCCTGCTTTTCGATGTTCTATTTCTCAAATAGAAATTTGTTCAGAGGTTCGGGTTCTGTTATTTGCAATGTACCTTTGATATCTAATAGTTCTTGTTGCAACTGATATTCTTCCCAGCTTAAATCCTGTTGCTGGCCTTTGTCTGCAGAACCTTTTGCTATTTGAATTTCTTGTAACCGTGTCTCTATACGGTGTAATTCCATTTTTTGCTTGGCTTCTTCTGCGCTGATGCTCAGTGTTTTCTTAAACTCTGTATCGGCAAGACAAGGTCCTGCATAGTTTTGCTGGTTAGCAGCTAATTCAAATGCTTTACTGGCTGGGCATTGTTGATGAAGTGCGGATAAATATCCTTTTCTCCATTGCCTGAGATCTGGCTGAACACCATATTCGGCACATTGTTCCATATATTCATTGGCAGTATTGAGATATTTTCCTGCCCAAGCGTCTGAAATCCCTCGGGTATGCCAATTTGTTTCGGAACATTGCTGTTCAGTCATGGTGTTGCTACAGCCTGCAAGAATCAGGCTTACACAAATAAAATATTTCATAAGATGTCATGATGTTTGAAGAAAATGACAAGAGCATATCACTTTTAGTGCTTATCTATAGGACATTTAACGTAGCCCCTCTCTTTACTCTCTGATTGTGTCCAATAATTGAGCGTCTCTTTAAGCCGGATTGATTGTGATTTTTCTGTTCTTATTTATTTAATATCTGGAGATGAGACGGATGGATCAATGGGTACAACTGATATGGCACTTTTGTAAGAACCATCTACAACACGTGTACTGTATGTCAGATAAATCAGGGTGTTATGTGTTTTATCCAGAAAGCGAACCACGCGTTGTTCTTTAAAGATCAGTGATGTCTTTACATCAAAGACAATTTCACCCGGAGAAAATTCCTGATTGATCTTTACCGGTCCTACTTTTGTGCAGGAAATGGAAGCATAAGCACGATCTTCCGCCAACCCTAAGCCACCAGAAATGCCCCCTGTTTTGGGACGAGATAGGTAGCAAGTAACTCCCGTTATTTTGGGGTCTTCAAAAGCTTCAATAATAATTTTGTGGTTGGGACCAACCAACTTGAACTCAGTACTGACTTCGCCAATGCGTTCAGCATCCTGAGCATAAGTATGTAAGGAGATCAGAGAAAAAAAACAGAAAGAGAACAGACGCATTGGCAACCTCTTAATTTTATAACTGCAGCCTTTTCAATATTGAATAGATGATCACAGCTTAAAATGAACCATAATCGTGAAACGCTATGCTATTCATTAGTGACGATCTTTTGTTTGAATCTTAAATAAAATCGTAGATCTTTTGCATACAATCGCATTTATTGGAAATATAATAAAAACGAGTTTACCTTGAAGAAATGTCTTCATTGGCATGTTCTGAGAATATCACACACGATACAACTCAGCTAAAAATGTGGAAGGGGATGTGCATACATCACTTCCGTGTACTGTTCATTACTTGAGATTCAGGAGATGCGTGATGTCATACATTAAAGGACTAGTGGCTGCTTCTCTTGCGGTTGCTGTGACTATGAGTAGTGCAGTGGCTCAGGAAGAAAAAGTTCTGCATGTGTATAACTGGAGTGATTATATTGCTGAAGATACGGTGGCTAATTTTGAAAAAGAAACCGGTATCAAAGTAGTTTATGACGTGTTTGACAGTAACGAAGTTCTGGAAGCCAAGTTATTGGCTGGCAATACCGGCTTTGATATTGTTGTACCAAGTTCGGATTTTCTGGCTCGTCAGATCCAGGCTGGTGTTTTTCAGAAGTTGGATAAAAACAAGTTATCTAATCTGAAAAATATGGATGCAGGCATTATGAAGTTGTTGGCGGATAAAGATCCGGACAACGCGCACTCTGTTCCTTATCTGGGTGGTACAACCGGTATTGGTTTTAATCCTAAAAAAGTTGCTGCAGTAATGGGTCCTGATTTCAAGCTGGATAGCTGGGATGCTGTTCTGAAGCCTGAAAATCTGTCAAAACTGAAAAAATGCGGTGTTTCTTTCCTGAATGCGCCAACAGAAATCATGGCTACAGTACTGCATTATATTGGGAAAGATCCTAACAGTACGAGTTCGGCCGATTATAAAGAAGCCGGTAAGTTGCTGACATCCTTACGTCCACACATTACCTATTTCCATTCGTCTCAATATATTAATGACCTTGCTAATGGTGATATCTGCGTGGCAATTGGCTGGTCTGGAGACGTAATGCAGGCTGCAGCCCGTGCTGAAGAAGCTAAAAATGGTGTGACTGTGGATTATGTGATTCCGAAGGAAGGCGCACTGGTCTTCTATGACATGCTGGCTATTCCGGCTGATGCAAAACATCCGGAAAACGCACATGCATTCATCAATTATCTGATGCGTCCGGAAGTCATTGCTAAAGTTTCGAACTATGTTTCTTACGCAAGTGGTAATGCTGCATCCTTGCCAATGGTTGATGAAGCATTACGGAATAATCCGAATATCTACCCACCAGAAGAACTGAAAGCCAAAATGTTTGCTTTGAAAGTTTTACCAGCCAAAATCAATCGCGAGATCACTCGTGAATGGACCAAGGTTAAAACTGGTAATTAACTGTTATTGATGTAGAAATAGGGGCGTCCGTGACGCCCCTTGATTGTTTCTGGGAGAAAAACATGGCTGTGGTCGATAAACCTGCCTTAGTACCAACCGAGCATTCTGCTCGACCACTATTGGAGATCCGCAACCTTACCAAGCAATTCGATGGTATTCCTGCGGTAGATAACGTTAGCCTTACCATTAATAAAGGTGAGATTTTTGCACTGCTAGGCGCATCTGGCTGTGGTAAGTCGACATTATTGCGTCTGCTGGCTGGTTTTGAAACCCCGACGAAGGGGCAAATCATTCTGGATGGCCAAGATCTGGCTGATATGCCGCCGTATAAACGGCCGATTAATATGATGTTCCAGTCATATGCCTTGTTTCCGCATATGACGGTAGAGCAGAACATTGCTTTTGGGCTTAAACAGGATGGTTTGCCTAAGGATGAAATCAATCAGCGGGTGCATGAAATGCTGGAGCTGGTTGATATGCAACAATATGCCAAGAGAAAACCACACCAGCTTTCAGGTGGCCAACGGCAACGTGTGGCTTTAGCCCGATCTTTGGCTAAGCGACCTAAATTATTGCTGCTGGATGAGCCAATGGGGGCTCTGGACAAAAAACTGCGTGAAAAAATGCAGCTGGAAGTTGTCGATATCATCGAGCGGGTTGGTGTAACGTGTGTCATGGTAACCCATGATCAGGAAGAAGCGATGACCATGGCGGGTCGTATTGCCATCATGGATCGCGGTGAATTTGTTCAGATCGGTAGCCCGGAAGAAATTTATGAGCACCCGAACTGTCGTTTGAGTGCCGAGTTTATTGGTTCAGTGAATATCTTTGAAGGGATCCTGGTTGAAGATGGTCCTGATTATATGATTATTCAATCCGATGCACTGACACACCCAATTCAGGTTAACCACGGTGCATCCATGGCAGAGGGGGTTCCTCTGATGGTGGCTCTGCGTCCGGAAAAAATTCATTTCCGGGATGATATTCCATCAGACCACACTAATTATGATCGTGGTGTTGTCGAAAACATTGCCTATATGGGTGATATTTCGATTTATCACGTGCGTTTAGAAAGCGGTAAGTTGGTAATAGCTACATTACCGAATGTGAACCGTTTCCGCACCGGGTTACCAACTTGGGATGATCAGGTGTATCTGTGCTGGGATCCGGATTCTTGCGTGGTGCTGACAATATGATTCAGGAAACATTACGTCAGTATACAAGCTGGTTGCCCAAAGGCCGCCATCTGGTGATCGCGGTACCTTATATATGGATGTTGCTGTTTTTCCTCATTCCATTCGTCATCATTCTGAAAATCAGTTTTGCAGAGGTTCAGGTTGCTATTCCTCCTTATACTGAGCTGGTGACTTATACAGAGGAGAAACTGAATTTTATTCTGAATCTGGGAAATTATATCTATCTGCTGGATGATGTAATGTATCTGGATTCTTATCTGCAATCGATACAGGTTGCAGTCACATCAACAGTGTTATGTTTACTGGTGGGGTATCCAATTGCTTGGGCAATAGTGCATTCCACGCCGGCAGTTCGTAACGTATTGTTGATGCTGGTGGTATTGCCTAGCTGGACATCATTTCTGATCAGGGTTTATGCTTGGATTGGTATTCTGAAAAATAATGGTCTTATCAATAACTTGCTGATGTGGTTGGGTATTATTGATGAACCACTTAATATGCTGCACACGAATGGTGCGGTGTATGTCGGTATTGTATATGCCTATTTACCGTTCATGATTCTGCCTATTTATACTGCCTTGATGCGGCTGGATTATTCCCTGATTGAGGCGGCATCCGATCTGGGCGCTCGGCCGTTCCGGGCATTTTTGTCTATTACGTTACCGTTGACCAAAAATGGCATCATGGCGGGTTCTATGCTGGTTTTTATTCCTGCAGTCGGTGAATTTGTTATCCCTGAATTGTTAGGGGGACCGGATTCATTATTGATCGGCCGGGTTTTATGGCAGGAGTTCTTTAACAACCGTGACTGGCCGGTAGCTTCAGCCGTAGCTGTTGTCATGCTGACTATTCTGATGGTCCCTATTATCTGGTTCTATCGCTATCAGCGTCGTGAAATGCAGGAGAGTGGTTCATGACTCCTATTCCACAGATAAAATCGAAATTCCGTACTTTTATCTTACTGGCTGGTTTTGGTTTTTTGTATGTACCGATCCTGCTGCTGATTGTGTATTCATTTAACGAATCCCGTCTGGTCACAGTCTGGTCAGGTTTTTCGGTGAAGTGGTATGGCGAACTGTTTGCTGACGACCTGATGATGAATGGGGTGATACTGAGTCTGACCATTGGGGTATTAAGTGCCAGTATGGCGGTGGTTATCGGAACGCTGGCCGCATTCGTGCTGACCCGGGTCGGTAATTTTCGTGGACAGACCAGTTTCGCTTTTTTAATCACGGCACCCATGGTCATGCCTGAGGTAATAACCGGTTTGGCGTTGCTGCTCTTGTTTGTGGCTATGTCCAGTATGTTTGGCTGGCCGGCACAACGTGGCGCCATGACAATCTGGATTGCGCATGTGACGTTTACTGCGGCTTATGTCACCGTGATTGTCCGCTCCCGTTTGCAGGAACTGGATCTCTCGATCGAAGAAGCAGCACAGGATCTGGGGGCAACACCCTTCAAGGTGTTTTTCCTGATCACGTTGCCATCTATCGCCCCCGCTATCGCTGCAGGATGGTTATTGGGCTTTACGTTGTCTGTTGATGATCTGGTGATTACCAGCTTCGTTTCCGGTCCAAATGCCACAACATTGCCGATGGTGGTTTTCTCCAGTGTACGTCTGGGGGTAAGCCCCAAGATTAATGCGCTGGCAACACTGATCATTCTGGTTGTTTCTATTGCGACATTTATTGGCTGGTGGATGATGGCTTCTGCAGAGAAGCGCCGCAAAGCTGAAATTAAGGCTGCGATGCAATTGAAGGAATGAGAGCGGTTGAATAATAACCATATAAACATCATGAGTATTTTATGATGGAAAAAGAGCTTGCAATGACTGGATCTGTTTATTAGATTCATTGGTTATTGGAGTTCGGCGTATAGCGCAGTCTGGTAGCGCACTTCGTTCGGGACGAAGGGGTCGGAGGTTCGAATCCTCTTACGCCGACCAGAGATATCAAAGGGTTAGCTCAGGCTAGCCCTTTTTGCTTTTTGGTGTTTTTCTTGTCAGCTATACTTCAGTTTCTTCTCTTTATTTGGATTGTTACCGGATGGCAACAGAACAGGGACATTATTATCGTTGGGTTACTTTTGCGGGGATTGCCTCTTCCACCACTGCAGGCATATTGATTATCGGTAAACTGATCGCCTGGCTAATGACAGGCTCATCCAGTTTACTTGCATCCCTGACCGATTCGATGATGGATATCAGTGCCTCATTGATCAGTTTGCTGGCTGTGCGCTACGCATTAATTCCGGCGGATGACAATCACCAGTTTGGTCATGGTAAGGCGGAGTCACTAGCGAGTCTGGCCCAGGCTGCCTTTATTACCGGTTCTGCCCTGGTGTTGCTAATGCACGGTGTTGATGCCTTGATTGATCCGAAGCCCCTCCAGCATGTTTCTGTGGGGATATGGATCAGTATTGCATCAATCATACTGACTTTGATTCTGGTTACGTTTCAAGGTTATGTTATTCGTCTGACCGGAAGTCAGGCCGTAAAAGCTGACTCGCTGCATTACCGCTCAGATTTATTGCTCAATGCGGCGGTATTGCTGGCATTGGTATTATCTTCCCGGGGATTTCCTAACGCAGATGCAATCTTTGCTATTTTGCTGGGGGGGTATATCCTGTGGAGTGCATTACAAATAGGTTATGAAGCAATTCAGACGTTGCTGGATCGTCAGTTGCCCGAAGAGGAATGCCAGCAAATCAGCCTGATTTGTTGTTCTGTAGAAGGTGTTCGGGGAATTCATGATCTAAAAACCCGTCTTTCCGGGCCAATGCGTTTTATTCAGTTACATTTGGAGCTGGATGATGATTTACCGCTGGTTAAAGCTCACGCATTGGCAGATATAGCCGAGATGCGTTTAAAAGAACAATTTCCGGTTTCCGATATTCTTATTCACATGGACCCTATTTCAGTACTGACCAAAGAAAACGTGCATCATCAGTCATGAAATACGGCGCTTAGGGAGTAATATGGCCTGCAAAAAATGCGTTAAGAAAGACAAGGCCTGGCAGACAATCAGGGATGAGGCTGTTCAGATGGCAGCTGAGGAGCCGATGCTGGCCAGCTTTTTCCATTCCACGATTATTAATCATGATAGTTTGGGAGCCGCTCTCAGTTTCCAACTGGCAAACAAATTAGGCAGCGTGACGATGCCGCCGATTGTTTTGCGTGAAGTCATTGAACAGGCGTTGCGTGCCGATGCTGAGATACTGGATGCGGTGGCCTGTGATATTTGTGCTGTGACGGAGCGGGATCCGGCAGTCAATTTTCTTTCGACACCGCTTTTATATCTGAAAGGATTTCAGGCTCTGCAGGCCTATCGTATTGCGCACTGGCTGTGGTTACAGGGGCGGCAATCACTGGCGCTATTTCTGCAGCATCAGATTTCTGTTGTTTATGGCGTGGATATTCATCCGGCAGCACAGATTGGTTTCGGGATCATGCTTGATCACGCGACCGGTATTGTGGTCGGTGAAACCGCAGTGATTGGTAACGATGTGTCTATCCTGCAGAATGTAACTCTGGGCGGAACAGGTAAAGAGCATGGCGACCGTCATCCGAAAATTCGTGAAGGCGTGATGATTGGTGCTGGTGCGAAAGTGCTGGGAAATATCGAAGTCGGTGAGGGCGCAAAAATTGGCGCAGGCAGTGTCGTTCTGGCGCCAGTCCCACCACATACTACCGTGGCAGGGGTTCCGGCAAAAGAGGTCGGACGTCCATCAACCTTGAAGCCATCGCTGAGTATGGAACAGGATATCTGAACGGGGCGTATGCCCCGTTTTCTTCAATGGAGGTGTCATGAAGCCGGTAGCGGGTGTGTTATTGCTGGGAATGTGGGGATGCTACCTGGGCTATCTTTTTTTCGGGTTTTCTCCCTGGCCTGCCGCCACGCTGGCCTGGTGCTCGGCAATTTTACTGGGACCTCGTCTGGATAAAGCTGCCCGTCGGCAGTGTGCCATTCTTTATAGTGCTGCGTTCTTACTGCTGATTTTTGGCTGGTTCAATGGTGTAGCTTTTAGCGCGAAAGAGCTGTTTCTGCCTAATATTGATATGGTTGCTCTGTTTACCGGAGTAAGCACACTGAACCTGGCCACTGCGGCCTTGGGTGAAAAAGAAGAGTCAAACTGGACAGGCTGGAAAGGGTTGTTCAGTTCGTTGCTGGGTGTGAGTTTTCTTGGTGCGGTCATTAATATGTCGGTACTGTTTGTTGTTGGCGATAAACTGGCGAAGAACGGCACGCTGGAACGCCGGCAAATTATTATCCTGAACCGCATATACTGCGGCGCCGCTTACTGGTCTCCCTTCTTTATCGCGATGGCTGTTGCGCTGACGTATGCGCCGGGAATGCAATTTTCCCGGATTTTGCCATTCGGCCTGCTGGCAGCTTTTGGGGCCATGCTGATCACGACCTGGGATGTCTGGCGGGGCGGCATTCATTCATTTGAGGGCTATCCTTTACGCTTACAGACACTGCGTCTGCCGGTGTTGTTATCGTTAGCAGTACTGGCGGGTAAATGGATATGGCCGACGGTGACAATCACGGGCGTTATTGCGCTGATGGCACCGCTGATATCAATCGCCCTCATGCCGAAACGGGATATGACATCGGCATTAAAACGGCAAGTGACAGAACGTTTCCCGTCAATGGGAAGTCAGGTGGTGTTATTTCTGGGCGCTGGCTTGTTGGCTGCGGGGATCCATGGCTTAACGCAAATCTGGTCACCGGAAGGGTTGTTTGTCTATATCCGGCATTATGGAGTGCTGGAAGCGTCCGTCGTGACACTGGTTATTCTGTTAATTGCATATCTCGGTGTGCATCCGATCATTATGACCTCCAGTCTGGCGCCATTGCTGTGGCATTTGCACCCTGATCCCTCTTTGCTCGGTATGACCTTTTTATTTTCCTGGGGACTGGCAACCGGCGCCACACCGTTATCCGGTGCCAATCTGGCTTTGATTGCCTGTTATCGGGTCAAAGCCTGGAATATGCTGATCTGGAATATCGGGTATGCGGTGAAAGAGTGGCTCTGGCTAACAGGATTGTATGCGTTGTATATCTGGTGTTATTTGTAACCGCCTGTTCAGGCTTTGGGCGTCAGAGGTTGTATCGCTGGCATTAGCAGACTATTCTAGCCGCCTAAATAAATTCATCTGCTACAGGCAGAATAGTATATAGGTGTGTTATGTCTTTTGAAGTTTTAGAACAGCTGGAAGCGAAAATCCAATCTGCGGTGGATGGCATTACTTTATTGAAAATGGAATTGGATGAGCTTCGTGCCCAAAACCAGCAATTAAAAGAAGAAAATCAGAATTTACGTAACGAGCATCAGGCATGGCAGGAACGTTTGCGTTCTCTGCTGGGCAAAATGGATCAGATGAACAGCGATAACTGAAAATAAAAACGCCGGAACAATCCGGCGTTTTTATTTGTCTCTGCTATTCAATATCCAGCGGTTCTGGTGACAGAATAATCCCTGTGGTATCCGCGTAGATATGATCTTCCGGCAGGAAAGTGACTCCACCAAAATTCACCGGTAGTTCGCTGTCACCGGTATCTTCATCATCCGCACCGACAGGAATTGAAGCAAGCGCCTGAATACCAATTTCCAGCTCGGCCAGCGCATCCACTTCGCGGACCGAACCGTAGCAGATGATCCCTTCCCAACCGTTATCGGCGGCGGTAGCTGCAATATCTGCATCAATCAGTGCGCGGCGTAAGGATCCACCACCATCAATTAACAGCACCCGGCCTACGCCATTTTCTTTGACAACCTGGCGGATAATGCCATTTGCCTCAAAACATTTAATCGTGGTTACCTGACCACCGAATGAGGAGCGCCCGCCGAAAGTGCTGAACATCGGTTCGACCACATCGACTTGGTCCTGGTAAATGTCACAAAGCTGGGAGGTATTGTATTCCATGATGATGAGTCCAACGTATTGACCTTACTAGCAGTATAAGGATGCAACCGGGGAAAGCAAAGCTGAACCATGCAGAATTGACTGGTATGACAGAAAAACGACCAGCGGTGCTGGCTGAATACCTGATTTAGCGGATAAATGTGATTGTCATCACTCTGTCATAGGTGTTTAATCAAGGTGAAGGTTGCAGAGCATTAAAAATGTTTGTTTTCATGTTTTATTGCGAATTTGTAGCTTCCGTTAGAAGGATTTTGCACATTTATGCTGTGAGGGAGCCATGTCACAAGATCTGTCATCAATATCGGCCAGCGCGGAACATCGTCCGCTGAATAGTAACGACTATAAAACGCTGTCGCTGGCAGCTTTAGGTGGAGCGCTGGAGTTCTACGATTTTATTATCTTTGTTTTTCTGGCTGCGGTTGTCAGTCAGCATTTCTTTCCGGCCGATATCCCGGAATGGTTGCGCCAGTTTCAGACTTACGGGATTTTTGCTGCCGGTTATCTGGCCCGTCCGCTGGGCGGCATCATCATGGCGCATTTCGGCGATCTGTTTGGCCGGAAGAAGATGTTCAATTTCAGTATATTGCTGATGGCTCTTCCTACGCTGTTGATGGGCTTGTTACCCACGTATGACGTGGTGGGTGTGATTGCCCCGGTTGGTTTGCTTATTCTGCGTATTTTACAAGGGGCCGCGATTGGAGGGGAAGTTCCGGGGGCGTGGGTCTTTGTTTCGGAACATGTACCAACCCGGCGTGTTGGTTATGCCTGCGGTACACTGACGGCAGGTTTGACCGCCGGTATTCTGCTGGGCTCGCTGGTGGCCACAGCATTGAATACCATACTGACTCAAGCCGAGATACTGGCATGGGGCTGGCGTATTCCGTTCCTGTTAGGTGGCGTTTTTGGTTTGTGTGCCATGATGTTGCGCCGTTGGCTGGAGGAAACACCGATTTTCACAGAAATGAAAGCCAGAAAAGAGCTGGTAGATGGATTGCCACTGAAGCAGGTGCTGGGCAACAGTAAAGCGGAAGTCGTGATCTCTATGCTACTGACCTGGTTATTGTCTGCAGCGATTGTGGTTGTCATTCTGATGACACCGACGTATCTGCAGAAACAGTTGGCAATTGCACCTACTGAGGCATTACAGGCTAATTCGCTGGCCATTGTAACGCTGACAATTGGCTGTATTTTCTTCGGCTGGCTGAGTGATCGTTTTAGTAGTGGTCTGATTTTTATTGGTGGCAGTCTGGGGCTCGCCGTGTCGGCCTATGTTTTTTATCATGGCGTGGTGGCAGATCCATCATTGTTGCCTGTGCTGTATCCGTTAGTCGGTTTCTTTGTCGGTATCGTGGGCGCAGTACCTTATGTCATGGTGAATGCATTTCCACCAGCCATCCGTTTCTCCGGTCTTTCGTTTTCCTATAATTTGGCCTATGCGATTTTTGGCGGATTAACACCGATGCTGGTGGCGTTATGGCTGAAGAATGAGCCGATGGCACCTTGTTACTATGTCATCAGTTTGTGCTGTGTTGGTGTTGCCGTTGGTGGCTGGTTGTTGCTGCAGGGACGTCAGGAACCGGCAGCGTTAGCTCAGGCTAACTGATTGGCGATAGGCCGGCGGTTACGAGCCGGCCTGATAACAATGCAGTTCTTTGCCGATTTCTAATACGCTGAGATATCCTCCGGGAAAGACCGCACCGCTGTCGAGCCAGATACAGTTGCCTTTTCTGAATGGGGTCGGGCGGATAGGCGTGTGTCCCATGACGCACCAGTCTATGCCTTTGATGTGGTAAGCATCGGAAAGCAATTCGGTTTTATTCGCCAGCGAAATCCGTTCCCTTGACCAGACCAGTTTCTCTATCAGATCCTCTCGTTTTTTTAGTTTGTATTCGTCTAATGCGGTTAATAATTCTTGCCAGTCGTTGAAGACCGGATCTGCATGACAGATACCTAGATGCACGTTGTCGGCTGTGATCAGGTCAATGGCCAGTGGTAATTGTTCCAGCCTGGGTTGCCAGTATTCTTTCACTCTTTGCTGTTCGTCCGGTGGCAGTTCATAAAACCAGTTGCCGCCATTTCTGATCCAGCAATATTCTGCCAGTGATTCTTGTCGCCAGGCCGCACAGCACATCTGTTCGTGATTGCCCTGAATCGCGTAAAATCCGGGTTGATCGAGTAACTTCAGACACCCCGGGCTATCTGGTCCGCGATCAGTCAGGTCGCCCAGCAAAACGCAAACGTCTCCCTGTTCGGCAGAAAAATGTACCTGTTTCAATATGGACTGCAACGGGGATAAGCAGCCATGCAGGTCACCGGCTACAAATGTTCTGCCCCGAACCTGTAATGTCAGATAAGACGGCATGGTAATGCTCCTGACATGTATCTTATGTTCCAAGCGTAGTTTATTTTTCCTGATTTAGACCGGTTGGCAGGAAAAATCTTGCAGCATGAATCTGAGGGAAAAACAGTGCTGTGTTAACATAATGTTTTTATCGGTATTTCAGGAAACGTCATGTCATCCAGCACTGAATTGTGTCCTTGCGGTAGTAAAAAGAGCTACGACGAATGTTGTCAGCCATTATTGGCCGGAGAGAAACGTGCCGATACGCCGGAACAACTGATGCGTTCCCGGTTTACCGCGTTTTATCGTGGCGATGCCTGGAAATATATTCTGGCTACCTGGCATCCGGAGAACCGGCCTGCGATATCGGAAGCAGAATTAACAGAAGAAAGCCGTCTGGCGAAATGGGAAAAACTGGAAGTCCGTGATACCAGAATTGATGGTGAGCAGGGCGAAGTAACGTTCTGTGCCTGGTACCGGGACCAAACCGGATTACATCCACATCTGGAACGTTCTCAGTTCGTGCGTTATGACGGCGAATGGGTTTATACCACGGGTGAGTTTTTGCCTTATACCCGCGCAGCCAAGGTCAAACCGAATGATCAGTGTCCGTGCGGGAGCGGTAAAAAATACAAAAAATGTTGCGGCTGATTATTTCTTCTGCGGAGCACTCATGATCCTGCTGATTGATAACTACGATTCGTTCACCTACAACCTAGTGCAGTATTTCGGGCAACTGGGGGCGAAGATTGAAGTGCGGCGCAATGATGCCATCTCGTTGGCAGAAATCAGCCAGCTTAAGCCCTCTCATCTGGTGATTTCTCCTGGCCCCTGTACACCGAATGAAGCGGGGATTTCGCTGGATGCGATCCGTCGGTTTGCCGGTGAGCTCCCGATCCTGGGCGTTTGCCTTGGTCATCAGGCGATTGCACAGGCGTTTGGTGGCCACGTGATCCGCGCGCGGCAAGTGATGCATGGTAAAACCAGCCTCATTGGCCATGATGGACGTGGTGTTTTTACCGGATTGAATAATCCGCTGACGGTCACCCGTTATCATTCCCTGCTGGTGGAGGAAGCAACCTTGCCGGAAGTATTCGAAGTGTCTGCCTGGACATTGCCGGAAGCAGGGGAAGCTCGGGAAATCATGGGACTGCGCCACCGGACTTTGCCGGTAGAAGGTGTACAGTTTCATCCTGAAAGCATTCTGAGCGAGCAGGGACTCGAATTATTGGCGAATTTTCTACGGCAGTAGTATTTATTGTTGGGTGTCACCATTCATGGTGATATATTATGCATTCTAATTGATTAAATTTTCACTTTTCCCTGGTTTTGCAGTGTTAAGGAGTTCGTATGTCAGAACAGACGCAGGTTACGCGTGGTTGGTTTGATGAAGTTATTGTCCCAACTTATTCTCCTGCCGCTTTCATTCCGGTTCGTGGTCAGGGATCCCGTCTGTGGGATCAGGCAGATCGCGAATATATCGACCTGGCTGGTGGAATCGCGGTAAATGCGCTGGGTCATTGTCATCCTGCATTAGTGAAAACACTGACCGAACAGGGCAACAAACTGTGGCATGTCAGTAACTGGATGACCAATGAGCCGACGCTGCGTCTGGCGCGGAAGATGGTGGATGCCACTTTTGCTGATCGTGCTTTCTTCTGTAACTCTGGTGCTGAAGCGAACGAAGCGGCGTTCAAACTGGCTCGTCGTTATGCCAAAGAAAAATTCGGTGAGCAGAAAGATCAGATCATCGCGTTTCTGCAGGGCTTCCATGGCCGTACTTTCTTCACGGTGAGTGTCGGTGGTCAGTCGCATTATTCTGATGGTTTCGGTCCGCGTCCGGGTTCGATCCAGCACATTCCTTATAACGATATCGCGGCACTGAAAGCGCTGATTTCTGACACGACCTGTGCGGTGGTGATGGAACCATTGCAGGGCGAAGGCGGAGTGTTGCCGGCCGATAAAGAGTTTGTCAAAGCTGTCCGTGAACTGTGTGACCAGCACAATGCGCTGCTGATTTTTGACGAAGTACAAACCGGGATGGGACGTACTGGCAGTCTGTTTGCCTATATGCACTCAGGTGTTGAGCCGGATATCCTGACCACAGCGAAAGCGCTGGGCGGCGGTTTCCCGATCGCGGCAATGCTGACGCGTGAAGGTATTGCTCAGGTATTCCAGCCTGGCGTACACGGTACGACCTTTGGTGGTAATCCGCTGGCGTGTGCCGTGGCTGAAACCGCGTTTGATCTGATCAGTGATCCGGTACTGCTGGCGGGCGTAAAAGAGCGCGAGCTCTGGTTCCGTACTGCACTGGAGAAGATCAATGCAGAGTTCAACTGCTTCAGCGAAGTGCGTGGTCAGGGTCTGTTGATTGGTGCGGTGCTGAACGAGCAATTTGCCGGTAAAGCGAAAGCCTTCGTGGATGCGGGCATTGAACAGGGCGTGCTGTTCCTGGTGGCGGGTCCGAATGTGGTACGTTTCACACCGGCGCTGAACCTGACTGCAGAGGAATTTGCGGAAGGGATGAGTCGTTTCAAACTGGCTGTCGCTCAGGTGATAAACGGCTAAACCGGAAAGTACGCTTCGATGACCCCGCTTCGTATGAAGGCGGGGTCAGACAAATAAAAAAGGCTGCAATATCGCAGCCTTTTTTGTCAGTGCATTTTGATCAGCGGGTACCGAATACCACGATGGTTTTACCATGCGCAGTGATCAGTTCCTGATCTTCCAGCATCTTCAGAATTCGGCCAACAGTTTCACGGGAGCAACCCACGATCTGACCGATTTCCTGACGGGTGATCTTGATCTGCATACCGTCCGGATGGGTCATCGCATCTGGTTGTTTTGCCAGATTCAGCAGTGTCTGCGCGATACGACCGGTTACGTCCAGGAAGGCCAGATTGCCCACTTTCTGGCTGGTGGTCTGCAGACGGCGAGCCATCTGCGCAGAAAGACGCATCAGGATCTCAGGGTTAACCTGGATCAGCTGACGGAATTTCTTGTAGGAGATTTCAGCTACTTCACAAGAGGTTTTGGCGCGGATCCACGCTGAACGAGTCGGGTTTTCGCTTTCATCGAACAGACCCAGCTCGCCGATAAAGTCTCCCTGATTCAGGTAAGACAGAATCATTTCCTTGCCTTCTTCATCCTTGATCAACACTGCCACAGAACCTTTGATGATGTAATACAAGGTCTCTGCTTTTTCACCGGCATGGATAAGGGTGCTTTTTGCCGGGTATTTATGAATATGGCAGTGAGATAGGAACCATTCCTGTGTTGGATCGCTTTGCGGTTTGCCGATTACCATTATCTGTCCTCTTGAGCGCCTGTATGCAACACGGTTGAAAGTGATGCAATTCTTTTTATTTCTTGTCGATTTGAGTTCATTGAAACATCACAACAGGATCTGTGGCGGAACTGACTCAAATTCAAAGACGAGCCTGCATCTGGCGGGTCATGAACGAAACCCGAGCGTTAAGCCCGTGATAAAGACCTAGCATAAGGTGCGGAAAAAGTAATGACAAGAGATGCTTATGCAAATAAGCCGCTTGTTACAACCGCAACGACATATTTAAAATTTATGTAACATCGCCAGATGTCTGGATAGTCTCCTTTGGCGCGATTGTTACCGATTCATGTAGTTCGCTATATAAAATCACCACATCCCCACGTTCTAACTGCTGATGAATCTGCGCGACTTTTTCTGCCAGCGTAAATGTGTGTTCGCCATAATCGGTGCCTTCACGTAAAACGAAAGACTCAATCAGGTTATTCAATGTTTCCGGTGACAGTTGTTGCCAGGGGATAATCATGTTTTGACCTCATATCACCCACTGCGGCGTGGGTTCACTATCCAGTAATTCTCGCAGTTGCCGTAATGCTTTATCCAGCGAAATATTGTCGGCTGGATGGCTGATCGATAAACGAACCGCCTGCGGAGAGGGATAATGTGCTGCCGCAAAGAACTCGGCGCCGGCGACGCCGATGCCATGCTGGTGGGCTGCTTGCACAAATGCCTGACAACGCCAGTGAGCAGGCAGGGGAAGCCAGGCGTGCATACCGCCTTCCTGATACTGTACATGAAATTGTCCCAGATGGTGGCGCAGCAATTCACCGCGTTCCCGCAGGGTTTTACGCTGATGCAGTAACATGCGATCGGCTTGTCCGGAGTGTAACCACTGGCAAGTGAGCTCAATCATCAGTGGTGTGATCATCCAGCTTGAACCACGTACCGCGATTCCCATGGCTGCATGCAGACTGGCCGGCACCAGCATATAGCCAAGTCGCAGCCCGGCACTGGTGTTTTTGGCAAAGCTACCCAGATGGATCACACGCTCCGGGGCCAGATCTACCAGTGCGGGCAGGCGTTTCTCCGGCAAAATGCCATGCACATCATCTTCAATCACCGTCAGCTGAAAGCGTTCACACAACGCGAGGATCTCCTGACGCCGGGTCAGGCTCATGGTTGCGGTGGTCGGATTATGGACAGTCGGGATCAGATACAGCGTCCGGTAATTACCGCTCTGGCAGGCTTTTTCCAGTGCCTGAGGCAGAATGCCTTCCTCATCCATGGCCAGCCCTTTCAGCTGAATGCGCAAAGAGTGCGAGATGGTACTGAGTCCGGGATAGGTAAGCCCTTCGCACAGCACGGTTTCACCGACCGCACCACAGGCCATTAATGCCAGTAACAATCCATTTTGAGAGCCAAAACTGAAAAAAAGCCGCTCAGGCTGCGCGGTTTGAAAGCCATATTTTTGCAGCCACTGACAGACAATCTCTCGCTGCGATAACTCACCGTTCACGGAGCTGTATTCCATCAGCTCGTTGATACGGCCCGGGATTGCCAGCAGTTGTTCAACAGCCTCCCGGAAGGCGCTTTGTCGATCCTGCAGGATCGGCAGGTTTTGCCATAGCTCGATCCGCTCCGGATCCGGCTGACGGATATGCCAGTTCAGCGCCGGCTCGTCGGCCTCTTCGCGGACATAAGTACCGGCGCCGACACGTGCGCTGACCCAGCCATGATGTTCCGCTTCACTATAAGCACGGGTAATGGTTCCTACGGTCACTCCGAGCTGATCGGCTAACGCACGGTGGGTGGGTAAGCGTTGTCCGGGACGTAACTCGCCCTGTTCAATTGCCTGACCAATAGCCTGAGCGAGCTGACGATAGACCGGGCCTTGTCCTGAAAGTTGTGGTGTCCAGATTGTCATGGTGACAATAAACCTGTTGATCCGCTGATTGTCGTCAATATAACGTGAATTAAGACACTTATGTAGTCAATTTCGGGCAAATTTCATTAATTGTATCGATACAATTTTGTTGGGGATAATGACAATGGAAATGGGGCTTTTTTTATCGCTGACCGGTTTTGCGTGGATCACCTGTGTTACGCCGGGGCCGAACAACGTCATGCTGACCAGTTCCGGTGCCCGTTTCGGTTTTTCCCGCTCGGTAGCCCATATTTTCGGTATCTGCGGCGGGCTGGTCTGCATGCTGGCGATCATGGCGCTGGGTGTTGGCTCGATGTTCCAGCAATGGCCGGTATTGCATCTGGCGATGAAACTCGGTGGCTCGGCTTATCTGCTTTATCTGGCCTGGAAGATTGCCACTGCCGGAATGCCGGATAACACCGCATCTTCTCAGGCGCAAGGTATGCGGCCGTGGCGTTTTCATCAGGCGGTGTTATTTCAGTTTATGAATCCGAAAGCCTGGCTGATGTGTATCTCGGCGATTGGCAGTTTTACCTTGCTGGGCGAACGCTACTGGTCGTCTGTACTGTGGGTGCTGGTGGTCTTCTTTCTGGTCTGTCTGAAAACCAGCTCATTGTGGGCGCTGTTTGGTGTCAAAGTCGGGCAATGGCTAACGACCCCGCAGGCCTGGATGTTCTGGAACCGCGTCATGGGCGTATTGACGGCATTGTGTGTGATTCTGATTTGGTTTGAATAAGCTGATCCTCTTTGATCCTGTGTACATTGCATGCCACTTATGCGGCTAAATGGGCCTTGTCCTGATTCAGGATCGGGCTTATTTCCCGACGATCAATAGTGTTTATGCTAAATCCGTGTAGAATTGCGCCGTTTTTAGTAGCAGCGTAGAAAGATATTGGCATGACAACAGTGCTTGATGACCAGGATCGTTATAAAGAGATCCGTCCGTACAATGATAGTGAAGTTCCGGCTGCGATAGAGCGTCTGATCAGTGATGAAGAGCTGATCAGCGCTGTGGCGCGTTTTCGTTTTCCGCATGCGGTTAACTATTTCGGCTGGTTATTAAAACCCCTGATCCGGCGTGCACTGCATAAGCGTGTGGCAAATGTCCGCACCGTCGATGATGTACAGCAACAGGTTGCCCATTTTATGGAGCAGATGATTGCCAAGACCACGGATGGCGTGACTTATTCGGGTCTGGAAAATCTGCAGTCTGGTAAGGGATACCTGTTTATCTCTAACCACCGTGATATCGCGATGGATCCGGCCTTTGTGAACTGGGGACTTTACCAGTGTGGCCTGGATACCGTGCGCATCGCCATCGGTGACAATCTGTTGCGTAAACCGTGTGCCACCGAGCTGATGCGTCTGAACAAAAGTTTCATCGTGAAACGTTCGGCGAAAGGGCCGCGTGAAATGGCGAAGACGTTCAGTGAGCTTTCTTCCTATATTGCGGACTCGCTGCAGGAAGGTCACTCGATCTGGATCGCACAGAAAGAAGGCCGGGCGAAAGATGGCGATGACCGGACCGATCCGGCAATTCTGAAAATGTTCTACATGGCGGGCAAACAGAAGAAACTGGGCTTTGTGGAATATATGCAGCAGCTGAATATTGTACCGGTGGCGATTTCTTATGAATACGATCCCGGTGATGAAGCGAAAGCCCGCGAACTGTATGAAACCTCAACTCATGGTTCTTATCAGAAGAGTGAGTTTGAGGATATCGAAAGCATTGTCTCCGGCATTATCGGTTATAAAGGCCGGGTGCATGTCAGTGTCGGCAAACCGCTGACAGAGGGCTTTGAAACGCCGGAAGAGCTGGCTTTGGCCATCGATCGGGCTGTTCACAGCCAATACCGTCTGTTTGCATCTAACCTGCTGGCGGCAGATGCGGCGTCTGCAGACATTACGGCAGAACAACGTGCGCAGTTTGAACAGCGCATGGCGGCGATGGATCCGAAATGGCGCGAGATTGCCAAAGAGACCTATGCCAGACCGGTAGAAAATCAGCGTTCCTGAGCCTTTCCCAGACAGGCAGGTATTTTTAACCTGCCTGTTCTGTCCATTGCGCGGCCTCTTTCTTCACGGCTGCCATGATATCCAGCAATTCCAGCAACTCCGGTTCAAAAGCACTGCAACTGAGACCGGCGCGCAGTCCCTGTTCCAGCCCGGCGCAACTGGCTTGCAATTGTGGTACGCCACAATAGGCGGCACCACCGCGTAATTTATGGATCACATCCAGCAGTTCTGCACATTCATTTCCGGTTGCGGCAGCTTCAATCTGTGGTGTGATTTCAGCAAAACTGGCCACGAGCATTTGCAGCATGTCTCTGGCCAGCGCTTCATTTCCTTTCACTTTTTCTAATGCCAGATCCCAGTCAATAAACGCCGAGGTAGTATGCTCTGCTGCGTTGATATCACTGAATTGCATCAGCAGCCGTTTTAGCTGTACCTCATCAATCGGTTTGGATAAATACTCATCCATACCACTGGACATCAGACGTTCGCGCTCCCCGGGGGAAGCGTGTGCTGTGACGGCTATAATGGGAGTCCGTTTATTACAGGTATCGCGGTGGATGATCTGGCAGGCCTGAATACCATCCATGATCGGCATCTGAACATCCATAAAGATAATGTCAAAACGTGTCTTTTCAGCCAGCGAGACGGCCTGATGTCCGTCCTGACAGGAGTAAACGTCATCGACCAGATCATTCAGTAATGCGACGATCAGTTTGAGGTTGGCCGGATTATCGTCAACTGCCAGGATCCGCAACGGCAACCGTTCTTTTTGTTGTTTGATCGGTTGTGTCAGTGTCTGCGCCGGCGGCAGCGGCTGCAGCAGGGCCTGCAGCAATTTACTGTGGATCACCGGCTTGCTGAGCGAGTAGATTTTATGATTCTGCATCAGCTGTTCATGTAGCGTCGGATCACTGGAGTTGATTAAAACAATCAGCTTTTCCAGTTCATAGCGCTGCAGGCATTGTTCCAGTGTTTGCTGGATTTGTTCGGTCGATGTTTCCGGCGCGAAACCGACGATCATGGCGTAGAATTTATCATCGCTATCAGGTTGTTCATCACTGACCACTGTAACCTGCATACCCCATTCATTGAGCAGGCTGACGCAGGATTCCCGACTCCAGAGCGCATCCTCGGATAACAGCACTTTTTTACCGGTTAATAATAATTGCTCAACCGGGATATTATTTTCTTCTGATACCAACTCTAGCGGAATGGTGATCGTAAATTCAGAACCCTGATTGGGCTCTGAATGAACCTGCATGTTGCCATTCATCTGCTCAATCAGTTTCTGACTGATCACCAGCCCCAGTCCGGTACCACCATAACGACGGGAGATAGAGCTGTCCCCCTGAATAAATGGCTGGAACAGACGCATCAGCTGTTCTTCATCCATACCAATCCCGGTATCGCGGATCCGGAATTGCAACAGAACCTTATTCCGGGCGGCGGAAAGGATCGTGCTGACATGGATATTCACCATGCCCTGTTCGGTAAACTTGATGGCATTGCCGACAATATTGGTCACGATTTGCTGCAGACGCAGCGGGTCGCCGGCCACCAGATCCGGGATCGGCTGACTGACCAGCAGCGACAATTCCAGTTTCTTGTCATGCGCTGACGGTGCCAGCAGGGTGACGGTGTCGTTGACCATTTCCCGGATATTGAACGGAATATTTTCCAGCGTCAGTTTGCCGGCCTCGAGTTTTGAAAAATCGAGGATATCGTTGATGATACTGAGCAGGTTTTTCGCTGAATGTTCGATCGTGTTCAGGTAGTCGTGCTGATGCAGACTGAGCTGGGTTTTAAACAACTGACGGGTAAAACCGATGACGCCATTGAGCGGTGTGCGCAGTTCGTGTGACATATTCGCCAGGAATTCCGATTTGATGCGGGCGGCTTCCTGGGCACGTTTTTTCGCCATATCCAGCTCAACGTTCTGGATTTCGATCTGTTCCAGTGTTTCCCGCAGGTCCGATGTGGCCTGATCGATACTCTGTTGCATTTCTGTATGGTATTCGCTGATGGCTTTGGCCATCGCGTTGATACCATTCTTCAGCATGTCCAGCTCACCATCCATTTTACCGCGCACACGGGTATCAAGCCGGCCTTCACGGATATGGTAAACCGCACGGACCATCCGGTTGATCGGTTCTATCACCACATGCACCAGGTTCAAACCAAAGAACAGGCTCATGATCAATCCGAGCAGAACAATGAAAATCGCGGTGGCCGTATCCCGGTATTGCGCAATCACCGAACGATCGATATTGAGCTGTATGGCCATATAACCGATCACTTCGGGGGTACTGCTGGTTTGCAGTGACATTTCATTCAGGCTGTTTTCGGCCATGATGGGCGTGCGCAGAATAATGTAATCATTCAGATGTTCCACGCTGGTCAGCTCCGGAATACTCCGGCCATCCGGCAGCCGCATCTGCATAAAATCGCGATGAAAGTTAGACGTGACAAACAGGTTATTGTCTTTGGTAAAAATGGCGATGGATTTGATTAACGGCGAATTACGACGATGGCTGGTACTGATAAGACGACGTAAGTCCTCACGACTGGAACGGGTCAGACCATACTCACTGGCAATCGCCAATGGTTCAATGACGCTGGTACCCTGTTCAATCATGAAATTTTCAATCTGCTGATGCCGGTGAAAAATAAAGTAGCCGGCTAACAATGTACCGATAAGCAGAGTGGGTATAATAGTAAACGCCAGAACGCGGGCGCGCAGGCCATATTTAGTCATAGTCTGTTTTTGTTGACCCGTTCTTGTGGGACAATAGTATTTTCCGGTGCTTTTCTTCCAGCATCATACCTACCTAACGATAAGCCACCAAGAGATATGGTTCAGTTTTTCAAACCCCAACCCAAAGCATTACCGACCAAAGCGGTCGAATTGACGATTGATAATTTGGATCACCACCTGACCGGGGTGGGGCGCTATCAGGGTAAAGCCTGTTTTGTCGACGGTGTATTACCCGGCGAAAAAGTCAGCGTACAAATTACCGAACAGAAAAAACAGTATGCCCATGGCCGGTTACGTCAGGTACTGGAGCCCTCTGCTGAACGTCTGGAACCGTTTTGTCCGGTATTCAGTCAATGTGGTGGCTGTAATGCCCAGATGATGCCACAAACAGTGCAATGCCAGGCAAAACAGCAAGGTGTACAACGGTTGTTCCGGCAACTGGCCAGAATCGAACTGCCGGCACCCTTGTGGATTGAAAGCAGTGCCCCGCAGGCTTATCGCCGTGTGTGTCGCCTGGCCGTGAAATATGACAAGAGTAAACGTTGTGTTCAGCTCGGCTTTCGACAGAAGCAGAGTCAGTCGCTGGTGGAGATCGACCGTTGTCCGGTGCTGACAGCTGCGTTATCCGCGCTGATCGTTCCGTTACGGGCCATGCTGAACTCGCTCGGATCTTATCGCGATATCGGACATGTCGAGCTGTATGACACGGACAGCGGACTGGCGATGCTGCTGCGTCACAACGGGAAACCCTCCGTAAAAGATAAAGCCCTGATGCAGGATTTTGCGCTGCAGCATGATTGTGCATTGTATCTGCAGACAACCGGAACGCCGGAACCGCTGGCGGACGTTGCCCCAAGTTTTTATCAACTGGATGACCTGCGTCTTTATTTCCGGCCGGGTGATTTTTTGCAGGTCAATGCCGCCGTTAACCAGCGACTGGTGAATTATGTGCTGGAGTGGCTCATGCCCGCAGCCACCGATAACGTCCTGGATCTGTTCTGCGGGATTGGCAACTTCACCCTGCCTCTGGCACGGCAAGCTGCATCCGTTACCGGCATCGAGGGTGTCGATGACATGGTGCAAAGAGCGGCTCTGAATGCAAACCTGAATCAGCTGGCTAATACCGAATTTCATCGCGCAGATCTGACAAAAATGGCGGAATATGCCAACGCAGGCTGGCAGCAACAATGTTATGATCTGGTGCTGTTGGATCCAGGTCGGGCCGGTGCCGAAGATGTAATGCCATGGCTGGCTAAAAATGGTGCCCGCCGGATCGTGTACGTTTCTTGCAACCCTGTCACCGCGGCACGTGACTGTGCACTGCTACAATCAGACTATGCAGTGAAACAGTGGGGGTTGCTGGACATGTTCCCGCATACCGGGCATGTCGAATCTCTTTTCTTGTTTGAACGAAAATAAATAAGGACGAGCGTCTCATGGTTGCAGTTCGTGATACTCACCTGAAAACGGGTTTTGACTTCAATAACTGGATGACAACGTTGGACTTGTCTGCGACAGACAAAGCCGCGTTAGTGTCGGTATTTGAATATTGTCACAACCGTATTCAGGATGAAAATGAACAGCAACGCTTGTCCAAGCGCAGCGCCGAAATGATCGGCATTCTGCTGACGCTGCACATGGACATGGATACGCTGAAAACAGCAGTGCTATTCCCGCTGATTGAGCCTGGTCATCTGACGATCGAACAGGCTGAAGCCGATTTCGGCGAGGGGATCAGCCGGTTGCTGCTGGGCGTGATTGATATTGATGCCATCCGTTTTCTGCAGCATCTGAATAATGCCGCTGTTTCTGATAGTCAGGTTGATAACGTGCGTCGCATGTTATTGGCGATGGTCGAGGATGTGCGTGCCGTTGTTATCAAACTCGCCGAACGTATTGCCTGCCTGCGGGAAGTCAAAAATGCCACCGAAGAAACCCGGGTTTTGGTGGCGAAGGAAATTTCCAATATCTATGCTCCCCTGGCAAACCGCTTAGGTATTGGTCAGCTTAAATGGGAGCTGGAAGATCTCTCATTCCGTTATCTGCATCCGGATACCTACAAACAGATTGCCAAGCTGCTGGATGAAAAACGCCTGGATCGCGAGCGCTATATTCAACAGTTTGTGGCGGATACAAAAGCTGCATTGCAGGAAGCTGGGATTGACGCCGAAGTCTATGGCCGGCCAAAACATATCTATAGCATCTGGCGCAAGATGCAGAAAAAGAACCTGAATTTTTCTGACTTGTATGATGTGCGCGCTGTCCGTGTCGTCACCAAGCGACTACAGGACTGCTACGCTGCACTCGGTATTATCCATACCCACTGGCACCATATTCCGCGCGAATTTGATGACTACGTCGCCAACCCGAAACCGAACGGTTATCAGTCGATTCATACCGTGGTACTGGGGCCGGATGGTAAAACAGTCGAGATCCAGATCCGTACCGAGCAGATGCATCAGGAATCGGAACTGGGTGTTGCCGCGCACTGGAAATACAAGGAAGGCATGCAGGCCGGTAAAAATGCTGCCTATGAAGAACGTATTGCCTGGCTGCGTAAATTGCTGGCCTGGCAGGAAGACATGGTGGAATCCGGTTCGCTGGTGGATGAACTGCGTACGCAGGTATTTGAAGATCGTGTCTACGTGTTCACGCCAAAAGGCGATGTCGTCGATTTACCGGCCGGCGCAACACCACTGGATTTTGCCTATCAGGTGCACAGCATGATCGGCCACCGCTGTATCGGGGCCAAAATCGATGGTCGCATCGTGCCATTCACCTATCAGTTGCAGACCGGTGATCAGATCGAGATCATTACCCAGAAAGAACCGAACCCCAGCCGAGACTGGATGAATCCAAACCTCGCGTTCTTGCGTACCAGTCGTGCCCGGGCCAAGGTGGCAGCCTGGTTCCGGAAACTGGATCGGGATAAGAATATTCTGGCGGGCAAGGAGTTGCTGGATAAAGAAGTCGAACGCCACGGCTTTAATCTTTCCCGGGATGAACTGGCTTCGACGGTCAAAGAGTTTTACACCCGTCTGAGCCTGATGGAATTTGATGATTTGCTGGCCGGTATAGGTTCCGGTGAGGTTCGTATTAATCAGCTGATGAACTTCCTGGAACAAAAGCTGAATAAACCGACCGCGGAGGAAGAAGACCGCCGTCTACTGGCACAGCTGGAAAATAAAACCCAGCACCGGATGAAAAACATCAAACCGGGCAAAGGTCATATCGTGGTTCAGGGCGTCGGCAACCTGATGACGCATGTGGCCCGTTGCTGTCAGCCGATCCCGGGAGACAGCATCATCGGCTTTATTACCCAGGGGCGAGGGATCTCCATTCACCGCGAAGATTGCGAACAGTTCAAAGAGCTGAGTCGCCGTAATCCGGAACGCGTCATTGATGCTGTCTGGGGTGAAAATTATTCCGGTGGGTATCCGTTGACGGTTCGTATTACCGCCAATGATCGTTCTGGATTGTTGCGTGATATAACCACCATCATCGCCAACGAAAAAATCAATGTACTGGGCATGCGCAGCCGGTCCAATGTCAAACAGCAAACCGCCGATATCGATATTGATATGGAAATTTACAATATCGAAACGCTGAACCGGATGCTGGCGAAGATCAACCAGATGAATGACGTGGTCAGCGCTAAACGTCTTTAATCAGCATTTATCTTTAACCGCCGTCATCCACAACGGCGGTTTTTTATTTTCAGCAGGTACTCATCATGTCACACACATACTCCATGCAAGATCTTCTGGCTCTGATGCAGCAGTTGCGTGATCCGGAAAAGGGTTGTCCGTGGGATAAAAAACAGACCTTGCACAGTCTGACCGCTTATACCATCGAAGAAGCTTACGAGGTGGTGGACAGTATCGAACAAAATGACCTGAATGGCCTCAAGTCAGAACTGGGCGATCTGTTATTTCAGGTGGTGTTTTATGCGCAACTGGCGCAGGAACAGGGTCTGTTCAATTTTCAGGATGTCGTCAACACCATCAGTGAAAAACTGGTGCGCCGGCATCCACATGTATTTGCGGATAAAGAATTTGTGGACGCGGCTGCCGTGAGCGCTAACTGGGAAGCAGAAAAAGCGAAAGAGCGTAAAGAAAAAAATGCCTCGGCGACCAGCGTCCTGGACGATATCCCGCAAAGTTTACCGGCACTGATGCGCGCGAATAAAATCCAGAAGCGCTGTGCAACGGTGGGATTTGACTGGCATGAATTGCCGCCCGTGATTGAAAAGATCCATGAAGAACTCGACGAAGTGATGGCCGAGCTGAATCAGCCGGAACATGACAAAAATGCTCTGGGTGAAGAGCTGGGCGATTTGTTGTTTGCGAATGTGAATCTGGTTCGTCATCTGGGATTCGATCCGGAAAAGATCCTGCGTGCCGGTAATAATAAGTTTGAACGACGTTTCCGGGCACTGGAGCAAATCGTTCATTCGCAGGGACGCTCCTTAAAAAGCTGTTCGTTAGACGAATTGGAAGCCGTTTGGCAACAAGTTAAACAAATGAAGTGAAGTTGATGCAACGCAAGACTCCTCTCAATGCAAATGAGTATCCTGTTTGCCGTTGTTAGGAGCGGGGGCTTGCGGTATAATTTCATCCCGTCTGTTTCTCCCGCACGCATCTGCGTGATTCCTAAACATCTTCAGGTTCAGCATGACGACTAAATATATTTTCGTGACAGGCGGGGTGGTTTCATCCTTGGGTAAAGGTATCGCGGCAGCATCACTGGCAGCGGTCCTGGAAGCGCGTGGTTTAAAAGTAACCATGCTGAAACTCGATCCGTACATCAACGTTGACCCGGGCACCATGAGCCCTATTCAGCATGGTGAGGTATTTGTCACGGAAGATGGCGCCGAAACCGATCTGGATTTAGGTCATTACGAGCGTTTTATCCGTACCAAAATGTCCCGTCGCAACAACTTTACCACTGGTCGTGTTTATTCCGACGTACTGCGTAAAGAACGCCGCGGCGATTATCTGGGTGCAACGATTCAAGTCATTCCACACATCACTAACGCGATTAAAGAGCGTGTGATTGCGGGTGCCGAAGGCCATGATGTGGCGATCGTTGAAATCGGTGGTACGGTTGGTGATATCGAATCATTGCCATTCCTGGAAGCTATCCGTCAGCTGGCGGTGGACATTGGCCGTAACAACGCATTGTTCATGCATCTGACACTGGTGCCGTATCTGGCTGCTTCCGGTGAAGTAAAAACCAAACCAACGCAGCATTCGGTAAAAGAACTGCTGTCTATTGGCATTCAGCCAGACATCCTGATTTGTCGTTCTGATCGTGCTATTCCGGCCAACGAGCGTGCGAAAATCGCGTTGTTCTGTAATGTACCGGAACGTGCCGTAGTTTCACTGAAAGACGTTGATTCTATTTATAAAATCCCGGCACTGCTGAAATCGCAAGGTCTGGATCAGCTGGTCGTTGATCGTTTCGGTCTGCCATGCGCAGAAGCCAATCTGTCAGAATGGGAACAGGTTATTTACCAGGAAGCGAATCCGACTGGTGAAGTCACTATCGGTATGGTCGGTAAATATGTCTCTCTGCCGGATGCTTATAAATCAGTGAACGAAGCACTGAAACACGGCGGTCTGAAAAATCGTTTGAGCGTCAATATCAAATATATCGATTCTCAGGATCTGGAAACGAAAGGTCTGGATGTACTGGAAGGTCTGGACGCAATTCTGGTTCCGGGTGGTTTCGGTGAGCGTGGTGTTGAAGGCAAGATCCTGGCGGCACAATATGCCCGTGAGAATAAAATCCCGTATCTGGGGATCTGCCTGGGCATGCAGGTGGCGCTGATTGAATATGCGCGCCATGTAGCCGGTATGGAAGGTGCGCATTCAACCGAGTTCAAGCGTGACACGCCTTACCCGGTCGTTGGTCTGATCACCGAATGGATCGATGAAGAAGGTAAAGTGGAAGTACGTACTGAAGGCTCGGATCTCGGCGGCACCATGCGTCTGGGTTCTCAGTTGTGCCATCTGGCCGAAGGTTCCAAGGTTCGTGCTTTATATGGCAACGAGACTATTCAGGAACGTCACCGTCATCGCTACGAAGTAAATAACACCCTGTTGCCGAAAATTGAAGCGGCAGGGTTGAAAGTTACCGGTTTGTCTGCGGACAAGAAACTGGTAGAGATCGTTGAAAATCCGGATCACCCATGGTTCGTGGCAGTGCAATTCCACCCGGAATTTACTTCTACACCGCGTGACGGACATCCTCTGTTTGAAGGCTTTATTAAAGCGGCAGGGGAGTACATGAAGAGACATCTAAACTAATCGACAAAATCCGTGGTTGTGGCATATATTGCCGCAACTACAATTTATAAGTTTGTTTGTAGTTCATATATCTAAATAACGAGGATTGACAATATGGCTAAAATCGTCAAAGTGATCGGTCGTGAAATCATCGACTCACGCGGTAACCCTACTGTAGAAGCTGAAGTACACCTGGAAGGTGGTTTCGTAGGTATGGCTGCTGCTCCGTCTGGTGCATCTACCGGCTCTCGCGAAGCACTGGAACTGCGTGACGGTGACAAAGCTCGTTTCCTGGGTAAAGGCGTTCTGAAAGCAATTGCTGCTGTAAATGGCCCAATCGCTACTGCGCTGCTGGGTAAAGATGCACAGGATCAGGCTACTATCGACCAGATCATGATTGACCTGGATGGTACTGAAAACAAATCTAACTTCGGTGCTAACGCAATCCTGGCGGTATCTCTGGCAAACGCTAAAGCAGCTGCTGCATCTAAAGGCATGCCACTGTACGCATGGATCGCTGAACTGAACGGCACTCCAGGTGTTTACTCTATGCCTCTGCCAATGATGAACATCATCAACGGTGGCGAGCACGCTGACAACAACGTAGATATCCAAGAATTCATGATTCAGCCAGTTGGCGCTAAGACCCTGAAAGAAGCAGTTCGTATGGGTGCTGAAGTGTTCCACAACCTGGCTAAAGTTCTGAAATCTAAAGGTTACAACACTGCAGTTGGTGACGAAGGTGGTTTCGCTCCTAACCTGAAATCTAACGCTGAAGCGCTGGAAGTTATCGCTGAAGCTGTTGCGGCTGCTGGCTACGTTCTGGGTAAAGACATCACTCTGGCGATGGACTGTGCTGCATCTGAATTCTACGATGCCGAGAAGAAAGAATATAACCTGAAAGGCGAAGGTCGTATCTTCACTTCTAACGCTTTCTCTGACTTCCTGGAAGATCTGACTAACAAGTTCCCAATCGTTTCTATCGAAGACGGTCTGGACGAATCTGACTGGGAAGGTTTCGCTTACCAGACTCAGAAACTGGGTAAAAAAATCCAGATCGTTGGTGACGACCTGTTCGTAACTAACACCAAGATCCTGAAACGTGGTATCGACAACGGTATCGCTAACTC
>MTLE01000555.1_pt1 | contig 29467 bp, 25 predicted proteins | sample 1982461 | NCBI WGS metagenome assembly MTLE01 (sample SAMN05712605, study PRJNA340218) | biofilm metagenome | isolation source: sample SPL anode biofilm adapted to -200 mV | place: USA | collected 2012-02-03
GGAGACTCCCGTGTCAAGATTTCATATCATGCGCCCTATCTCTCATGGCTTGAAGGCATCGTCGCACGGGGTGACGAGCGGGTAGGGGATCTCATCGTCTCAGCCTTCGCGAAGGGCGCGCGCTTCGATGCGTGGGATGATCTCTTTGACAAGAGCGCCTGGCAAGCCGCCTTGGCCCAATGGCCCGTCGATCCGGAGCTGCTCATCGCCGTCGACCGGGATCCGGATGAACGCCTTCCCTGGTCGGACATATCGATGCGCGTTTCAACCGCTTTCCTGAAGAAGGAACGACAGCGGGCCATCGAAGCGACCATGACGGTGGCCTGTGCGGAGAATTGCGCGGCACCATGCGGAGCCTGTTCCGATTCGGCAACCATCAAGGATCCCGAACGAATCGAAGAGACGATAGCCGCGTATCTTGATCAGGGCAGTCGTCAAACAACGGCCATTGCGGCCGTCCCGGAATCGGAGATCGCACACCATTTCAGACTGCTGTTCAAGTATACCAAGGTCAACAAGGCGGCCTACTTCGCGCATCAGGAAATCAGAGCCATGATCAGTTCCGCATTTGAGCGATCTGGCCTGAAGCTCGAATATTCACAGGGCTTCAACCCGATGCCGCGACTCGAGATCTCCGAACCACTGTCCCTCGGATACGAATCCGAAGATGAATATGGCGTGACGATTGTCGCTTCGCTCTCCGTCGAGGGGCTCGATGTTGTCGTTGCCAGGGCCAATCGGCTGCTGCACTGTGATATGCAGATTCTGGACTACCTGGTGGTGCCAATACTGGACGGAATACGCTTCAATTCGCTTTCCGCCATTCACTGGGGCTCCAGATTCAGCATCTTCGCCGGCGGGGCCACCATCAATCTGACAGAACTCGCAGACAGTCTGGCGAGGATCGTCGCCTCAATACCGGCTCTGGCCGCATGCAGGTTGTCGCCCTGTGACGACCACATCGATGTGGAGCTTCCATTTACCGGCAAGCGCGAGTACGGCTTGTCATCGATCTTCCAGCTGGCAACCGGAGTGGCCGTCAGGGATTCAGGAGTACGGATTGTCCGCCGCGAGCAATACGCACATGTGCCCGAAGGCCAGGGAGCCGTGCATCAATCGTATTTTCAATACTATAGCTCCGGGCTCAAGCAATAGCACCTTTCGGGCGTAGACCGATGCGATGCATGCCGGTAAGTCACGCCATTAGTTAGTAGACAGAATATACATTATCAGAAGTCATTGACATCAACGATCGACGGGAGTGGCGGCTCCCCTCGTGCGGTGTCGGCATCAGAAATTGATGGTAATTCGCCCCAGATAGACCGCATCGCCATACAGCTCGGTGATTCCACCGGAGCCGAAGTCTATGCCATACGAAGCCGCGAAGAATTGCACATAGTAGGTTGCGTCGGTATCGTCACTGTTCGATTTGTAATCGGCATTGCCTGCCACTGGCTCTGTATAGAACGACAGATACGAACCGCCTGAAGTTATGGACCGCAGCAGCTGGTAACTGGTCGGTCCGGAGGACGGAAAGCTGATGGTTGGCTCTGGTGTCGCCTGGAAGTCTATTTCGGCGTAATCCGTGGCAGGCAGATTCGCCTCGGGTATCAGTGGAATCGGGATCGATCCATTCAGCAATGGCTTGCTGTATCCCAGGCCGGATGTACTGAGAAGATACGACGATACCGAAGCGCCAGGCACGCTGTTGGTGGCGCTCTGCCTGGCCGTGATGCCTGCAAGGTCATTGTCTGCGTCGGTATCACTGGCATAGATCTTGTAGAAGAAATCAATACCAAGATATGCGCTATCAGGACTCGAAGGGCCGGCAAAATCGAGCGCGGAAACGCCTGTGGAAATGGAGCGAGGATTGCCGGACAGGTAGCTGATCGTATCGATGCCGCACGACATCGATACGATCAGCACCAGGGCCAGCACAGCGGTCTTGGGCATCAGTGCTTCTTGGCCACGAGCGCGCTGACCGGCGGTGGTTCTATCGATTCAAGACAGTCCACCAGTTCATAGATCAGAACAGGCTTGTTCTTGCCCTTCACCCTGATGTTGTCAAGCTCGCGGACGATGAACTTGTCCTTGACCTGCGCGTACGTGTACTCGCTGATGATGATGCCGGTGCCATATTCCTTGTTGGTAGCCTCGAGGCGCGAACAGAGGTTCACGTTGTCACCCATCAGCGTATAGTTCATACGTTGCTTCGAGCCCATGTTGCCAACCGTCATGATGCCGGAATTGATGCCTATGCCGATGCGGATGTGTTTGGCCTCGGGCCAGCCCTTGTTCAATTCCTCGAGGGCCTGCATCTGCTTCAAGGCGCATTTGCACGCGAGTTCCGCATGGTTCGGCAGCGGCAGCGGGGCGCCCCAGAAACACATCACCGCGTCACCTATATACTTGTCGAGCGTCCCGCTATACAGGATCGTCAGATCGGTCATGGCCGTCAAATAGACATTGAGGTGGTTGACCAGTTCCTGCGGCGTCATGTTCTCGGACAGCGTGGTGAATCCGCGAATGTCGGAGAAGAATACGGTCAGCTCCTTGTCGACGCCTCCAAGTTCAGGCGGATTGACGGCCAGTTGCTGTACGACTTCCGGGCTCAGGTATTTGCCGAATGTATCTCGAATCTGGCGCTTGTCGCGCTCCTCGGTAAAGACGCGATAGACGACGACTGAAATGAAGGTAAAGAGGGCCGCGAGCGCCGGCGTGGAGAAATTGATCAGGAAGGCCCGGGAGTCGAACGCCATATTGACGACGAAGAAGTATACGATGGCCAGGATCAGTGTTCCGAAGAAGCCGAAAATGGCCGGCAACCTGGAACTGATGATGGCGATCAGCAGTATGATGAATCCGAGAATGGCCAGGTCGAGCCAGGCTGGAGCCTGATGGATGAAGTTGTCCATCAGGATGGTGTTGAGTGCGTTGGCGTGCATCTCGATGCCATACATGATGCCAAGTGGCGTCGGCTTCTCATCCTCGGCCACTCCAGCGGCGAACGCACCGACCAGAAGGATCTTGTTCTTGACGGCGAGCGTCCGTTTCCATTGTGATGGATCCGGACCAGGATCACGATTGGCATAGGCGGCATACGAACGAACCGGGAATGTCTGCTCACCATCTGAAGTCGGGCTCGAGCGATAGCCCATGAAATTGACAAGCATCTGCCCGCGCTCATTGATGGGAATCCGGATCTCCGGCACTACCCTTCTCTTGCCTTGCGCAACGAGATTGCCGTCCTTGTCGAACGTATCTGGTTGCACCTGAATGCTGTACGGAACAAGATCGTTGCTGTCCGGATCACGCACCATCGGTGACGGAATCAGGATATGCGAGCCAACGACAACCTGAATGTCGTCCAAGGTCTTGTTGAAGTACCTGAGCGCCAGCGATAGCGTTATTGCCGGTACGAAGGTGTCCTTGTAATAGCGGACAACATAGTAACCAGGATCAGGTACGCCATCGTCGTTGGCGTCTTCTATCTTCAGAGGCGCCTCTGCCTTCATTCGGTCGGTAAGCCGCACTAGTTCAGGCGCCGTGATGGGTGTCGCTACGTCATGCATGCCACCCTTCTCATCCTGCCAGGCAAGGCGCTCGAAGGAGGCGTTGTCAACGGTGAATCCAGGCTGCAACTCATCGAGTCTGAGCATCTTCACAAGAACGCTCGTGCGCAGGATAAGTGGCTGGCGCCGGTAAATCATGTCGTCGTCGGACAGGAAATTGGCATGACCATAACCAGCGGCTGCCCGTCCCAGAGGCTCGAGCGGAGGTTCGTAGCCATAGAAGGCATTGATGGTCTTCCAGTTGCCGGTTATGTGCTTGACCGACCCGAACCGCTCATACAGGGCGTTCTCCCGTGCGGCCATGGGATCATCCTGGGAAGCCGTCCCATATGGTGAAAGGACGGTCTCCAGGAAGACGCGTCCGGAGTCATCGAGCGCCTTGGCGAGCAATGCGTCATTGGTGGGATTGGAGTCCTCTTCGATGAAGAAGACATCCATGAACAGGGAATTCTCGCGATTGTTCTGGTCCTTCAGTCTGGAAAACGCGTTGATCAGATCCGCATGCCTGGTGCGCGGAAACGGCCACTTGCCATATTCTGATAGCGTCTTCTGGTCGATTCCAAGAATCAGAAGGCTGTCGGAAATCTTGAGATTCTGATGGGACAGCACCGCGCCTTCCTGGATGGCCCTGGATTCACGCCCGGTCTTGAGCCTGAAGTGGGTATCGAGGACCGAGCCTTCTATGTTCTGAAGAAAGCGCGTCGTACCGAGGAGGCCTGCGAAGATCGCGAATATCAAGATGGCAATGACAAACGCAAACCGTTTGGCCTCGAATATCCTGGCTCTCTTTCTCGGCATGGCCACCCTCCCCATCGGTGTATCAGCAGGAATCAGCAAAAAAAATGTCCGACCAGGTCGGCCGGACATCCTTGCACCTTCGAAACAGAAAGTACTAGTGAACGAGCCCGAGCGATTTCAGCATGATTATACGATCATGGGCCAGCTTTGTCCAATCACTATCCGTGCCTGTCGCGACAAGGCGGTTATAGGCTTCAAGAGCCTTGTCGTACTGCTTCATATTCTCGTATATCCGTCCGATCGACAGGATGACGCGACCGGAACCGGGCTCGGACGGATACTTGCTGTCGGCACGCTGCAGGTACTTCAGCGCTCCATCCTGATCGCCTCTGTCCTCCGCAACGGAGGCCGCATTGGCAAGAGCGACCGGCGCCATATGCGACTTCGGATACTTGTCGGCAAGCGAGGCGAATGATTTCTCTGCAGCAGGGAGATCATTGAGTGCGACCTGCAACTGGGCCTTGATCAGCAACGCCCGTGCAGCCGCATACCTTCCCGAGTACTTCTGTATAACCGTGTCCGCTCCGGCCAGAATTGCATCGGATTTGGCAGGCTTGTCGGCCTCGGCCGCGTTCGACCATGAGGCGAAGTCCGCCTCCAGCTTTTCGAGCGCGAGCGTCGAATTCGTGTTGATCGAGCTGTTCACGACCGACACGACACCGGCACCGACGACCAGGACGACGGCGATGATTCCAAATATGAGGAAGGCCTTTCTGTTCGCCTGCAGAAAATCATTGAGATGATCCGAAAATTTCACTTTTCCCGAGGGACGGGCCTGGGATATTCCCGCGGTCCCGGTTTCTTTAGAGCTCATGTTGGTGTTACTCCTTAGGGTTGGCTATGCCGAGTTCCTTGATCAAGCGCGAGAGATACGTTCTTTGAATATCCAGGATCCTGGATGTCTCCGTCTGATTCCATTTATGTTCTTCCAGCGCGGTTGCGATGAAGTGCTTCTTGAAGATGGTCAATGCTTCCTTGAGGCTCTTGCCGCGGAACTCATCGTTGTCACCGCTGACATCACCGATGAGCAGGTCTCTGGCTCCGATGATCTTGTCTTTTGCGATGACCACCGCGCGCTCGACCGCGTTCTCCAGTTCACGCACATTGCCGGGCCACGGATATGACAGCATCTGCTCGATCGCCTGGTCGGTGAACCCGCTGAACTGCTTCTTCGTCTCGCGGCTGAACTTCTTCAGGAAGAAGTCCGCCAGTGCCGGTATGTCGCTCTTGCGCTGGCGGAGCGGCGGTACATGGATGGGAAGGACATTCAGCCGATAATAGAGGTCACTTCTGAATTCGCCGCGCTTCACCTGACCATCGATGTTCCGGTTGGTCGCTGCCACGATCCTGACATCGACCGTCACGGTATCGCTGGAACCGACTCGTTCGAAGGTCTTCTGTTGCAGTACTCGCAGCAACTTGGCCTGCAGTTTGAGCGGAAAGTCGCCAATCTCGTCAAGGAAGATCGTGCCGCCGTCGGCCAGTTCGAAACGGCCTCGCCTGTTCTGTACCGCGTCGGTGAATGCACCCTTCACGTGACCAAACAGCTCGCTCTCAAGCAATCCCTCCGGCAGGGCGGCGCAATTGACGCGGACAAACGGGCCATTCTTCCGATTCGATTTCAGGTGGACCTGTTCGGCTATCAGCTCCTTGCCGACACCACTCTCGCCAAGTATCAGGACCGACGAGTCTGTCTTGGCGACCCTGTCGATCAGGTCGAGCTTCTCCAGGATTTCGGGACTCTCGGCAACCAGGACATGGTAGCCCTTATCGGTCGATATCTGGTCGCGAAGGTAGCCAATCTCTTCCCGTGCGCGCTCGAGATACTTGGCGTTCTCTATGGCAATGGCGGACTGCACCGCGAATATCTCGAGCCATTGCAGATCGGACTGAGTAAAGTACTTCTTGTCTTTCTTGTTTATGATCTCGAGGACACCTACGCACAAGCCGCGCACCAGCATGGGCACGGCCAGTATGCTGTAGGTCGGGAAATCGATCGACTTTGAAATATCGCCGTAGAATCTGGAATCAGTCTCCACATCGTTGACGATCAGAGACTGCCCATGCTCGGCTACCCAGCCCGCAATGCCTTCACCTGGGTTCAGGCTGAACTTCTTGTTCTTGATATCACGGCCCTTCGGGCCAAGCGCTATCTCGAAATACAGCTTGCCGTCTTCTTCGTTCCTGAGCAGCAACGAAGAAGCCTCACCGACTGTGAGACGCGTTGCCGACTCAAGTATCTGAGTCAGCAACGACGTGGCATCGCCATAATTGGAATTGATCAGCGTATTGATCTCGATCAGCGTCTCGAACTTCTCGGGATCTATACGGTCGATCATATTACGAATTCTTGCGGGAACTGTCCTTCTTCTCCTTGAGCAGGTCGCCGAGGGTAAAGCCCTCATTCGAGGTGCCCTCGTCCATGAAGCGGGACATTTCAGCCTGCTGCTGCTTGCGCTCGAGGTCGCGCACCGACAGGGAGAGCTTCTGGCGCTCCGGGCTGAGTTCGGTTATGACCACCTTGATCGGTGACCCTACTTCGTATTTCTTGACGGCAACTTCGTATTCCTCGTCACGATTGGCGCTGAGGTTGGCCTTGTTGACCAAGCCCTCTATCTCGCCGGGGACCTTGACGAACACGCCGAAATCGGTGATCGAAGATACCGTTCCCTCGAGCACGGAACCGACATGGTAGGTGCCGGAGAAGGCCTGCCACGGGTCGTCAGAGAGCCTGCGTACCGACAGTCTGATGCTGTGGTCGTTCGGCTGATTCTCGATGACCATGACCTCGAGATCTTCACCAACCTGAATCTCCGAGCCGGCGTTCCTGACCTTCTTGGTCCAGGACAGCTCTTCAGCGGGGAGGAATCCGTCGATGCCATCTTCAAGTTCGACGAAGGCACCGGAGGCGGTGATCTTGACCACTTTCTTGGTCAGGCGCATGCCGACCGGATAGCGGTCGTCGATCGTCGTCCATGGGTTCTCGTGAACCTGGCGGAGTCCGAGCGACACCTTCTGCTGATCGAGGTCGTAGCCAAGAATCATGCATTCGACGCTGTCACCGACCTTGAGCATCTCGTCCGGGCGCTTGACGCGCTTGACCCACGAGAACTCGGAAATGTGGGCAAGACCCTCTATGCCGTCTTCAAGCTCGATGAAGGCGCCATAATCGGTCAGCTTGGTAACCGTGCCGTTGACGACGGCGTCAAGGTGGTAGCGTTCCTCGAAGGTCTCCCACGGGTCCTGGCCGAAGTGCTTCAGCGACAGGTTGATGCGGCCCTCTTCCGGATCGATCTTGATGACCTTGAGCTCGATCTCCTGGCCCTTCTTGACGAAGTCCTTGGGCTTGGTCACATGTCCCCAGCTCATGTCGTTGATATGGAGCAGGCCATCGAAGCCGCCCAGATCAATGAAGGCACCGAAGCTGGTGAAGCTCTTGACGGCACCCTTGACTGTATCGCCAATCTTGACGGTGGAGAAGAACGCGTCCCTGCGGACCTTTATCTCTTCTTCAAGGTATTCGCGGCGATTGACCACGATATTGACGCGTTTTTCCGAATAGAGGCGCTCGATGTAGAACTTCGACTTGACCTTGATCAGGTAGTCGCCCTTCTCGACACGCTGCACATCGGCTTTTGAAACAGGAAGAAAGGCACGGAGGCCATAGCCGAGGCTTACCTCAAAACCGCCCTTTATCTCTTTTTCAATGACACCTTCGACGGTCTCGTGGTTCTTGTGGGCGTTCTGAATGTTCCGCCAATGCACCTTTTCGTCGGCCTTTGACTTGGAAACATACGTTTCGCCTGACCTGGTCTCCTTCTTCATGAGCACCACGGTCACCACGTCGCCAACCTTTGGCGGCTCTGTGAATTCGGAGAGCGGGATCTTTCCCTCGCTCTTGGCCCCAACGTCAACGAATACGCAGTCGCTGGCGACCTGTACCACCTGTCCCTCGACGAGGTCGCCCTCTTCCAGATGGTTCATGGATTTTAGATACTGTTCCTGTAACTGTGTCTGGATGCTGTCGTCGGAGGGAGCGACCGCGCCCATTTCCACTTCCTTGCCCATACGGTTCCCTTGCTGTTGAATTTTCGCATTCACAATGTCATAAACTTGATCTATGGTCAAGTATGAGGTATCCAAATAGAAGGCTTTCGGGGCTTTTTTGAGGCTGCCCTCCGCTTTATTCCGGTCTATATTGTCACGCATCTCTATATTCTGCCGAATTTCATCAAGCGTCAGCCCATCGGTATTCTGCTGAAAACGCCGCGCAGCACGCGCTTCGACACTCGCGTCTATATAGAACTGGACTTCAGCATCCGGGAATACGACCGTGCAGATGTCTCGGCCCTCTACGACGGCATCGATTCCGGAGCCCAGTTCTCGCAGTAACCTGTTGACGATATGTCTGACCGGCACGATGGCCGAGACCTGCGCGACGATGGCTTCGACGGCGGCGCTGCGCAGGAATGGCTCGACTGGCTCGCCATCCAGCGTCAGTCTTCCGGTGTCGTATCCAAGCCGTATGCCCTGCGCGAAGGCGACAAGCACATCAGCCTGTTCGGGAGCGATGCCTGCCCGCAGGGCTCCATAGGCAATGGCCCGGTACAGATTGCCCGAATTTATGTACACGAAACCGTTCTTCTCAGCGACCATCCGCGCTATCGTACTCTTGCCGGTCCCGGCCGGCCCATCCATCGCCACGATCATCAGCGAGCTCCTCTGCGATTCATTTCCGCAAGAGCGGACAGCTCCTGACCGGTCAGCGGCCGCCATCTGCCTTCCGCCAGGTCTACAAGATGCACTGGCCCTATGGCGATCCGCCGCAGCAGCAGCGCCCTGAGCCCGAATTGCTTCAGGGCGCGCCGTATTTCCCTGTTCTTGCCTTCGACAAGCTTGATCAGGCATGACCGTTCACCGGTCAGCTCCACATGTTGCGCCTTCAGGGTCTCCCCCTCATCTGCAAGGCCGGCTTCGAATTGCTCGCCAAAGGTGCGGTGTATCCGCCTGTCGGTCTCGACAAGGTATTCCTTGACGAGGCCGGATGAAGGATGTCCGACGTCCCTCGCGAACAGGCCATCGTTGGTGAACAGCACGAGCCCACAGGACTCCAGATCCAGACGGCCGACGTTGTAGACGCGTTCCTTGATGTCCGGTTTCAGAAGCGATGCCGCGATTGGCCGGCCCCGGTCGTCGGACATGGCACACAGGTAGCCAGGAGGCTTGTTCATGGCCAGGTAGTGCAGGCGGTCTTCCTTGATCACCGGCTGGCCGTCGACATCGACACGGTCAGAAGGCAAGGCACGGGTGCCCAGCTCGGTGATGACAACCCCATTCAGCCGCACGCGGCCTTCCTGTATCATCCGCTCGGCGGCACGTCTCGAGGCTATGCCGGCATGCGCGAGCAGTGCCTGGATTCTGGTGCCCGCGGGTTCGTGCGGAGACTCATCGCTCACGGTTCGCCCTCGAGCTCAAAACGATCGCGTTCGGTTTCGTCCAGCTTTGGCAGATCGGCGATGCTTCCGAGTCTGAAGAACTTGAGGAACTCGCGGGTGGTGCCATACTGGATCGGCTTGCCAGGCGCGTCCTTCTTGCCGACTTCCTTGATGAACTGCCGGTCCAGCAAGAGACGCATCATCGTATCCGCCGCCACGCCTCGAATGGCCTCGACCTCGGCGCGGGTAACCGGTTGGGAATACGCGATGATCGACAGCGTCTCAAGAGCGGCCCTGGACAGCTTCTGTTCATTCTTGCGTCCGTAGCGCTCCTTCAGCAATTCCCACAATTCCCGTTTGGGCGCGAGCATCCATCCACCGCCCATCTCGGCCAATTCGAGGCCATGGGCCGACGCATTCAACGTTTCGCGCAGATGTTCTATCGCCGCCTCTACCACGTCCTTGGCGAGGCCACTGATCCTGACGAGCGCGGCGTTGTCGACTGGCTCGGACTCCAGGAACAGGATCGTCTCGATGAGCGCAGCTTCACGGTCAAGATTCAGGTCCATCGGGGCTCCGCTTCTCATATCTTCGTATTTGGATGTCGCCAAACAGGCGATGCTGATGAATGGAAATGACGCGGTACTTGACCGCCTCGAGCAGAGCCAGAAACGCGCAGATGATGTCGAGCGTCGACCCTGGCCGTGTTATCAGATCGAGGAACGCGAACGTCGAGCGTGATTCAAGCAACTCGTGTATCAGGGTCGTCTTCTCGTTTATTGATACTTCTTCATACATGTCGATAATCCGCTCGCTCGACATGCCGCCCATGAGGCCGGAAAACGATGTCAGAAGATCCCATACATCGATCTTGTCCCAGAGTTCCTCATCGCCGAATGGCAAGGCGCGCTGCATCTTCTTGCGCTCGATCGACCATTCAACCTCAAGCTCTTTCTGCTCCATCAATTCCGACAACTTCTTGAACTTCTGGTATTCGATCAGCTGCTCGACCAGATCGCGGCGTGGATCGTCGATCTCGTCGGACATATCGAATTCGACCGGCAGAAGCATTCTGCTCTTTATATACAGCAAGGTTGCCGCAAGCATGTAGAACTCGGTCAGGCTGTCGAGGTCGACGCCCTCGGCCTGGGCGATGGAAGCCAAGAACTGCTCGGTTATCGAGGCGATGGGTATGTCGTAGATGTTCACCTCGTTCTTCTTGATAAGAAAGAGAAGAAGATCGAGCGGGCCTTCGAAATCGGCAAGGTGAAAGCTGCGAACGCTCTTTGCCGGTTCGAGGGCAGGTTCTGACGCTGTTTCCATGGGCTCCCGCCGGCCGATTATAGTGGGGCTTTGGCGTGCAGGTAAATCCCCTGCCCGCGTACGGACTCAAGCAGCGATGACAAGGGCATACCGGTAACCGGATGCCTCAACTCCGGTGCGATTTCAAGGAGGGGAACGAGCACAAACGCCCGCTCGGCAAGGCCCGGATGCGGCAGCGTCAGGGCCGAGGTCCGCAGGATCGTGTCTCCATGGAGCAGCATGTCTATATCGAGGGTCCGCGGCCCCTTGTGCCGCTCTTTGGAACGATCCCGCCCGAATTCCGCCTCTATGGCCTGCGTGCGCTCCAGGAGTTCCAGGGGATCAAGTTCGGTGTCCCCCGCTACCACGACGTTGAGAAAATCGGGCTGGTCGAGTACATACCGGGGCGCCGTCCGGTAGACCGATGACACCCGAAGCGATCCGAGCAGCCCGCGCAGACGCGTTACCGCGCCGGCAAGCAGCTGTTCCGAGTCACCGACATTGGAGCCAAGACCCAGGTAGACGCGGATCAGAAGAGGCCGCCGTCGTCGTCATCGTTCAACGGCTTTGCGGCTGCCTTCGATGCCGGCTGCCCGGTTCCGGGTTCTGCCCTGGGTTTCGGTTCGGCGGCAGCAGCCGCTGGCCTGGCTGCCGCCTGTGGCGGAACGGCGGCTGTGGCCTTCGCGGCCTTCGGCTGGCCGGCCTTGCCCTGTTCGTCCTTGGGACCCGCCTTGGCAGGAAAGAAGATGGCGCGCACCTTGGCTTCCAGTTCGGCCGACAGAGCGGGATTCTGTTCAAGCATCAGCTTGACGTTTTCGCGCCCCTGTCCCAGCTTCTCGTCGCCGTAGGTATACCAGGCGCCCTTCTTGTCGGCGATACCGCACTTGATGGCGGCATCGACGAGGCTGCCGGTCGCCGAGATGCCTTTGCCAAACATGATTTCGAGCTCGACCCGGCGGAACGGCGGCGACACCTTGTTCTTGACGACCTTGACACGGACCTTGTTGCCGATGGCTTCCTCATCGCCCTTCTCTATCGTCTCGATCCTTCTGACCTCGAGCCGTATCGACGAATAGAACTTGAGCGCGTTGCCGCCTGTCGTGGTCTCCGGATTGCCGAACATCACGCCTATCTTCATGCGGATCTGGTTGATGAAGATCAGAATCGTCTTCGACTTGCTGAGCGTGCCGGTCAGCTTGCGCAGAGCCTGGCTCATGAGCCTGGCCTGCAGGCCAACGTGGGCATCACCCATGTCGCCTTCGATTTCGGCCTGCGGCGTCAGCGCGGCGACCGAGTCAATGACTATGATGTCGACGGCTCCCGACCTGACGAGCGATTCGGTAATTTCAAGGGCCTGCTCGCCATTGTCCGGCTGGGATACCCACAATTCATCGGTATTGACACCGAGATTCTTTGCGTAAATTGGATCGAGCGCATGCTCGGCGTCTATGAACGCCGCGATACCGCCCAGCTTCTGGGCCTCGGCTATCGCGTGCAGCGCCAGCGTCGTCTTGCCGGACGATTCGGGACCATAGATCTCGATGATGCGCCCGCGCGGGTATCCTCCGACACCCAGCGCTTCATCGAGCAGGATCGAACCTGACGGAATCGATTCAATGCCGAGGGCGTTGTCGTTCTTGCCGAGCTGCATCAGCGAGCCCATGCCATATTGCTTCTCGATCTGCAGACGGGCGGCCTCGAGTGCCTTCAGCTTCTCGTCGGCTGTCTGTGTCGCATAGTTCGTCTCATTCTTGGCCATTCAGTCCTCCTGTCGGAACCCTACGCGTCTCCGCGCACTGGTGCTCGCATCAGCGCGCATCGGCGCGCATCGGCGCGTGCTGGCGCTCGACTGCGATGCCCACTATATCCTGCGAAACCAGAATTGTCATCAACGACAACGGGAATCAGCGCTTCCTGAATCCTTCGAGCGGTGACAGGGCCGCGGCCCTCCGGGCCGGACCGAGCGCCGCGACGTATGAGAGCCCCACCGTTGCGGCGACAACCGCCGCTATCTCGGCGAACGGTATGTGCACGGGTATCGATGCAAGGTAGTACGCGGGGTCCAGAATCCTGTACGGAACGGGTGGCAGACCACCGGAAAGGCGGGCCGACAGCTCCCTCAGTGCATTGAGCATCCGTTCCAGCCAGGCGAGTATCTGGTTGATGCGCATGCTGACCAGAAGCCCGCCGCCGGCTCCGATCACGGCACCCAGCGCTCCGAGCGCCGCCCCTCCGAGAGAAAAGATGCGCGCCAGATCGGCTGGGCTGGCTCCCAGGCTCTTCATCACTGCGATCTCCTGACCGCGCTCGAGTACCAGCGTGGTCAGCGCGCTCGACACATTGACGGCGGCTACGGCCACGGTGATAGCCATGATCAGCAGCAGCATGGTACGCGTGCTGGCCAGCGACTCGAACAGATTGCGCTGGATATCCTTCCATTGGTAGACGGAAAAGCCGGGTGGCAACCTGCCCATCACCGCATCCCTGGCTTTCGACGGCGCCTTGAACGGCTCGGCGGCCTTGATCCCGATGAAGCTGCGCATGTTTTCTGGCGGCAGTATGCGCGCGGCCGTGTCCTGGCGCATGAAGAGCCACTGGGCATCCAGATCCCTGTATCCGGCCGATACGACGCCGCGCACGTTCAATATGGACACGCGCGGCAGCATGGCGCCCGATTGCCCCTTCCTGATCGTTATCAGGTTGATCGTGTCGCCGGCTTTGAGCGACAGCTTCTGGGCCATCGCCGAGCCTATCAGCGCATCATATGCATTTTCCAGCGATGCCGTGCCGGAAACCACCCCGAGGTACTGCAGGGTCGACGGATCGGTTACAAAGCCTGGCTCGACACCCCTGATGGCGGCTCCCTCACGGGCACCGTGCGCAAACACGACACCGACCGATTGCCGCTCTATCCAGGCGCCGGTGATGCCCGGGGCATTCCGCGCGGCATCCCGGGCACCGACCAGGTCGGTCGAGGCGTAGGGGATCGCCTGCGCATGATACGTTCCCAGTTCGACATAGCGCGCGGTAATGCCGCTGATCATGCCGTCGGCGACCTGCATGACGGTGATGAGCGGCACGAGGCTCAAGGCTACGCTGAGCACCGCGCCAACCAGCGCCTTGCGGGCCTGGTCACGGGTGCCGGCGGCATCGCGCCTGCCAGCGAAGAACCTGGCAGCGACAAACAGTATCGGTGCGCCTTTCATGATTCGAGCAGCACTCCGTCGCTCAGCAGGAATCGCCGGCCCGCGCGCGCCGCCATGCCCTGGTCGTGAGTCACCACCAGTAGGGTCGTGTTCGTCCTGGCTGCCATCTGGAACAGCAGTTCCTCGACGGTAGCCGCGCTCGCGCGGTCAAGATTGCCCGTCGGTTCATCGGCCAGCACGATGGCGGGCTCGTTGATCAGTGCCCGTGCGATGGCGACCCGCTGCCGTTCGCCGCCGGAGAGCATCGACGGCACGTGGTGCAGCCTGTCTCCGAGTCCCACCGCCTCAAGCAGCGGAAGCGCCTTGGCCTCCGCCCCGCGCCGGTCCCCCGATGCCATGAAGGCGGGCAGCATCGTGTTCTCCAGGGCGGTAAAATCCTTGAGCAGGTAATGGAACTGAAAGACGAACCCTACGACGCTGGTCCGGAATATCGACAGTTCATCTTCTCTGGCATCGGAAAGTTCGGTACCACCGACCATCACCCGGCCGGCCGATGCGGAGTCCAGCCCCCCGAGTATCGACAGCAGCGTGCTCTTGCCACATCCGCTCGGCCCGGTAATGGAGGCGCAGTCACCCCGTGACAGGCGCAGGTCGATGCCGCGGAGTATTTCCAGATCCTCTGCCGCGCTGTGGAATGTCTTGCGGACACCGGCACATACGATTACCTCGTCATTCATCACGCAACACCTCCGCGGGCATGATTCTGGATACTCGCGAGCTCGCGGCCCAGGCTGCCGCCAGCGCCGAGGCGGCCCCGGCACCGCTGATGAACAGGACTTCAAGGAAGGAGAGCTTGACCGGCACATCGCCGATGTAGAAGAGATCCGGCGAGAAGAACTCGAGTCCCCTGCCGTTGCCGCCGGTCAAGGCATTGATGGCCGACGTGACCGCGCTGATGGCCGAGAAGATGCCGTTGATATTGAAGGCGACAAGCAGCCCCACGGCCAGGCCAGCGATCGCGCCGCCGGCTCCGGCCGCCATGCCATCCATCATGAAGATGCGCCTGATGTCGATGGAGGCCGCACCGAGCGCCTTGATTGTCGCGATATCATCGACCCGGCCATAGACGGTCTTGCGCATCAGATGGAATATGTTGACACCGACTACGATGAATATCAGGCCGACGAGCATCAGCATCACCGTCTTCTCCATCCGGAGCGCGCCGAAGAAGGCGCGATTGTAGGTTCTCCAGCCTTCGGCGCCATGAATGCCGGCAGCCTCGAGCAAGGCTATCGCGCGCTCGTCAGCATAGCGGTCCGCCAGGCGCAGCCCGATGATCGGTATCTCGCCTGAGTCGAGTCCAGCCGACAGCGTCGAAGGCAGGAATGCGAGTCCGGCATCGAAGTCGTAGTATCCGCAATGATAGATGCCGCTGACCGTCAATTCGAGCATGTGGGTCTCGATGCCCGTATCCTGGCCGGCCTGTACCGACAGCACCGACACGGAGTCGCCAACCCTGACATCGAGGCTGCGGGCAAGCTCCGATCCGACCGCAAGGCCGCCGCCGAAGGTCCCCGACCGCATGGCCAGCCGGCCGCCAAAGGCAGGATCATCGGCGATGACGGAATCGGGCACGACCTTGATTCTCAGCGGACTGGCCTTGCCGCGCGCATTGACGACCATCGTACGCACGTCGACGAACTGCAGGGCCGCCCGTGAGCCTGGTACCGCCGCCAGTACCGCCGCGGCGCTGGTATGTGTCGCGGGGATGCGTACATGGTAGCTGTCCAGATCGAGCACGGCATCGATGAATCCTATCTGGAATCCATTCATCACGCCGATGACGCAGAGCAGCGCCGCGACGCCAACGGCAATGCCGGCGGTCGCCGGCCGCAGCGATGGTCCCACATCCCGTCCCGACCGGAACCATCGTGATGCGACGAACCTGATCCATCCGAGGCGCTTCATTGGAACTGCCTTGTCCGGACGATCACGCCGTCCTTGATGATATCCTCGGAGACTCGATGACCATCTTCATACCGAACGCGGGCGAACAGGGCCCCGAAGTCGTATGACTCCTCGACATAGGCGGTCGGGCTGTCGTAGGTCCTGAGCGTGACCAGGGCGAGGCCCGACAGCGTTGCTCCGGCCGAGTGGCGCTCAATCCGCAGGGTGCCGTCGTCGTTGTACTGATACTGGAGCAGCTCGAAGCCCTGCGGAGTCTGGCGGCGCGTCTCGATCAGGCGGCCGCTATCGTCATGGCGATACAGTTCTTCCAGCATCAAGGCACTGCCGTTCTGTATGCTCCGTGCCAGCAGCAGCCCGCGCGCGGGCCCGTCGGTCTGGTACTCGTCTGTCTGTACCGTGCCGTCGTGCCGCTTCGTGACCGATCGCTGCACGACGCCATCCTTCCATACACGCTCTTCGCGACCAACCAGGTCACCGTTCTGGTAATCCGCGATGGCGACGAGCCGGCCATCGACATCATAGTCGCGCAGCTGCAGCCGGCCGGCTGTCAGAAGCCAGCTGGTTGAAGCCCCCGATTCTGTCCGGGTCGAGCCTGACGCGCTGCCGCCAGACTCCTGTGTCGACACCAGCCGCCCGTCTGGAGCATAGCGATACCTGATGCTCCGCTCCGGCTCGCCATCGATCGTGGTCCGCACTTCGACGAGCCTGCCGGCATCGTAGCTGTAGGCCGTTTCGCTGATCGACCCACCCGCGAGCACGGCACGCTCCATCGTGATACGCCCCGCTTCGTCGACCACACGATCGACCACGCCGGACACGACCTGAGCCTGCGGTGCGGCCAGGCCGCAAGCCATCAGAACCACGAAGGTGGCAAAGGCGCGGAGCGACGCCGGACCGGATGTCACGAATCGAGCCCCAGAAATTCATCGAGGTAGCGGCCTGCGTCAAACGGACGAATATCCTCGTAGCGCTCGCCATCGCATATGAACGCGGTCGGAATGTCAAGTTCGCGGGCGATGGCCAGAGCCACGCCACCACGGGCGCTCGAGTCATACTTGGTCAGGACAAGACCGTCAATCCGCACCGCTTCGGCAAAGGCGGAGGCCTGGCGCAAGGCGTTCTGGCCGGTGGTCGCATCGACAACCAGCAGGCGGCGGTATCGGGAAGCATCGGCCTTGGCGGAGACGATCTTGTCCATCTTCTCCAGTTCCTTGATCAGATTCTGCTTCGTATGCATCCGGCCGGCCGTGTCGGCGATGACGAGGTCGGCACCGATAGCCGTCGCGGCCTCTATCGCATCGAACAGCACCGCGCCGGAATCAGAGCCGCGTTCCTGGGCGACCACCCTGATGCCCAGGCGTTCGCCATGCGTGCGCAGCTGTTCTATGGCCGCGGCCCTGAAGGTGTCTCCGGCGGCAAGGATGGCCGAATGCGCCTGTCCGCCATCGAGCCAGTACTTGGCCAGCTTGGCCGATGTCGTGGTCTTGCCGACGCCATTGACGCCGAGCAGCATCACCACATTGAGGCCGCCGGCGCGCGGAACAATCGATATGGCCCGTGCACTGCCTGCAAGAACATCCTTCAGCGCCGCGCGCGCCGCGCTGCCGTTCCGGATGCCCCTGGCGGCGCACACTCGCTTGAGCTCGGTGACAGCCTCGTCGGCGAACGCCGCGCCCAGATCGCCTTCAACCAGGAGATCAGCCAGATCATCCCAGTCATCGTCCCCGATGATATCCATGCCGAGCAGCTTGCGGATCCGATCACCAAACTTCATGAAGACTCCTCAAGAATGCGTAGTACTGCAAGGGCAGTAATGAGACTGATCATCGCGCCGTATGAATATACGAAATGAGCGCCATGACCGCATTGATGGCCAGCCCGGCGCTCACCGCCGTCGAGGCCCAGAAGGCGGCCTGCCATCCATAATACCGCGTATTGAGCGAGTCGATAACAGCCGGATCCGGACTCGATGGGTGATCGATGACATACTGGCTGGCCGTCTGATAATAGGTCTGAAACAAGCCACCGGAGATCACCGGTAGCGGCAATGAGACAACGAACCAGCCGAGCGATCGATAGAACCTGTCTTTGGCCGTGCCCAGTCGCGCATCGAAGGCCGAGCCATCCGATGGAACCATGATGAAGTTCCGATCGTCAAGAATCACATCGGGACGTATGATTATCTGGACATCGTCGTAGCCAGGCATCGAGATGCGCCCGACGCGCGGATACGCGGCGGCTGGAACTTCTACCGGAGTCGAGCCTATCAGGGCTCCATCAACGTGGACACGAGCGCCAGCCGGATCACTTGCGATATTGAAGGCGACCGCTTCCAGTGGGTCAAGCGACACCGCAACGGTGCGATCGTCACCGGGTTCCACATAGAATTTGACGCTGCGGGGCACGTAGCCCGGCGCACGGCCGCTGGCATCGTGGGTTGCCGCTTCGAAGAACAGATCGAACGCGCCGGACCTCACCGTCCCATCGATGGCCAGCTCGGCATTGACGGGGCTGACTGTGTAGCGCACCAGCGCAAACGGCCGGCCGAGCATCGCCTCGGCTAGTGGCCTGGCGAGCGCGGCGACCGCTCCATCGATGCCGTCGGCTGCGGCGTATTCAGTCGCCTGCCAGACATCGCGACCGATGGAAGCGATATACAGGGCGGCATCGATGGCCACAAAGGAACCGGCCATCCGCACGGAGCCGTGGACGAGCATGTCGGTCTTGCTACTGGCGCAGCTTTGGGCAGGATTCTCCGAGGCCGCGAGCAGTTTTCCGCTGCCGTCGGCCGCGAGCATCGTGAGCGGCATCCGCGTAGCCGCCGGTGTCGAATCAGTCAGCGTCGAATCAGGCCGCGCCGATCCGAGCAGATCAGCCAGAGACTGCTCGGCCCGGCCGACGGCTGCATCGGCCGTGGCAAGGCTGGCCGCGCGCAGTGCCGGGTCGGCCGTCGACAATGCGACGAGATCGCGCGCGGCTCGAGCCTTCGCGACCGAGTCACGAGCCGATTCAAGCTGTTCCACCGCCTGCCGGTCGTTGGCCGCCGCCATCTCATCCGGCGTGATGAACCGGGTCGTCACATATGAAAGCCGCGAAGCCAGCTGGCGCGGCACCAGTACGGCTACCGCATCCAGCGTATCGGACGCTGTGGCTGTGGCTGCGGCTGTGGCTGTGGCTGTGGCTGCGGCGAATTCGGACCAGGCTACCGTCAGCGTTGCAGCGGCAGCCTGCGCATGGCAGGGGCCGGGGAAGAACGCTGCCAGGGCCAGCACCACGGCCACCGGGCTTCCGCGGCTCCCAGTCACGGCATCAGTCCTCGTCGTCCTCGGCATCGGCTTCTATCGTTCCGCCTTTCCAGAGGAAATGCAGGTACGAATCGATGAAGGGGTCGATGTCGCCATCCATGACGGGCTGAATGTTGCCGACAAAGAACTTGGTCCGATGATCCTTGACCATCGTGTATGGCTGGAAGACATAGGAACGAATCTGCGAGCCCCAGGCTATTTCCTTCTTCTCCGCATGGAACTTCATGTTCTCTTTGTCTTTTTCTATGCGGTAGTAATCGTAGAGCCGGCCCTTCAGCACTGACATGGCGACGTCCTTGTTCTTGTGCTGGCTGCGTTCGTTCTGACAGGTGACGACAATGCCGGTGGCCAGGTGCGTGATACGCACGGCGCTGTCAGTCTTGTTGACCTTCTGTCCGCCAGCACCGCCGGCACGGTAGGTGTCTATCCGGATGTCCTCCGGCCGGACGGTCACGTCGATCGTATCATCGATGACCGGCAGCACCAGCACGCTCGCGAAGCTCGTGTGCCGGCGGGCATTGGCGTCGAAGGGGCTGATGCGGACCAGGCGATGCACACCGTTCTCACCGCGCAGGTGTCCGTAGGCATAGAGGCCATCGATCTGAATGGTCACGCTCTTGATGCCGCCCTCCGCCTCGATCAGGTCGACGACCTCATAGGAGAAGCCGTGACGCTCCGTCCACCTCGTGTACATGCGCAACAGCATCGAAGCCCAGTCGCAGGCCTCGGTGCCGCCCGATCCGGCATGGATGGTCAGGAAGGCGCCCGTGCGGTCGGCCTCGCCGGTCATCAATTCGAGCGTCACCGCCTTCTCGAAGCGTTCACGTATGTCCTTCAGCGATGCGCGTATCTCGGGCTCGAGCGAGCCGTCGCCCTCTTCGATAGCCATGCCGAATATCTCGTCGAGCGCGTCCATCGAGCGCTTGATGCCTTCCCAGGTCTCCAGCCTGTTTCGCAGAATTTTGAGTTCGCCCATAAGGCGCTCGCTCTTCTTCTGGTCACTCCAGAATCCTGGTTCGGAGGCGATGCTCTCCTTCGTCTCTATCTTCGAACGGATCGTCGCGGCGTCAAAGACGCCCCCATATCTCGAGCACTTCCCGTTTGAGGTCGGCTATCTGTGATGTCAATTCTTCAAGCATGTCGTGGTTCTCCTCTGACGTGTATTCTGAACGAAAGCGATGGCTCAGGCGACGCTAGGGAGCGGCGGTTCCGGCTCCCCTCACGATGATGCGCTTCCAGCGATTCTCCTTGAGAATCGATATGGCGAGCCGTCCCTCGACCGGGTATTGGTATATTCGCACCGTGTCATAGTAGTCGGTCACCTTGTCTATGTCGCGTTTCAGGGCTGCAACCTGCTTGTCGCTGGCACGCGAGCTCTCGAAGCACGCGCGCTGGACCTTCTCGAATCCATATTGAGGCAACAACGCATAGACCGCGGCCCGTGAGTCCTCGCCGCCCAGATCGCATACGACAGACACAAACATAGGCAATGGTATACGAATCGCATGAGCCGTGTCAAACAGAATGGACGAGTCCAGACCTTGCATAGCAAGCGCTTTTCATGCATTATTCGCATATAGCTACGGAATATACACTCGCTTAAGGAACTCGACGTGATCAATATCAGCGACCTGAAACTCGGCTTCGGCGAACGCATCCTGTTCAAGGATGTCAACCTCAAATTCGTTCCCGGCAACTGCTACGGCATCATCGGTGCCAATGGCGCAGGCAAGTCCACATTCCTCAATGTGCTGTCGGGCGAGATAGAGCCGGATGCCGGTGAAATATCCTACCCCCCCAAGATGCGCATGGCGGTACTCAAACAGGATCACTTCGCGTTTGCCGACGAGCGGCTCGTCGAGGTTGTCATCCGCGGCTATACGACACTGCACGATATCCTGAAGGAACGCGAGGCGATATACGCCAAGGAAGACTTCACCGAGGCCGATGGCATACGCGCCAGCGAACTCGAAGGCGAGTTTGCCGAACTGGGCGGCTGGGAAGCCGAAGCCCAGGCGTCCATCCTGCTGTCCGGGCTCGGCGTGCCCGAGACTGAACACGAACGGCTGATGCGCGAGGTACCGGAGAGCACCAAGGTCCGTGCCCTGCTGGCGCAGGCGCTCTTCGGCAATCCCGACATCCTCCTGCTCGACGAACCGACCAACGGCCTCGATCTGGACAGCATCACCTGGCTGGAAGATTTCCTCATGGATTTTCCCAACATCGTGATTGTCGTTTCCCATGACCGCCACTTCCTCAATGCGGTCTGCACACAGATATGCGACATCGATTATGGATTGATTCGCCAGTACCCGGGCAACTACGACTTCTGGTACAAGGTATCGAAGATGCTGCAGTCGCAGATGAAGGACGAGAAGAAGCGCCGCGAAGACAAGATCAAGGACCTGAAGGAATTCATACAGCGCTTCGCCTCCAATGCCGCCAAGAGCCGGCAGGCCACCAGTCGCCGCAAGGTACTCGACAAGCTCGAGGTGGATGAACTGCAGGGGACAAGCCGCCGGTTCCCCTGGGTTGGCTTCAAGCCGGAACGCGACCCTGGCAACAACGTGGTCAGCATACGGGGACTGACCAAGACCGAAGACGACGTGACGCTGATCAACCGGCTCGACCTGGTCGTCAACCGCGATGACAAGATCGCGTTCGTCGGCCGCGAGCACCGCTCGAAGACCGCGCTGTTCAGGATACTATCCGGTGAAGACAAGGATTTCCAGGGAGACGTCACCTGGGGCCAGACCATGAGTTCCTCCTACTTTCCCAAGGAGAACGCTCCACTGTTCGATTCCGATGATTCGATAGTCGACTGGCTCAAGCGCTACACCACCAACGATGACGAAACTTACATCCGGTCATTTCTGGGACGCATGCTCTTCTCCGGTGACGAGGCGCTGAAACCGGTCCGGGTGCTCTCAGGCGGCGAGAAGGTTCGCTGTCTGCTTGCCAGGATGATGCTCCAGGCATCCAATTGCCTGATACTCGACGAGCCGACCAATCACCTCGACCTGGAGTCGATAACAGCCCTGAACAATGGCCTGATGGAGTTTCCCGGAGTCGTCCTCTTCACGAGTCATGACCACGAGTTCGTCAACTCGATAGCCAACAGGATCATCGAGTTCTGCCCGGGTGGCATCATCGACCGGATGATGAAATTCGACGAGTACCTCAAGGATGACCAGATCAAGGCGCTCCGTGACAAATACTATCACGGACACGTGATCGCCGAACTCTAGCGGGGGTTCCGGCCGATGGTCCGTATGAGCCGTGTATAGAACTCGACGCCCTTGGCCAGCGACGCGACCGGTATGGCCTCGTTGATGGCGTGCATGCTCGCCCGCTCTGCCTTCGACAGCTCGAATGGCGAGAAGCGGTACACGTTGCCGGATATATCGCAGAAATGCCTTGCATCGGTGCCGCCAAGCACGACGTAGGGAGCAACGACCGCGTCCGGATAGACTTCCGCCACGGTCCGCGCCAGCATCCCGAAAGCTTCGCCATCGAGTTCCGAGACCGGGCTCGGATCGCCTGGCAGCAACACGCGCATCGCCACCTGCGGGTCGGCAATGATCCCGCCGATGCGGGCGGCGGCGCTTGCCGCGGTCTGGCCGACGGCGACGCGGACATTGACGACAGCCTTCGCCACCGCGGGCAATACGTTGGCTGCCGGCGAGCCCTCCAGCATCGTTACCGCCGTGGTCGTCCGGCACAGCGCGTTGAGCTCGCCCCCGGATGCCGCGAACACCCGCAGCAGGAGCGGCTCGAACAGCCACAGGTTGGCAAGCACCAGACGCAATCCGAATGTCGCGTGCGGCGCCAGCCGGGAGAACATCACCCTGGTCGCTATCGGGAAGCGCACGGGAAACGGCCGCGCCTCGATGCGCATGATCGCCCTGGCCAACCTCCAGGAGGCGCCTCTACGGGGTGGCGTCGAGGCATGGCCGCCCTGGCTCTGTACCGACAGCTCGATGTCGGTAACGCCCTTCTCTGCTACCCCGAGCATTGCGAGCGGCCGGGCGATGCCGGGGAAAACCCCGCGCACCACGGCGCCGCCCTCGTCGAGCACGAGTGCCGGCCTGACCCCCTGTGCGGCCAGATGGCTGACGATGGACGCAGCGCCATCGCCGCCGGTCTCCTCATTGTGTCCGAACGACAGGAACACATCATGGGCGGGCACGAAGCCCTGCCCGACCAGCGCCTCGACCGCCTCGAAGGCACAGACCATCGTGCATTTCGTATCGAGCGTGCCCCGCCCCCAGACCTTGCCGTCATGGATGTCGCCCGAGAACGGCTGCCTGATCCAGCCATCCGGATCGGCGGGCACGACATCATAGTGGGCCATCAGCACGAGCGGGTCATCTGACGACGCGCCCTGCCAGCGATACAACAGCGAGAAGCCGCCTATGACCGTCCTGGTCAGCGCGCGGTGCGCCTCTGGATAGAGTTGCGGCAGCAGGTCCATCAGTTCCCTGAAACGGGCTGGATCCCAGCCGCCCGGATCCCGGCTCGAAACGGTGGGAATGCGCACCAGAGCCGACAGGTGCCGCGCGGCCGCCTCGGCGTCGATCGTCATCGGGTCAGGGAGTTCCAGAGTCGGGCGCACAGCGGGCTCTCTGGCAAGGAGCGTTCGCGTGATGATGATTGCGGCGAGACAGGCCAGAAATCCGGCCAGAAAGACCGTCGTCACAACAGCTTCCTCGTGTACAGCAGTCGCGCCACACCTATCGAAACGAGGGCGCCGCATGGTATCAGGATGCCTACCGGAAGCGTCGGCATTGCCACGAACAGACCGACCATCACCACGAGCGGCGCGACCGACAGCTTCCAGTTTCTGGATATGAACACGACACCAAGCGCCCCGAACAGCGAAGGCAGGAGATTGGCGAATGCCGGCTTCAGCGCCGGAGCGTTCAGGATGGGCAGGAGGTACGACATCAGCACGACGCCGAGCACCAGCACGAGGTTGGTGACCAGTGACGATGCTCCAACCGCCAGCGTCGAAATGATCTCGCCTTCCTTTGTCGATGGCTCGACACCGGCCTGCTGCATCGCCGTGATGGCGGCCGGCACCTTGAGGTTGCTCAGGTTGCCGGTCACGAATCCAAGATAGGTGCCGCCGCTACCGAGCATAGGCGTATACGTCAACACCTCGACAACGGCGATCGGCCAGAACACGATGATGGTCGGAATGAGTCCGGCAAGCAGCCTGCTGAACGAAGGCCAGACCCCGAAATGCAGCGAAATGGCCAGGGGCACCCCCTGCGTGACGAGTATCGCCAGCACCATCCAGATGCGCCCGTTGCGGTGTATGGTCTCGTCATAGCTGCCTTGCGCCTTGATGGCTTTCCCGCTCACCGTGCACCCCCTGCCTGTGCCATCGTGTAGAGAGCCGCCACGACCATGCCGCAGATCATGCTGACCGGCATCGCGAAATTCTCAAGCTGGCGCAGACCCGATCTCTTGATGGCAAGGCCGAAGCCGGCCATCACGGCTGCCGATGACAGCAGGGCCAGTATCGAGACGAGACCGCCTCCCAGAGCGCTGCCCAAGAATGCCGAAATCAGCCCCATGAACATCGCGGTGATGAGCAGACCGGACCAGACCGTATCCTTCAGTTGCGTCCGGTGAATGCCGGATTGTATGCTCCTGGTAAACAGCGTTATCAGAATCATCGCGAATACCGATCCCAGCGACATCGCCCAGGCTATTGCCGAATAGGTGACAGGGTCGACGATGGCCTGTCGTATGGTCTGGCCAAAGGCCTGGGCGGCCGTTTCGGCGGCAGGCAGCTCATAGGTAATGGCGCCGACGACGCTGAGCCGTATCCACGGCAGCGGCAGGCCAAGGGCGCCTGCCAGCGTCAGGACAGCAAGCAGTATCGCTATCGACGGCACAATCGAGAACACGCCGCTGCCGACCAGGGCCTTCTTCATGGTCGCAGGCGCCAGCCCTATCCTCTGGCCCTCCTTCCACGCGGTGGCTATGAAGACGATGCTCTGCACCGTTACAAACGCGGCCACCAGCGCACCCAGCCCAAACATGAAGGTGCTGTTTCGCATATCGATCATGACCATCAACTCCTTGCATCGCTTCCGCAGGCGAGCATCGAACCGGTATAGCCGTACGCCCGGATGCTGTCAACGAAAATGAGCCTGCCGCGACCGGAGCCGCTCCCAGACCGCCAGAATGTGGTCGATCCGCCCATCCATCGTACCATCGACCGCCATCCTGGATGGATCCGCCAGTCTCCAGGCCACCGACTCCCTGATGCCCTGCGCGAAGGGTATCGTCGTGCGGAGCTCCGGCACGAGCCGTCTGGCCTTCGAGCAATCGAACAGCGATGTGTATGACTTGTCGCCCAGGAGACGCTCACCCATGGCGGGATCGACCGCCGCTATGAAATCGGAAGGTACGTGGACGATGTGGGGCTCGACACCCAGGGCCGAGGCGACGAGCCGATGGATCTCATCCCAGGTCAGCGCCTCGTCTCCCGTCACGTTGAACGCCTCGCCCAGGGTCTCGGGTCTGCCAAGAAGACCGACGAGGCCGACGGCGAAGTCGCGCGCGTGGGTGATGGTCCACATCGCTTGACCGTCGCCGGGCACGACAAAAGGCTTGCCGGCCAGCATCCGAGCCGCAACCGTGAAGTCACCGGACACGAAGGCCGTCGGAATCCAGGTAGGGCCATAGGTATGCGACGGCCTGACGATTGTTGCAGGAAAGCCGTCCTGCCGCCAGGCTTCGAGGAACACGTCCTCGCAGGCAATCTTCTGGCGCGCATATTCCCAGAACGGGTTGCCCCGCGGGGTCGATTCGCTGATCAGATGGCTTCGCGGCGGTTTCTGGTATACCGAGGCGCTGGACAGGAAGACATACTGTCGTATAGCTCCACGGCATGCCGCAACCGAAGCGGCTGCCGTAGCGGGATCGTAACACAGGAAATCGACGACCACATCATAGGCGCCGGAGCCGACCAGTGGAGCGAGCATCGCCCGGTCGGCCACATCGCCGATGATCGACGCCGCGCCCTCCGGCACCCGATTCCGGCCACGGGTGATGACGCTGACGTCCAATCCCTGGCCGATCGCGGCCTCCGTGCACTCCGCCGATATGTTTCCGGTACCGCCTATGAAAAGAACGCGCATCATCGAGCCTCCCGCCACCATCCTGCCATTCGATCGAAAGATCTTGACAACCCTGATATATCAGTAGAATATCTATTGCGTGAACATGTTTGAACACAGCATAGGCGATGGCACCGCCTCTGTCGACCCGTATCCAGGTACCGAGAAGGTCGTGCCACTGCGGGAGCAGGTGTATGCCTACCTCAAGCGCCTGCTCAATGACGGCAGACTCAAGCCCGGTGCCTTTCTCGACCAGAAGGCCATCGGTGATGGCCTCGGGCTGTCACGGACGCCCCTGCGCGATGCCCTGCTGCGGCTCGAGGCCGAGGGCTTCGTCACGATTCATCCCCGGCGCGGCGTGGTCGTCAACCCGCTCGATGTGGCGACGATCAGGAACACCTACCAGATACTCGGCGCGCTCGAGGCCGCCGCCGTCCTCGAGGCCGCCACTACCTTTACCGCGGCTGATACCGACCGCATGGCGGCACTCAATACCAGAATGGCAGACGCGCTGGCGCTCGGCAATTTCGACGCCTATTACGAGGCCAACCTCGCCTTTCATGATGTGTATCTGGGCCGCAGCGCCAATGGCGAGCTCAGGCGAATGGTGCGCACGCTCAAGGAACGGCTGTATGATTTTCCGCGGCGTGAAGGCTACCTGACCGAGTGGGAGCGAGCCAGCATCGTCGAACACGCCCGACTCGTCCAGCTGATCACCGATCGATCATGGCAGGAGGCGGCCAGTCACCTGCGCGATGTGCACTGGTCATTCACCGTCCAGGAACGGTACATCATGGCATACTACTTCGCGCGCGAAGCCGCGCTCGGGACCAGCCATTGAGCCAGACAGCCGGCCTGGCCTTCGATGTCCGCCGCCACGCGATGCATGATGGACCGGGCATCCGGACGAGCATCTTCCTGAAGGGCTGCCCGCTGTCGTGCCCTTGGTGCCACAATCCCGAAGGCATGTCGTTCGCTCCGGAACTGCAGCTCCGCCCCGAGCGCTGCGTTGCCTGTGGCAGCTGCGCCGAGGCCTGTCCCACAGGAGCCGCCGGCGACCCGGAGATTGCCTGCACGGCCTGCGGAGCCTGTGCCAACGTCTGCCCTACAGGCGCCAGAGCACTGATCGGCACGCCCATCACCGTCGACGAGGTGCTGCGCATCGCCACCTCGGACGAGGTCTTCTTTGATGCCTCCGATGGCGGCATCACCTTTACCGGCGGCGAGCCGCTCGCCCAGCCGGCCTTTGTCGAGGCGGCCGCCAAGGCTCTCCATCAGCGAGGGTTCAGAAGCGCTGTAGACACCTCCGGGTACGCTTCGACCGACTCGCTCCTCAGAATAGCGGCATACACCGACCTCTTTCTGTATGATATAAAATACATATCGAATGACGCACATCAAGAAGCGTGCGGTGTTTCAAACAAAATAATACATGCCAACATTCGAGCCTTGGCAGATATCGGGGCTGATGTCATGATCAGTGTCCCCTATATACCCGGCTACACCGATTCCGATGACAACATGATGGCGACGGCCCGTTTCATAGCCGTCCTCAAACCGGCAGGCAGGTCACGACCCTACCCGGTTCGAATCCTGCCCTATCACGATGCGGCCCGCGCGAAATATGAACGCCGCGGGCAGGTCTATCATTGTGATGGCGTCGCGGTTCCAGCTCCAGTACAGCTCGAGCGCGCCGCCGCGCTCTTTCGCACCCATGACATCGACGTTTCGATAGGAGGTTTGTGATGGCCACCAGGATAGACAGACTCCGGAGGCAGAGTTTCGAGGCCAGGCCGCGGGTCAGCGCCGAGCGCGCGCTGATCGTTACCGATGTATACCAGCACGAACCGGCATCGACACCGGCGCCCATCATGCGTGCCAAGGCCTTCCTGGCCCTGTGCGAGCGCAAGGCCATCTATATTGGCGACGACGAGTGCATCGTCGGCGCCCGCGCCAGCGGCCCGAAGATAACACCGACGTACCCTGAACTGACATGTCACAGCATCGAGGACCTGCACATCCTACGGTCGCGTCCGATGACCAGCTATGATGTTGACGATGCGACGATAGAAGCATACCGGACAACGATCATACCATACTGGCGTGGCCGCTCGATACGAGATAGAGCCTTCGCATCGATGCCTGCCGAATGGCTGGCCTTGTACCAGGCCGGCGTCTTTACCGAATTCATGGAGCAGCGCGCCGCGGGACACACGGCGCTGGACGGCAAACTCTACAGGAAGGGCCTTCGCGCCATACAGGCCGACATAGCGCTCGCCAGGGCAGCCATCGATTCCAGCGATCCGAGACGCGAAGAGAAGGAACATGAACTCGAGGCGATGCACATAGCCTGCGAGGCGGCGATGACCTTTGCCAGGCGGCATGCGGAGCTGGCGGAATCGATGGCCGCCCGGACGACCGAGCCCACCCGCCGGAATGAGCTCTTGCTGGTTGCCGAAACATGCCGGCGCGTCCCGGCGGAGGCCCCCCGCACCTTCCAGGAGGCGCTACAGGCATACTGGTTCGTCCATCTCGGCACGATTACCGAGCTGAATGGATGGGATGCCATGAGCCCCGGCCACCTTGACCAGCATCTGGCACCATTCTATGAACGCGATCTGCGCGAGGGCCGCCTGACCAGAGACAAGGCCAAAGAACTGATGGCGATGTTCTGGATACAGGTGAACAATACTCCGGCCCCGCCAAAGGTCGGGGTAACGGCTGCTGAGTCCGGCACCTACAACGACTTTACCAACATCAACCTGGGTGGTCTGACGGCTGACGGACGCGATGGTTCCAGCGAAG
>MTLE01000871.1_pt1 | contig 29443 bp, 23 predicted proteins | sample 1982461 | NCBI WGS metagenome assembly MTLE01 (sample SAMN05712605, study PRJNA340218) | biofilm metagenome | isolation source: sample SPL anode biofilm adapted to -200 mV | place: USA | collected 2012-02-03
TCCCTGTCTGAGAAGAATATGCTCTAGGATGATCGGAACTCGATGGGTGCGGGCATCGACACGGTGTCGAGACGCGACGGACTGAGCGCCGGGTACAGTTCCGTGAAGGGCGAAATTCGCGCCATCCGGAACGGCTCCCTCTCAATGCCGTAAAGAACCCGATAAGACGAGGGAATACTAATGCCTGCACAGCATAGCATAAAACAACAAACAATGTCACTGGGTGCATGCGAACCGAAATGAGCTCTGTGCCAGTGGCGGTCGCGCCATCGGAGGGAACCGTCAGTCGGCCGATGATCTGATGCGGTCCAGCACGATCCAGCGGACCCGGTCGTCATTCAGGTTCAGGGTTACGCCGCAATCCGGACAGGTGAACCTGCCTTCGCGCAACGCGTCCTTGCGGCAGGCGACACAGAAGGTCTTGCCGCATTCCGGACACGAGCCGGCCGGCGAATCGTCGGGCGGTTCTCCGCGGAGCCGCGTTCGCGGAACCACCGGCGTCGGTCGCGGCACATCCCAGGATCGGCCGCACGAGGCACAGCCGATCGTCTCGATCGTCGCGGCGCGTATCGCCGTCCGGATCGCGTCGGCGGCTGCCGGATCATGGGCCTGCAGCCGTTCCGCCAGCTGTCCGGCGACCGGGTATCGCTGGCGCGACAGGTACTGGCGGGCCAGTCTGTCGATGACCAGGGCATTGTCCGGTTCGAGTTCAAGCGCCGAGCGATAGGACAGCTCGGTCCGCGCCGCGTCGCCATAGGCCGCACAGACGTCACCCATCAGCATCAGCGCCCTGGCGTCGTCGCTCGACTCGAGCACCCTGCGCAGCGCCTCCTCGGCCTCCGCATATTCCCCCAGTTCGATGAGGGCTGCCGCAAGGTTGGTGTGGTAATCGACAACAAGCACTTCCTTCAGGTTGAGCGCGCACGATGCGCGGTACAGCTGCACGGCGGCCGCCAGATCGCCTGAGCTCGCCAGTATCGTGCCCAGCTGGTTGGCGGCCGCGGCCGATTGCGACGGCCAGGTTCCCAGCACATCCCTGGCCTGCCCAGGTTCGCCGAGCCGGAGCAGCGCCTCCGACAGGTTGACCACCGGTTCGGATCGATCGGGCAGGGCCTGCGCGGCGCTCCTGAACAGGTCGGCCGCTCCTGCTGTGTCGCCGCGTTGCAGGGCTGCCTGCCCGGACAGGTTCAGGGTCCATCCGTCATCGGGCGCGGCCGCGAGCGCGTCGTCCAGCTCCGCCTGGCAGGGCTGGCCAGCCAGCCAGAGTGCCTCGGCCAGTCGATAGCGGTATATCGGCACCGATGGCTCCAGCTCGACCGCGCGCCTGAATGCCTTGATCGATTCGGACCGCTTGTCGCGTTCCGCCAGCAATACGCCGTAGACATAGGCCGCGGCGGCCTCCGGGAAGCCCTTCCTGGCCAGCCTGGACAGGATCGACCACGACTCCTGCGCATCGCCGCGGCCGTAGGCGACCAGGGCGTCGATCGAATCGAGCGTGGCCTTGTCAAAGCCAAGCTCCCGCAGGCGCATCGAGCAGTCTTCCGCGTCATCCCAGGCCTGCTGGGCGTAGAAGCCCTTCGCGGCGGCCAGCCAGGCTCCTGACGCGGCCTGCAGGTCGCCGCATTTCTCCAGTGCCATCGCGGCGTTGTGCGCGTATATCGGCATCGCGCTGTCGTTCGCCGCGGCGTTCCCATAGGCATCGGCGGCCTTGCGCCATGAGCCCTCGTTGTAGTATGCGTGCCCCAGGAGGTTGGCCAGCCGCGGGCTTCCCGCCACACGGTCCGGGGCCGCCTCGAGGGCGTCCTTCAATTCGGCATAGCGGCCGCGGAGGTACAGGAGGTTGAACCGTTCCTCTATCGCCTCCTCCATGCCGGGGACGAGCGACAGGCACGCGTCAATCTCGGCGGCCGCGTCATCGAGCATGGACAGCCGTATCAGGCATTCGGCCACCATGAACCGGTCGCGGGCCAGGGCTTCGCCCCGTGCCTCGATCTTGCGCAGCTGCACGATCGCCGGCACATAGGAGCCAAGCACGGACAGGCCCTCGGCCAGACGGCGCCGCTGGTCGGCATCGGCCTGAACGACGCGCGAGAAGCGCAGGTAGTCGACCTCCACTTCCATGGGCCGCGATTCCACACGGAGCGACAGCAGTCTGCATGACGCTGGCTGGGCATAGCTCTGGGCCGCGAAGGCGATGCCGCCTGAATCCAGCGCGTCATCTTCCGCCTCGAGCGCGAATTTGCCGTTCAGCATGGCCGTGAACCGTGTGCCACGAGCCACGACATCGAGCACGAACTCGGCGGAGCCTTCGGCCCAGGGGCACGATATCCACGGCACGATGGTTCTGGGCTCGCCGTTGAATACGACGTCGAGCCTGATCTCCGCGCCGCTTGAAACGAGGATGTAGACAAAGGAGCTGTCATCGGCTTTGCGGATGATCAGGCCGGCGGAGCGCTTGGCCTCGGACTTGCCCATATCGAACCGGGCGGTAATGGCGGCGTCCGAGTACCGGTACGTGCCGGCATCGGTCCACGCAAACAGGTTGTCCTTGCGCAGCGACAGGACCAGCGCGCCGGAGTCGATGCTGGCGGCGTAGCGTTCTTCGTCCACCGGCTCGAAACGGCTGGTCTCGATCGATGAGAAATCTGCGATCCAGCGCTCCTGGGGGGATGATCCTGGCTCGGGCCGCGCGTGGCGGCCGCGGAACAGCCCGCCCAGGAACCGGAACATCGCGCTGCTACGGACTGTGCCCACGTGCGGCTCTCAGCGCCCGGTCGGGTGTTCGAGCAGCAGGGTCTCGGTCGGACGGTCGCAGACTTCGGTCGGCCCGTAGTACTGGATGGCGCCAGGGAAGCGGTACGCGGTCTCCAGCGCCCAGCCGCTGCGGGCCGCGGCGAAGGCCTTGAACGGCGCGCCGTCCAGTTCGACCAGGGCCTTTCTGATGACCGGCTTGTCCGCTCCGTGCCTGTGTTCGATGTTCATCATCATGGTCAGCGGCACGCCGCCCGCTATCCATTCCGCCGCTGGAGCGGAGAGGTTGCGTACCGACGACAGATACCCGGTCAGGCCGTTGGCAACCAGCATGAAGGCCGCGTATCCCAGGGCATAGCAATAATCGGCGTCGAAGTTCGACGGAAAGGCGCATCGTCCCTCGTAGCCAAAGAAATGGGCCAGCGCGCTGAACGCGCCTGTGTAGCTGCCGGCGCTCTTCTGTTCGGCCAGCCGCTTCTCCACCATCGCTATCAGCAGTTTCTCGGTATCGATGCGCGAAACCTGCACGTTGCCGTGCGGATCCCGGTCCATGATCAGCTGCTTCCTGATGTCGGCTGGCAGGCTGGCGTACAGCGATGCCGACGCGCCGGCAAGCGCGGACTGGACGAAATCGACCTTCGCGGCATCGTCTGCGCGCGCCTTGAACTCGTCACCCCTGGCGGCCATCAGATCGTTCAGCCCGGCTATCAGCGTCTTGAAGTCCGGTATGAACTCGATGAGGCCTTCCGGAATGAGCACTACTCCGAAATTCAGCCCCTTGGCGGCGCGGGCGACGACCGAGGCGCATATCATCTCGGTCACCTGCGCGAGCGTCATGCCCTTGGTCTCTATTTCCTCTGAAACGAAGGCGACGTTCGGGCGACACTGCAGCGCGCACTCCAGCGCTATGTGGCTGGCCGACCGGCCCATCAGCTTGATGAAATGCCAGTACTTGCGCGAACTCGCCGCATCGCGCTCGATGTTGCCGACAAGCTCGGCATAGGTCTTGGTCGCGGTATCGAAGCCGAACGACGCCTCTATGTATTCGTTCTTCAGGTCACCGTCGATGGTCTTGGGCACGCCTATCACCCTGCACGGCACGTTCTCCTTAAGGAAGTACTCGGCGAGCAGGGCGGCGTTCGTGTTCGAGTCATCACCGCCAATGACGACGATCGCGTCGAGCCCGTGGGCGCGGGCATTCGCCGCGCTGGCGGCGAACTGCTCCGGTGTCTCTATCTTGGTCCGGCCGGAGCCGATGATGTCGAAGCCGCCGGTATTGCGGTATTGATCGATGGCTTTCGCATCGAGCATCACAAACTTGTTGTCGATGAGGCCGCCGGGGCCGCCCTTGAAGCCAATCAGCACAGAATCGGGGTTGCCAGCCACGAGGCCGTCGTAGAGGCCGGCTATTACATTGTGGCCGCCCGGCGCAGGCCCGCCGGACAGTATGACGCCCACAGCGAGGCGCGCCCGCGAGGCGCTCCCCGTGCCTTTGGAGAAGTGGGCCAGCGGCTTGCCATAGCTGTTCGGGAACAGGGCCCGCACGGCTTGATGGTCGGCAAGGGATTCGGTGGGCTTGCCCAGCTCCATCGCTATCGCGGCGGGACCGCCACGCAGGACCGCGGGCAACTTGGGCTGGTAGGTATATCGTGATGTCTGCAGTGGCGAATATTCCATCGGTAACTCCTTGACGACCCGATTGCGAGGAAGCCGTGTCGACAATGAGGATACCTGATACTGGTCGGAGCGGCAAGGTCAGTTCAGGCTTTGTCCTGGCCAATCTTCTCGGCGTCCTCGCGGCGTACCGGCTTGAGTATCCTGACACCGGTCTCGGACGTCTGTATGATCGTTTCCTTGCCATCGGGCGTTCTGGAGCCGAGCACGAGCACGACCGGGTAGCGGGGATTGTCCGGGTTCACATCGATGACCTGCGCGACACGCGAATTGGTCAGCAATACGTACGAGCCGACCGGATAGACGGATAGCGAATAGACCAGGGACTTGATGACGACATCGTCGTACTGCTTGCCATCGTTTTTCAGGATGTCGACCATGCCGGCATAGCCTTCACGCGCCTCCCTGAACGGCCTTGAAGCGGTGACGGCATCGTAGGAACAGGCGACGGCTATGATTCTGGCGTACAACGATATCTTGTCGCCCGTCAGCGACCGCGGATAGCCGGAACCATTCATGCGCTCGTGATGCTCGAGCGCGGCCAGACAGATGGACAGCGGAAACTGCTTCTCTTTCAGGATGTTGTAGCCCAGGATCGGGTGCGCGGTTATCGACTTGCGCTCCTGGTCCGACAGCGTGCGGCCGGCCATGTACAGCTGGGAAGGCAGGCGTACCATGCCAATCTCGTGCAGCACCGAGGCCACGCCCAGTTCTATCAGCCGGTGCTGGGGCAGCTTCAGGTGCCCTCCAAGGATGATGGCCAGGATGGTAGAACGCGCCGAATGGTTGACCAGGTAATTCGACGATGTCGATACACTGCCCAGCACGCGCAGTACATAGCGTTTGTTCTCGAGTATCACATCGCACAGGGTCTTGATGCGGTCAGACAGTTCCTTGAGGCTGATCTCGCTCTTGGTGACGTAGCGCGTGTAGACCGCGTCGACATACTTCAGAAACTGCTCGTAGAATACGGTGACCTTGTCGAGGTTCTCCTTGTCGCCGGCGGTCTGGGATGCGATGGGGTGATTCTCGGCGTCCGATTCTTCCTCGACCGCATCGGGGGCGGCCTGATCATCGTTGATCAGGTAACCGTCGGAATACAGCTCGCGGATCTCCCATTCGGCGAGCCGGTTGATCAAGGCGGCGGTCACCGGTGTCTCTGGCGTCAGGAGTATATAGGTATCATCAAGGAATACCGACGCAGAGTAGTAGGTATCCGGTACCAGTTCCTTGAACGGGATGGCGTTCATGCCCATTGACCCCTCGTATATGATATTCTATGCTTCCGCGGTAGTTACCGCCACCCTATGTATGTATTATTGGAGACATTCGGCATGAAGTTTAAAACAATCTTCATACTTTTCAACGCAATATTGATTTTCTCCTTCGCTTTCATATTCCTGATGCCATTCTTCCTGCTTGGCCCCGAGTATTCGGCCCCATTCTGGCTCAAGAACTGGCCGCTGTTCGGCGTCTTCGCCGCCGTGCTGATAGGCTTCAACACGTTCTTCGTGCTGAACTGGCGCCTCTTTTCACTGCTCGAGTCGGAAGACTGGGAGTCGCTCGGCGCGCTCCTTGCCGATCGCGTCCTGGTCAAGCGGAAGTACGAGCGGCGGATGATACGACTTCTCGTCAACACCTCGTTGTTGCGCGGCGACATGGCCACGATCGAACGGCTGGAAGCCGCGCTCCGCTCCGCCAGGCCTGTGGCGCTGCGGAGCGATGCCGTGCTGTTCGGTGCGACCCGCATGCTGAAGAACGACGCGCCCGCGACCGAGGCCTTTCTGGCCGAATTTGTCGATGGCCGAGGCGTGGACAATGCCGAGTGGCTGCGGTTCTACTACGGATTTGTGCTCGTGATGCGCGAACGCTTCGCCGAGGCGACCCCATACCTGAAAGGCACGATGGCCTCCAAAGATCCGGTGCTTGCGCTGATGTCCGCCTACATACTCGGTTCGCTGTGCGCGGTGGCGGCGAAGCCGGACGAACGGCAGGCTCTGGTCGATTCGGCCGCGGCGGTCAGGACCAGGCTCTCCGGCAGGTTCGATGCGGCACGCTGGGCCCGCGAGGCAGAGCGTGCCAAGGGCGAGGTGCACATCGTGATCCTGTCAAGGATACTCGACGAGGCGAGCGGCTGGATGTTCGCCGCCAAGGCCTGAGGGCACACCACCCCGGCAACCCGTCTTGGGGCCATGCAGCCAATCGCGCTCATGAGGCGGTCGGCTCGGGCCGACAATCAAATTGTATGAGCGCACGACAGAACCTCGCACGAACCATATCCCTGGTCATGCTGATGACCCTTGTGGCGGCGACCAGAGCGGCCGCCGCCGACCCTTTGACCCATACGGTACAGAAGGGTGAGACGCTCTATGGCATTGCCAGGCGGTACGATGTCGCGGTCGAAGCGCTGATGAAGGCCAACGCGATCGCAGATCCATCGAGGCTTGCGGTTGGCATGGCGCTGACCATACCGGGCCAGGCGGCGACGACGGCTGCGCCGGCGACGACGGCTACGCCGGCGAGTCCCCCGGCCACAGCGGCTCCCGCGACGACGGCGGCCGCCAATCCGGTTACCATCGAGTATGTCGTCAGGAAGGGCGATACGCTCTACAGCATTGCAAAGGCTCATGGGGTATCGGTCGACGCGATACTGAAGGCCAGCGCCATCACCTCGACGACGATCAGGCTGGGGCAGCGGCTCCGGATACCGTCGGCAGGAGCGGCCGCGTCCAAGCCGGCCGCCGTGGCCCCTGTGGCAGCCGGCTCGACAACGGGCGCCGCTGCGACGCCGGCCGCGAGCACGGGAGGGGCCGGCGGCGTGACCGTCGTGGTGGTTCCCAAACCGGCAGCCGGGGCTGCCGTCACCAGTGCCAGGCTGTGGCCGGCGAAGGGACAGGTCGCGTACCTGCAGGGCAAGCTCAAGGGGGTGTCCATCGCGACGGATCCCGCGGTGGTCATCATCGCGATACGGTCAGGCACGGTCATATCCGCCGGTCCGTTCCGCGGATTCGGGCAGGTGGCCTTCATTCAGGCCAGCGATGGGCTCGTCTATGTGTACGGCGGGGCCAGCTCGCTTTCGGTACGCGTCGGCGATGTCGTACGTGTCGGCGCGCCCGTCGGCACGGTTGCTTCCGAGCCCAATCCATCCGTATATTTCTTTGTGTTCAAAGGAGCGGATACGGTGGACCCTGACACGGTACCAAGAGACCGCTGAGGCCGGCGAGTGCAAAATTTGTCAGTATTCTCGACAAAATTTGCGGATAATGGTTGATTTTTGACAGGATTGCTGTACAATTCCGTTTCGCGACCGGTGTCATTTTTAATCGTCGTCCTGAATTGGGCCCGTGTGCCCCTGAGGGAGAACAGAATGCAAGAAGTTGTCGCCCCCAAACCGATCCCGACCAAACGCGCAAGAAAGACCAGGGCCATTCCAGTCCAGAAGAAGGCGAAACGCCAGCCTGAATCGCATGAGGCAGACCCGCTCGCTCTCTATCTCAAACAGATATCGCGCTATTCCCTGCTGACCGCCGAGGAGGAGCTTGAACTCGGCGAGAAGATTCAGATGATGCGCAACACGATAGCGGCCTTCGATTCCATCGCCGAGCCCGATACCCCCGGCTATGCCCAGAACCGTTCCGAGCGGGCCAGGCACGAGGCGGAGCTGCTCGCGTGCAAACATCGGATGATATCGAGCAACCTGCGCCTGGTCGTCTCGATAGCCAAGAACTATCAGCACCGCGGGCTGTCATTGCTGGACATCATCGACGAAGGCAACATTGGCCTGATCGAGGCGGTGGAACGGTTCGACTATACCCGAGGCTGCCGCTTTTCCACGTATGGCACCTGGTGGATCAGGCAGGCCATCATCAAGAGCCTCGCCGACAAGGGCCGTGTGATACGCATACCGATCCACATGCTCAACACGATCAAGAAGTGCTATTTCGTCGCCAAACAGATGACGCAGGATCTGGGACGCGATCCGAACCCGGATGAGCTGGCTGGCAAGCTGGGCATGGAGTCGAAGAAGGTCAAGGAGATCATGAAGCTGTCCCAGGAGACGGCCTCGCTGGACACCACGGTCGATGAAGACAGCGTTACCCACCTGTCCGACCTGATCAAGGACGACAACGCGATAGAGCCCTTCGAGGATGTCTTTGGCAAGACGCTGCAGGAAACGATAGGCGATGTACTCCGCAATCTGAACCAGCGCGAAATCACCATCATTACGCTGCGCTTCGGCCTCAACGGCGAGGGCCCCCTGACGCTCGAAGAGACCGGCAAGCTGCTCGGCATCACGCGGGAGCGCGTGCGTCAGATCCAAGAGAAGGCGATACTCAAGCTGCGCGACCTGCGCCGCCTGGATGAGTACCAGGAAATATCGTAGTCAGCTACCCATCGACGAGCGAAGGCGCCATGCATCAGGCCGAAGCCCGGTGCGCGGCGCCTTTTCAGTCTGCGCCCAGAAGGGTCGCCAGCGCCTTGTATCCGCGCCGCGCGGCCACTGCTCCGGCCGTCTCGCCGGCCGCGTCACGCGCCGCTGGATCGGCGCCAAGGGCCAGCAGCGTCTGTGCCGCCTTCTCCAGTCCAGCCGCCGCCGCATAGTGCAGCGCCGTCTCGCCCAGGTAGTCGGCGGCATTCGGATTGGTGCCGAAGATCGAGGCGATTGCCGCGTCTCCGGCGGTCAACGCCATCATGGCCGGTGTCGTGCCCTCCGCATCCCTGACAAAGGGATCCGCCCCCGCGGCCATCAGCCGGGCCGCTATGTCATAGAAGCCGCCGAACAGGGCCGCATGCAGCGGCGCGCGTCCATGCGCATCGCGGTCATCGGGCTGGGCCCCCGCCGCGAGCGCCACTTCGACGCTGTCCAGCGTTGGCTTCGTGTCCAGAATCACCCGCAGCACGGATCTGCCATCGGCATCGGTGCTCCGCGCCGACCGCTCGTCGAGCATGGCCTTGAGCATCGGTCCGCCCTTCTTGATCGCGTACCCGAGCGGGCTCTCTCCCGTCGAGTCGCGCGCGTGTATCGAGGCGCCCAGCATGACGAGCGCGCGGACAGTCTTGGCGTTCTCGGCATAGACGGCCTCGAGGAGCGGCGTGATGCCGCTGTCATCGCGCACATCAACGCGCTTCGACTTGAGCGCCAGGGCGCTCACGAAGCGGTCATCGATCTGCCTGGCGGCGGCATGGAACGGCGTCTTGCCGGAATTGTCGCGCGCGAGCGGGCTCGCGCCGCGCTCCAGCAGGTATGCCGCCGCGGCGGCGTTTGCCTTGTCTATCGCGTCGCGGAGCGGCGTCTTGCCGGTATAGTCGCGCGGGTCCAGATCGGTCGATGACCGGGCCAGAAGGCGCAGACACTCGGTAGCGTTCCAGTAGACGGCGATGTGCAGCGCCGTGGCGCCCGAAGCATCGCGGGCGCGAGGATCGGCGCCGAGTGCCAGGAGCGTATTGACGGTGCCGGTCGAGTCCTTCCTGAGCGCGAGCATCAGCGCTGTCTGGCCATCGGTATTCCTGGCGTCGACCGGCACGCCGCGGGAGACGATGAAGGCGGCGCCGTCGGCCATGCCTGCCATCGCCGCGTAGTGCAGCGGCCCGTTGCCGGCGGCGTCGGTGGCGCCGAGCACGCCGGCCGAGAAGAACCAGGGCAGGGGACCGCCGGGCGCCGACAGGGCGATCGACAGCGGCGTGGCCCCGACGGTATTGGCGGAGAACGGATCTGAGCCCGCACTGATCAGGGCCTCCCCCTGGACCCGCGCGTTCAACCTTGCCGCCAGATGCAGCGCGGTGTCGCCTTCGTTGTTCCTGGCTGATGGATCGAGCCCCAGCTCGTGCAGGACGGCAATCGTTTCCGGCGCGGCCTTGAGCCGCAAGGCTATATGGTATGGTGAATCACCGGAATCGTCACGGGCTCCAACCGGCGATGCCGCGACGATCGCCTTTGTGGATTCGGGGCCATCGGCGAGCGCTATCGACAGGGGCGTGTCGCCGCGCACATTCTTGACGAACATGCTGGCGCCCTTGCCGGCGAGCAGCGTGACCAGCGCCGTGTTCCTGCGGCGAACGGCCAGCGCGAGCGCCGTATCACCATCCGCATTGGCCGCGTCGATCGCGGCACCCTTGGCCAGCAGCGTTTCTATCATCGACTGCGGGTATCCGAGCACGATGGCCAGGTGCAGCCCCGTGTTGCCCGACTTGTCCTTCAGTGCCGGGTTGGCGCCCGAGGCAAGGAGCAGCCCGGCGGCCTCCGCCCCGGTGGCCGATGAGAGCGCCAGGTGCAGCGGTGTATTCTCCGCTCCGTCGCGCGCGTTCGGATCGGCTCCCTTGGCCAGCAGTATCTTGGCGGCCTCGATGCGCCCCAGCCGGACGGCATCGTGCAGGGCGGTGGAGCCCGACGCATTCCTCGCGTCGATGGGTACGCCGCGCTCCAGGAAGAACGACAGGTAGCCCCGGTGGTCGAAGCGGACCGCCTCGTGCAGAACAGTCGCCCCATCGGCGAATCGGGCCCTGGCGTAGTTGGTGTCCCTGACCGCGCGTATGAAGTATGAGAAGTCATCGAGCGATGTCGGAGCGTTGCGCGCGACGAGCAGTTCGGCTATCGCCGCGCTGTCCTGGCTGGCGGGATGCAGAAAGGCGGAGTCCAGGGGCGTTCGGCCGGATTCGTCGCGCGCCGTCAGGTCCGGGTCAAGGGCCAGCAGAACCTTCACCGAGTCGATGGACAGCCGGTCCACCGCGACATGCATCGCGGTCTCGCCGTGCGGACCCTTGAGGCCGATGGAAGCCTGATCGACCAGCGACGCGGTAAAGCCCTTGGCGATCGCCGCGTCGAGCGGGCTGACGCCGGCCTTGTCGGCCACGAAGAAGGACGCTCCTCTCGATACCAGCACCTTCGCGGAGGCTGCGTCGCCCTGGTCAACGGCATAGCGCAAGGGCGTCTTGCCGTCGCCATCGAGCGGATCGGGCTCGGCTCCCATCGCCAGCAGTATGGCTACCATCTCGCTTGACTTCTTGAGCACTGCCGCATGCAAGGGATACCGCCCATCGGCGCCCGGCTTGCCGACCAGGTCCCTTCCCTTGAACAGTGCCTGCAGCCCCGCTGTATCGCCCCGTTCGATGAGGTCGGCAATGTCCGGCTCGACCGTTGCGACGCTGGCCTGTGGTTCGGCCGGTTGCTCAGGCGGCGGCGCGGAAACGCATGAGCCCAGCATCAGGACGGCCAGCACCAGGGCACCGGCTACAACGAGATGCGGCATGCCGCTCTTGAGCGGCACAGGACGGGGTCGCGGATTGTTCATCGATAATTCCTTGCATACGGATTTCAGTATCAATGCTTGAAGCGTACATGAAAGTCTGTTACCTTGATTGTATCAATAATACTGGATGGTTCCACCTGCCATCAATGGTGCTATCACAAGGAGACAGGTATGCGAGTAGGTTTTTGCGTCCCTATGAACGATGTCTGGACAAAGGCGGTGGATGGGCTTCAGCGTGAAGTCGGTGCCGATACCGAGATTATCAGGGGCGTCGATGCGAGCCTTGCCGCCTTCGGTACGCTCGATGCCGTGGTCGCCAACGTACTCGACCGGTCGATATACGAAGCGGCACCGGGGCTCAAGGCCGTGTTCGTGCCGTTTGTCGGCGTGAACCACCTGCCGGCCGATCTCCTGATCGAGCGGGGCGTGTCGGTATTCAACTGCCATGGCAATGCCGAGAGTGTCGCCGAACGGGCTCTGGCCCTGGCCCTGGCAGGCTTCGGCCGCATCATCGAGTACCACAACGACCTTCGCAATCTCAAGTGGCATGGATTCTGGGTCAACAAGGGCCGTGAGGATTTCTGGCACTCGATCTTCCACAAACGGTGCGCGATTCTGGGTGTCGGTGCCATTGGCGAGATGCTGGCCAGGCTGCTCAAGGCCTTCGACTGCACCGTAACCGGATACCGCAGGCGGAGCGGAGCCCCGGCGCCGCGCTATTTCGACTCGGTGACTACCGACCTGCGGGCTGCCGTGACGGGTGCCGATATCGTCTTCGTAACGCTGCCGTTGACTGACGCTACCAAGGGCCTCGTCGGAGCCGCGGAGCTCAAGGCCATGCGCGGCGCCTTCCTGGTCAATGTGGGGCGCGGCGATGTGGTCGACGAGGCCGCGCTCTATGCCGCGCTCAAGGACGGCACGCTCTCTGGCGCCGGTATCGATGTATGGTACCAGTATCCGAAGAACGGATCGATCGAAGGTGCGCCATCGCGTTTCCCGATACACGAGCTGCCCAATGTGATGCTGTCACCCCATGTCGCGGGTTCCACCTACGAGGCGGTGGACATGAACATGGCGCAGACCGTCGAGAATGTCGCCCGCTGGATACGGACCGGTGATGCCGAGCACCGCGTCGACCTCAAGGCTTCATACTGAACGACCAAAGAGCGGGCGTGCCGCCTCGACCAGGAGCTCGGGGTAGGCGCGCCACGCGCTCATCACATCGTAGAGTAGCTCGAACGAGGCGGACTCCCGGTCGAAGGCCAGGAACGGCAGCGCCTCGGCAAGTCTGGCTCCCGGCATCGAATCGCCCAGCACGAATACCGTCTCCAGATCCTGCCGGTCACGAAGCGAGGCCAGGGCCAGTGCCTCCGATGTGGTGGCAAAGAACAGCCTGACCTGGAATTCCGGCTGCGGATCGAGCGAGTACAGCCTTGAAAGCTCGAAGTAGTGTTCGGGCATCGAGAACGCGTCGGCCAGCGGCGCGATGACCGATTCGCGCGGGATGCCGGCGTCGGAATACAGCACAAACTGCCACAGGGTGTATTGATTTTCCTTGCGTATGTCCCTGGCTGCCCTGACGATGCGGTTGATGCACTCGGTGTCATCGGCATCGAGCAGCAGGGTTATCGACGATGCCAGCCGTTCCGGCGATACGAGGAGCGTGTCGATGGCTGCCGGAGTCCGCATGTCGGCAAACGCGATGTATCCGCCGCGCTCGGGCTTGAAATTCGGCGCGACCGGAGCTCCCCATGCCACATCGAAGCTCTCCTCGAAATCGGCCACTGAATCCAGAAAGTCGTCTTCATCCATCCAGTCCGTCTCGACGACCCAGTACGGCGGCCGTTCCAGGAACTCCTTGATGCCGAAGGCGCCGTTCCTGGCGCGCATCTCGGAACCGGGAACGAGCGGCATCGGTTTGAGCTCGGCATCCTGCCCCATGCCCACCATGCCCAGGAAGTCAAAGGTGTCGACCGTCGTCTCGTAGGTATCGTAGGGCAGTCCGAGGTACACGTCCGGCTTGACGACGATGCCCTGGGCCCACAGCAGCTTCGAGCCACGCTCGAAGCCGTCCTTGTTCAGGCTCATGCCGACCTTTTCCAGGGCCTTGTCGTTGACGCTGCCGAGGTCGGCCGATATGCCGATGAACGCGGCATCGGCGAGGAGCTTCGCCGTCTCGTCATCGATGCCGGCGGGATCGAGTCTGGCCTGCAGGCCGACGCCGGTCTCGTTGGCCACCGCCAGCCCCTTGATGTGGGCCTTCCAGTCAGGCCGCTCGTCGATGCGGGGGCCTATGAACCGCGCCTCGTCGGCGCCGGCATCGGAGGCCAGCCGCAACAGCCGTGGAGCGGCGTCCCGCTGGAAGTATCGCGGTCCTCCGGCGGCTGGCCTGAACAGCGGCGACGAGATCGCTCCGCGGCCAATCTCCAGCAGGACCGGTTTGTCGCGCGATGGTTTCAGGATTCCGGACAGATACGGGTCGGGCAGGCCCTCGAGGTCGGGCAGCGTGTTGGGCCTGTAGCGCGGCTTCAGCGAGCGCGCAGCCAGGTCATGCAGCAGTTCCAGGAAGGGCAGCTCCCACTCGCCTTCGATCAGCGCGTCGAACGCCTGCGCCCGGTGTACCGGCTGGCCATGCACGACCTCGGGCCCGCCCGCCACGAAGTGGGTGGCCGGCATGATCGAGCGCATGCGCCTCGTCAGCCAGATGCTGCGATCGAGGTTCCAGTCGAACAGCGTCCATACGACAAGTTCCGGCCTGGCTGCGAGCGCAGCCGCGACGATTGCCGCGTCACCGCCATGATCGGCGGTGTGCTGGTCGAGCAGCATGTTGTCGTCGCGCCTGAGCGCTCCGCGGGCCTCGCCAAACGCTATCAGCCTGGCGGCCATCAGCGGAACATTGTCCCGGGCGCCATCGCCCGATGCATCCTGTCGTGGCAACTGTATGTACAGGGTTCTCATGTCGTGACCGTCGCTCCAGGCCGCGGGTGCGGCTAGGTCGAGGATACTCCGGATTGGTCATGCTCGCATAGGCTTCTGTATCCCGTGGAGTCGGGGAAGCCAGGGAGAGCCGTTGCCCAGGAGCCGCGCAGCGTTGGGGCGGCCACGGCCTCGGCCAGCAGCGACAGGTAGTGCGTCCTGCCTATGCTGGTGCCGCCCATCGAGGCGACGTGATCGGTGCGCACCTGGCTGTCTATCAGCGTGAATCCCGCATCGATGAGCCGCCAGACGAGCGGTATGAAGGCGGCCTTAGAGGCGTCCGGTTCCAGACTGAACATCGACTCGCCGAAGAAGGCGGTGCCGATCGATATGCCGTACAGGCCGCCAACCAGCCGCCCGTCGAGCCGAGCCTCCACCGAGTGGGCCCATCCCAGTTCGAAGAGGCGCTCGTAGGCGGCAACCATCCCGTCGGTTATCCAGGTGCCGCCTTGGCGCGGTCGCGGCGTTCCCGCGCACGCCCGGATCACCGCGGAGAAGTCAGCATCGAGGCTCAGCTCGAAGCGACGCTTCCTGAGCAGCTTGCGCATCGTCTTCGAGACGTGCAGCTCGGATGGCAAGAGCACGAACCGCGGGTCGGGGTTCCACCAGATGATCGGATCGTCTTCGTTGAACCACGGAAACACGCCTTGCCGGTAGGCGGAGAGCAGCATGCCCGGTGACAGGTTGCCACCGGTGCACAGCACCCCCTCCGGTGATGCGGTTTCCGCGGGGGGAAACGGGAACCACTCATCCGCTTCGAACCACGGAAATCGCTGCGCGCCACGCTTCCTTGAGTTTTGAAATGTATCTGCCATGACGCCCGATCAGACGATCGACATGACGATCTCGCCATGTTCGACATCGGCCCGGACCGCTCCGCCGTCCTTGAGCCTGCCAAACAGCACCTCGTCGACAAACCAGGTCTTGACCTTGTCCTCTATGACGCGATTGACGTTCCGCGCACCGAACTCGTCGCTGTAGCCCAGTTCGGCCAGCCGCTTCACGCAGGCTTCGGTCGTCTCGAGGCTGACCTTCTTCTCCACGAGCTGCACCCTGAAGTCGTCGAGCGCCTTGATGACGATGCGCTCTATGATCTCCTGTGGCAGGCGTCCGAAGCGCACGACGGCATCGAGCCGATTGCGGAATTCGGGCGTGAAGGCCTTTTGCACCGCGTCGTCTATCGCCGCCTCCGTAAACGCGCGTTCGCCAAAGCCTATCATCGGCTTGCCTATGTCGCGCGCCCCGGCATTGCTCGTCATGATCAGCACCACGTTGCGGAAATCGGCCTTGCGCCCCTGGTTGTCGGTCAGCGTCGCATAGTCCATGATCGACAGCAGTATGTTGTACACATCGGGGTGAGCCTTCTCTATCTCGTCGAGCAGCACGACCGCATGGGGCGTCTTCCGGATCGCATCGGTCAGCAGCCCGCCTTCTTCATAGCCGACGTAGCCCGGCGGCGAGCCGATCAGCCGGCTGACCGTGTGCTTCTCCTGGTACTCGCTCATGTCGAAGCGATGCAGCGATACGCCCAGGGTATCGGCCAGACGGCGCGCCAGTTCGGTCTTGCCAACGCCGGTCGGCCCGACGAACAGGAAATTGGCCACCGGCTTGTCGGCGGCCCTGAAGCCGGCGCGGCCACGCTTGACGGCCTTGGCCACCGCTTCCACCGCTGGATCCTGGCCAAAGACGCTCGCCTTCAGGTCGGTTTCCAGCGTAGCCAGCCGGTCGCGTTCACCCTGCGTCACGCTCTTCTCGGGTATGCGCGCTATCCTGGCCACGACGGTCTCTATCTCGGGGCGGCCTATGGCCAGCGTACGGGTAGCCCCGTCGTCGGCGCTGTCCGCGGCGGCCGATGGCGCGTCGGCACTGGCTGCGTCGGCGCTGGCAGCGTCGGCGCTGGCAGCATCAGCTGGCGCGGCCTCGGCCACCGAGGCCACCCTGGCCACCTTGTACGCCTGTATGCGGGCCCACGCGCCAGCCTCGTCGATCACATCTATCGCCTTGTCCGGCAGGCGGCGTTCGGTTATGAACTGCGCCGACAGCTTGGCCGCCAGCTCTATCGCCTCGTCGCTGTAGGTTACGTTGTGGTATTCCTCGTACTTGGGGCGGAGGCCCTTGAGTATCTCCACGGCTTCGCCGACCGTCGGCTCGACGATGTCTATCTTCTGGAAGCGTCTTGACAGGGCCCGGTCCTTGTCAAAGAACTTGTTGTACTCGTCGTAGGTCGTCGAGCCGATGCAGCGCAGCTTTCCGCTCGTCAGGGCCGGCTTCAGGAGGTTCGACGCGTCCATCGATCCGCCGGACACGGCGCCGGCGCCGACGATCGTATGAATCTCGTCGATGAACAGGATCGCCTTTTCCTTCTTCAAGAGCTCGTCTATGATGCGCTTGATGCGTTCCTCGAAGTCGCCGCGGAACTTGGTCCCGGCGATGATGGAACCCATGTCCAGCGAGTATATCGTGTAGTCACGCAGCCGCGGTGGCACCGTGCCATCGACGATGCGCTGGGCCAGACCCTCGGTTATGGCGGTCTTGCCGACGCCAGCGTCACCCACATGAATCGGGTTGTTCTTGAGCCTGCGGCACAGCACCTGGATGCTGCGCTCTATCTCGGCCTCGCGGCCAATGACCGGCTCGAGCTTGCCTTCACGGGCGGCCTTGGTCAGGTCGGTGGTGAATCGGTCAAGAGCGCCCGCGCGTACCGTGGTGCGTGTCTTCTGGCGCCCGGCGGCCTCGTCGTCATCGTCATCGTCATCCGGGCCGGAGAACGGCGCACCCTCGGCATTTTCCGCCTCTTCACCCGTGACGGCATCGGGCGGCACGTCGCTCAGGTCGACATCAAACCCGTGCGATATCACCTCAAGCAGGTGCAGGCGGTTCACGCCGGCCTTTCTCAGGTAGTAGGCCGAGTAGTTGCGTTCCTCATCAAAGAGCGATACGAGAATCTCCGGGATGCCCACTTCGGCCTTGCCGGCACCCTGGGACTGCAGCACGGCGCGCTCGATGACGCTCTGGAAGCCCGCGGTCTGGATCGGTTCCTGGTTCTTGACCGCCGGAATCTTCTGCTCGAAGTAGGCTTCCATGCCGAGCTGAATGTGTTCGATGTCCGCGTCGCAGGCCGTCAGTATCGACCTGACCTGCTCGAAGGACAGCGAGGCGTACAGGATATGCTCGGGCGTCAGGTACTCGTGTCCCCTGAGCTTGGCTTCGTTGTACGCGGCGTTGAATATCGCTTGAACCTGCTGGCTAACCTTCATATTCCTTTAGGCCTTCTCCATGATGCACTTGAGCGGGAAGCCATTCTCCCTCGCCATCTCGTGCACCCGATTGATCTTCGTGGCGGCAATATCGTAGGTGTAGGTGCCCACGACGCCTTTCCCCTTGCGATGGACGTCGAGCATGATGCGCGTGGCGTCCAACAATTCCCTGTGAAAGACTGACATGATGACCGCCACGACGAACTCCATCGTCGTGTAGTCGTCATTCAGGAGTATAACCCGGTATTCGTCCGGTTCTTTTGTATCGGTATCCTCTTCAAACAGGACGCCGCCTTCAGTCTCGTTTTTTGTTGCCACCGTACCCTAAAATAAACAACACGGCCAATAAAAACAAGGAGCGCGGCATGTCTCGACTGCCCAGGGAGCCCGCTCCATCTTTCCGCGGGTACGCGGCAAGGATACCGCTCCGATCCCTGGCGCTCGCAAGCGGTCGATTTTTACCAACACCGGAGCCGTTTCCGCCGTAGTATGTAGTATATGCGTGAACCCGAAGCCGCGCCGCACAGCGCCCGTCCTGCCGCTGCCCCGAGCGCCTCACAGCTTCGCGACATGGCCCTGCATGGTGGAGACGACGCCAGGGACGCGTTCCGTGCGCTCTGGGACGGTTACTACCGGCGCCTGTCGGCATTCGCGGCGGCATACCGCGGCCTGCCTGCCGCGGATCGCCACGACGCCGTGGCGGACGCCCTCATCGCGGCCTTCAAGGCCCTGCCGTCGTTCGATCCGCGCCGGCCGCTGTCGCCGTGGGTATACCGCATCGCGGCCAACCGCTTCTCCGACATCGCCCGCCGCGCCGCCCGCGTTTCCACGCTGCCGGTCGGTCCCGCCGCCGGACCAGACCCTTGTTCCGTCACGGCGGGCGGCTCTTCGACCGGCTCGGTTGACCCGCCCGCGCCGGGCGACCACGCCGCGGAGTCAGCCGACCGCGACCTCGCCCAGCGGTGCCGCGCGGCGATAGCCGCCTTGCCGGATTCGGATCGACGGATCGCGATGCTGCGCTTCTATGAGGATTTCAGCGCCTCCGATATAGGCTCGGCGCTCGGCATGGCCGCCGGCACGGTGCGCTGGAGGATTTCCGTCATACGGTCGCGGGTCAAAGCCGCCGCGGGGGAGGATACGCGATGAACCTGGATGATGCACTCAGAGCGGCCTTCGATAGCGAAACGGCTGGCGTTCCGGAGCGGCGGCCGAGCGCCGCCGAGGTGTCGCGGGCCTGCGCCGTTCCTGGAGCCGGCGGCGGCCGGACCCGCATGCCGGGCTGTCTCGTTCCGGTCCTGGCGCTGGCGGCCGCCTCGGTCGTCGCGCTCTGCATGAACCCCGCGTCCGCGCGGTTCATGCGTCCCTTCGCGATCGAGCTTGCCGAGTCACTGCCCGACGAGGCAGCCTCAGGCTTCGCCGATTTTGTGCTCGAGGCCGGAGCGTCGTACCGGTCATCAGAAGATCGTCTCTAATCTGGAGGTTCTCATGTCAAAGCGTGTTTGGCTTCCGCTGCTGATTGTGGTCGTGGTGTTCCTTGTTACGGTGATGTTCTGTGGCGTCGGACTCTGGGTATACGTCGACGCGCCATCACTGGTCCTGGTTCCCATCGCGCCGTTCCTGTTCATGACGCTGTCGTACGGCTGGAGCGCCACCCGTGCGGCCTTCCGGGCACCTCTGAAGGCAGAATCGACGAGGCGGGAGCTCGAGCTGTCCGCCCTGTACTTCAAGACCTTCGGCACTGCCATATGGTGTTTCGGCGCGCTCGGCAGCCTTACCGGTGTCATCGCCCTGCTGGTCAGCCTGACAGACAAGGCGAAGGTTGGCCCCAATGCGGCCATCGCGCTGATCACCTCCCTGTATGCGGCGCTCTTCACCGTGGGGCTCACCCTGCCATTCCTGTCAGCCGCCCGGAAGCGCCTGGCCGAGCTTGGCTAGCCGACTGTCTTGACTCTCGGCGCGGGGTAGCGGCATATTGATGGATACAGGCTTTGATGGAGAAGAGTAGCCGGATCATCGCGCCCAGAGAGAGGGCCGCCCGTGGCTGGAAGGCGCCCGACGCGATACCGACGAAAACCACTCCGGAGCCGCTCCGTGAACGCCGCCGTGCGCGGCAACTAATGGCAGCCGGGTGCGCCCGTTACAGCAGTTCGAGAGCGGCCGCGGTGCCTGAAAAGAACCGTGGCCGAAGTAAGGTGGTACCGCGGATTCCGCGAGCCTTGAGCCGACGTCGTCGGCGCCAGGCGGTCTCGATGCACGGCGACGTGCGGGGGCTGAACGGGATTCGTCCTTACGCTTCAGAGCGCCGGGAAACGTTCCGGCGGGGCGTATGGACGCGCCTCGTCAGGATGCCTCCCGTGTCGAGGAGTACCGTATGAGTTTTCCCGTTTCCACCATCCGCCATTCACTGTCCCACGTGATGGCCGAAGCCGTCGTCAAGCTGTACCCGGGCACCAAGGTCGCCATCGGTCCGGCCATCGATGATGGCTTCTACTACGATTTCCAGCTGCCCGCCCCCATCCAGCCGGACGACCTTCCCGCCATCGAGAAGGAGATGCGCCGCATCATCTCGGCCAACGTGCCGTTCAAGCGGGTCGAAGTGTCCAAGGCCGAGGCGCAGGCCATGTTCGCCGGGGAGCCATTCAAGCTGGAGCTGATAGACGGCCTCGAGGACGGCACCATCTCGATCTACGAGCAGGGCGCGTTCAGGGATCTGTGCCGCGGACCGCACGTGGACTCGACCCGCGACCTTCGCCCCGATGCCTTCAAGCTGCGATCCGTCGCCGGCGCCTACTGGCGCGGAGACGAGAAGCGTCCGATGCTCACCCGCATATACGCCTACGCGTTCGGCAGCAAGGCCGAGCTGGAGGCCCATCTCAAGATGCTCGAGGAAGCGGAGCGGCGCGACAATCGCAAGCTCGGCAAGGAGCTGGACCTGTTCAGCACCCACGAGGAGGCCGGCCCTGGCCTGATCTACTGGCATCCCAAGGGTGGCCGGTTCCGCGTCGAGCTCGAGAACTGGTGGCGCGACGAGCACTACAAGAATGGCTACGAAATACTCTTCACCCCGCATATCGGCAAGAGCTGGCTATGGGAGACCTCTGGACACCTGGGTTTCTACAAGGAAGGCATGTACGCTTCCATGAAGGTGGACGAGGACGATTACTATATCAAGCCGATGAACTGCCCGTTCCACATCATGATCTACAACAACGGTGTCCACTCGTATCGCGAGCTGCCGATGCGCTGGGCCGAGCTTGGCACCGTCTACCGCTACGAGCGCTCGGGCACCCTGCACGGCCTCATGCGCGTCCGGGGCTTTACCCAGGATGATGCGCATATCATATGCACCCCCGAGCAGATCGGTGATGAGATAGCCGAGGTTCTGCGTTTCTCCCTGTTCATGCACAAGACCCTCGGCTTCAATGATATCAAGGCCTACCTGGCCACCAGGCCGGCGGGAGACGGAGCGGTCGGAGCGCCGGAGATGTGGAACACCGCGCTCGAAAGCCTGCGCAAGGCTGTTGACAAGGAGGGCCTGGCCTATGAGATGGATGAAGGCGGCGGCGCCTTCTATGGCCCCAAGATAGACCTGAAGGTCAAGGATGCGATCGGCCGCGAATGGCAGCTGACCACCATCCAGTTCGACTTCAATGAGCCCGAGCGGTTCGACATGACCTACATCGATTCCGATGGCCAGAAGAAGCGCCCGTACATGGTGCATCGGGCCTTGCTGGGGTCAATCGAGCGTTTCTTTGGCGTGTACCTCGAACATACCGCGGGTGCCTTCCCGATATGGCTGGCGCCGGAACAGGCGGCGGTGATTCCGGTTGGCGCCGATTTCAACGACTATGCCGGACAGGTCGCGGCCGAGCTCAAGAAGGCCGGCCTCCGGGCCGGCGCCATGCTGTCCGATGAGCGGATGAATGCCAAGATACGCGACGCCCAGGGGCAGAAGGTCCCGTACATGCTCGTGGTCGGCGCCAAGGAGCGGGATGAAGGCACCGTCGCCGTCCGCGTGCGCGATGGCCGCCAGCTGCCGGCCATGAAGGTCGCGGAGTTTGTGGACATGGTCGGACGGCTTGTCGCCGCCAGGTCATTGGAACTGTAGCAAGCATCCGGCCGGGCGCAGTACGCCTGGCCGGCATCGGGTGGCCCATGGACGGAACATCGGCAAGACCGGGGGCACGGGTGCTCCTGGTCGTGGCGCTCTCAATGCTGTCATGCCTCGTGCTGGTGCTCGTGCGGTACGGGCTGACAGGTCGTTTCTCACAGAGCTACCTGATATGGAATCTGGTCCTGGCCGCGGTGCCGGTGCTGATAGCGCGCTATGGCACGCTTCTGGCGTCGCGACAGATGACCCCCAAGCGGTCGCAGGTCTGTACCATTGGTTCTTTTGTGATATGGCTGGTCTTCTATCCCAACGCGCCGTATGTATTTACCGACTTCATCCATGTTGTCAGGCGGGCCAATCTCGGCGCGGTCGCGCTGCCATGGCTGTCGCAGGCCGACCTGCTCTGGTACGACATCGTGATGAACGCGGCCTTCGCCTTTGTCGGGCACTACATGGGGCTGGTTTCGATGTACATCATGCATGGCGCGATGCGGGCCATGTTCGGCAGGGTAGCGGGGTGGTCGCTGATGGTGCCCGCCATACTCCTGTCCGGTTTTGGCATACACATCGGCCGGTTTTCGCGATTCGACAGCTGGGATCTGGTCATGCAGCCGGTGCAGACCATGCGCGTCATTTCGCAGTCACTCTCCGACCCGGCGGCATTGCTCTTCTCGACGGCCTTTGCCTTCTTCATCGCCCTGACCTACATCATATTCTACATCGTCAAGCGGGCAGATCTGCGCTAGACCGCTCATCGAAATTCATGTTCTCGATCCGCGTCGCGTAGAACTGCTCTGCCGCCACCTGGGTATTGGCGACGTAGGTGTGCAGCGAATCGTAGTTGTCAAAGATCAGCGAAACGAGATCGGAATCGATGAACCCGTTGTCCGCCATCTGGCTCATGATCCTGCTCATCCCGGCCTTCTCCATGCCACCCCTGTATGGCCGCTCCTCGATCAGGGCCGTGAATATGTCCGAAACGGCTATGATTCTTGATCCGACAGACATCTGCGGCCCCTTGATGTGGAAGGGATACCCGCTGCCGTCGAGCCGCTCGTGGTGGAACGCGGCATATTCGGCGATATCATGGAGGCCGTCAATGGAGTTGATCACGTTGTAGGAATAGTAGGCATGCGATTTGATGATCGCGTATTCATCGCGCGACAGGCCGCCGGGCTTGTTCAGAATGCTGGACGGTACGGCCAGCTTGCCAAGATCATGCAGGTTGCTCGCTATCCGTATATTCTGGATCTCGGGCTCGCTGCATCCGTAGCACCGTGACACCATGTCGGCACATGCGGCCACTCCCGAGGTATGCGTAGCGGTATATGGAGACTTGAAGTCGATCAGATCCTTGAAGAGCTTGGATATCATTTCGAGCCGATCGGTGCCGATCTCGACCGTTCTCAAGGGGCCTCGCGAGAACAGCAGCGAGTAGAGCCGCGGAGAGGCTATGTCGAGCCAGAAATCCTCCGATCCGGATATCTCCAGGAAACGATCGACCAGGGCGCCCTCTATGACCGTGCCGCGCAACGACCGTATGTGCCGCTGGATCGAATCAACCTGCAGCAGTATGTGCGTACTTCGGCTGAGCATGCGCTCCACCAGGTCGGCCAAGAGGATGACCTGCGCGCCAAGAACATATTCCGTATCGATGGTTTCTTTCGATTCCTGCCAGGCAGACCACTCGGTATGGTGGTATCTGAGATACTTGCCCAGCCCGGCAAACTCGGGCAACCGGCCCAGCAGCAGCTCGCCCTTGATGCAATGGATCTGCACGTGTTCTTCTTCGAACCTGTGCAGGGCGAGTTTCTCCTCGCTGGTAATGGCCCCGACGTCATGCAGCAACGAAGCGGTGAAGATGCTGGATACCCGATCCGGTGGAAGGCATAGACTCTCGGACAGCTTCCACGCAATATAGGCGGTGCGCAATTGATGCATCGCTATGGCCGGGTCGGCGAGGTCGATCGCATCCGACAGCGACAGGAGTACATTGCCCAGGTTGGTTCCACCAGGCTCGTGCACGAAGAACCTCCAATGGAATTATCGTTTCAACTATTGGTACTGGCCGCGACAGATGCAGGCACGTTCATGCCTCTTCGATCATCTGATAGTTTCCTGAGTATAAAATTCGAGTATATGGGTGTCAAGCGAGTTGAAATATTTTTTCACTCGATAACATATTCGATTGAATGGAAATTATAGGCTGTCCGCGATGGCAGTCAGACCCGGGGCTCCGGCTGTCGCCCCGTGGGGAACCTGAGCCTGAAACGGGCACCGCCGGCCGTCTCCACGGTGTACTCGGCCCTCAGCTGGGCCGCGAGCAGCTCTACCAGCTTGAGCCCGAAGCCGCCTGAAGCCGCCGGATCGACACCGGCCGTGAATCCGATCCCATCGTCGGCAATCTCGAGTATCAGTTCATCAGAATCCCTCGTCAGCCGTACCGTGATCGTGCCGCGCCGCCCGCCAGGAAAGCCATGTTTGAGGCAATCCGTGACGAGCTCATTGACGATGAGGCCTATCGATACGGCCCGTTTCATGTCGATCGTCGCCGGAGCAATGGTCCGCTCCACCGCGATGGCCCGCACGTCCGCACCCTGGCTCTCCGATGCGGAATCGACGACCCTGCCTATGTAGTCGACCAGGTCGATATCGCCTATGCCGCCCGTGTTGTAGAGTATGTCGTAGAGCGAGGCGAGGGCCGAGACCCTGGCACCCAGCGTTTCGAGCGATGCCTTGGCCTCGGGAGCGCTGACCTTCGCGGACTCTATACCGACGAGACTCGCGATGATGGCCATGCTGTTCTTGACCCTGTGCTGCAACTCGCGCAGCAGGATAGCCATCTCGGCGTTGGCCTTTGTCAGGTCTTCGGTCCGTGATGCTATCTTCACCTCAAGCGAGGCACGCTCGGCGTCAAGAAGGGCAATGGCCCGCTTGCGCTGTGATGATGACCGCGCAAGCCCCAGGACCAATGCCGATTCTGTCACCAGCAGGACGAACACAGCCAGCAACATCGGCCAGTACCGGTCCAGGAGGGTGCGATTCCGGAACAATATCTTCGCGCCTGGCGGGAGGCGTTTGTCATCGATGTGCCATCGCTCCAGCGCCCTCGCATCGAACCAGTAGCCCATGGTCGAAGCCGCATAGGCCGCCTGCGATGCCGGCGCGGCCGCATCGCCGCTGGCCGCCAGCTGGCCAATGATGCGACCGAGCTGGACGGCGCTGACCGAGTATCCACCGACTATTCCCGTTCCGATCAGCGAGTCGAAGTGGCTGAAGACCGGAACAGGCGCCGCTCCAGAGAGCTCGGTAGCGATGGCCGCGGCGGAAAGCGCAGTGCCATTCCTGTCGCGCTGAACGGGAAGGTAGAAGATGGCCGCATCGGCGCTCAGGGCTCTGGCCCGGGCAAGCAGTTCGGCCTGGGTGTAGTCGTCCCATATCTCTATTGCGGTCGGGGCGAAGACCGAGGCCATGCCGCGCATCTGTTCCGATCGGGCCAGACCGATGCCGCTGCGATCCGCTACCACGACGATGCGCCTGACCGATGGCAGGAGCATGGGTATGGTCCGCATGGCCGTTTCCAGATCCGATGCCGTCGAATAGCGGCGCTCGCGTCCCGTTCCAGGCCCCAGCGCCGGCGACGGAGCATAGTGCAGGACGTAGCGACGCGCATCCCCGAAGAGCCCGGGATTCGACAGCAGCAATGAGGCTGCCTGCTGGCTTTCGGTTATCACCGCATCGAGATTGACATTCCGGTACTTCTCGGCGAGTCCCGCGGCAAGGGCAGCCTGCGCATCGCTGGCGTTTACAAGATCGGAATCGAGGTTTTCCTCAAACAACACGGGCCTGGGGCCGCCACCAAAGGCTTCAATGCCTTCGCCGATGCCCTTGACGATGCCGGTTTCCCAGGGCAGATGGCGCGAGTATGAATAGATGACAAGCACCCTGCGAACGCCAACCTCAGATGCCTGTGCCGATGCCGCCATTGGAATGGCCATACCGAGCGCTATGCAGGTCAGCAATTCAAGAAGGGGCGATCGCCGCTTGATGTACAAACGCTGCCTCCCAGGCTCGTCAAGTATAGGATCGAAACCATCAATATGCAAAGAAGACTGAGTTGAGAAGGCGAGGCAAGCCTCATGTTGGGCGGAAATTGCAGAAATTGCGGGCTATATGGGCATGATGGCGTTGTGCCCGGGGCAGAATGGGCCTATGATTGAAGAAATCCATACTATTGGAGGTAACCGTGCGTTTGAACAAGTTGCTGCTATTCTGCCCCATGGTAGCGATACTGGCGATCTCGTGTGCTACCGCTCCGCCGGTTGTCGTCGACACTACGCCAAAGCCGGAAGCTGAAATGGCAAAGGCTACGGAACAACGGGCATATATCAAGGACAATGGCCTTGATGCCTATGCCCCTGACACCTTCAAACAGGCCGAGGATTATTTCGCGGCAGCCAACAAGGTCTACGGAACGGACAATGTCAAGTCAAAAGAGCTCCTTGATCTTGCCCTGCCGCAGTATGAGCAGACCGTGACCACCGGATTCACGAAGAAGATCGCCGAGAAGAAGGCCGCCGCCGATACATCGAAAGCAAAGGCGGATGAACAGAAGGCCAAGGTGGCCGCCAAGGACAGCTATGCGGCTGCCGAGGCCGCATACGCGAAGGCTGTGACTGATGCGGCCGCGGGGCAGTACGCCTCATCGGTCACCTCCTATCAGGAAGCGGCGAAGAAGTATGAAGAAGCCGCAACGATTGCTGCCGCGGCTCGAGCCCAGGCGCAAGCCGCTCTCGACAGCGCCAGGACTTCGCTCCAGTCGACTGCCGAGCGCCTCAAGGAGATCGATACCGAGATGGCCGCAGGGCAAGGAGGCACACCATGAGACACACCCGCAAGATCTGGCTCATTCTGGGCATAGTGTTGCTGTCGGGCGCCGTCACGGCCTTTGCCCAGAACTCGCTGACTGAAAACCCCAATTACATCAAGGCTGTCGATATGCAGCGCATGGCCCAGCAGTACTATGATGCCGGCGACTACCAGAAGGCGACCGAATATTCGCAGCAGGCGGAGCAACTGTCAAAGGTCGCGCTTGCAGAGTCTGAAAAGCAGCGCATGAAGTGGATGGCCAACAGCTACAAGAATCGGGCTGCCGAACGCATCGCGTTTGGCGAGAAGAACCACGCGGCAACACGATATCCCGATGTATGGACACAGGCGAAGACCTCGTTTGGAATCGCCCAGAAAACTTTCGATGCGGAGGCATATCAGGACAGCGTCGATGCCAGCACCAAGGTGATTGACCTCATGGCCGGGGTGGAACCGGAACAGAGAGTGGCAACCGCGCCGGCGCCGAAGCCGGCCGCATCGAAGGCCCTGCCCGCGGTGTACGAGGTACGGCTGATCGAATCGGCCCGGGACTGTTTCTGGCGAATCGCGGAGTACCCGTTTGTGTATGGCGATCCCTGGAAGTGGCGCCTCCTCTACGAGGCGAACAAGGACATGATCCCCGACCCGAACAACCCGGACCTGATCCTGCCCGGCATGCTCATGAAGATCCCGAGCGCTTCGGGCGAGGTCCGCGAAGGAACCTGGGTTCCCACGCCGTAGGCGTTTGCGCGTCGGCTTCCAGGCCGCATGGCATTCTGAACGAAGAAAGGGCCGCCGGGGGAAAACCCTGGCGGCCCTTTTGTCATCTATGCCCGGCCAATCGGAGGCGCGACCGTGCGCGCTCCAGGCGCGCTCCGGCAACCTGGCTCGCCCCGGCCTGCCATTGACGACCTCAGATTTCCTTCCACCGCCGGCAGGCCTGGAAGTGGCCGCCGCCGATGTCCATCAGCTCGGGCTCCGCCTCGGCCGAGCACTCCGGTTTGGCATACGGGCAGCGCGTGTGGAAGCGGCAGCCCGGCGGTATGTTTGCCGGCGATGGTATCTCGCCCGAAATCGGCAGCTCCTTGATGATGTCGACCTTGCCGGTCTTCGGTTCCGGTACGGCATCGATCAGGGCCTTGGTGTAGGGGTGTTTGGGATCGTCGATGATCATGTCGGCCGGCCCCAGTTCAACGATGCGGCCAAGGTACATGACCGCGATGCGGTCGGTAAAGTAGCGTGCCGTCGACAGGTCGTGGGTGATGTACAGGTACGTCAGCCCCAGGTCCCGCTGCACATCCTTCATCATGTGCAGAATTTCGGCGCGTGTGGACAGGTCTATCATCGATACCGGTTCGTCGGCGACGAGCATCAGCGGGTTGAGGATCAGCGTGCGTGCCGTCGCGACGCGCTGACGCTGGCCGCCGGAGAGCATGTGCGGATAGCGCCCCATGAACTCCTCCGGCGGATTGAGCTTCACCTCGTTGAGCGCCTTGATGATCATGCGCTCGTGCTCGTTGTGGTCGCCTTCGATCCTGTGGATGATCAACGGCTCCTCCAGAACGTCCTTGATCTTGAACCGCGGGTTCATCGAGGCGTACGGATCCTGAAAGATCATCTGCACCTGGCGGCGGTACGCGTGCGTACGATCCTTGTTCGTCCTGGTCACATCTTCGCCATTGAACACGATCGACCCGCTGGTCGGCTCCAGCAGCTTCATCACCAGCTTGCCGGTCGTGGTCTTGCCAGAGCCGGACTCGCCGATCAGGCCGAATATCTCGCCACGCCGTATGCCGAAGCTGATGCCATCCACCGCCTTGACCACCTTGCGGTTCCTGCCGGTCAGGGTCTGGGTCAGGCTCTGGTGGGGAGCGAAGTGCTTCTTGAGATCCTTGATCTCAAGAATGATGTCATTGTCTTTGATGCTCATGAACCGCACCTCCAGCAGGCCACCATGTGGCCGGGTTCCACTTCCAAGAGCGGTGGTTCTTCCGTGCGGCACTTGTCAATGACCTTGTGGCAGCGAGGATGGAATCTGCACCCCTTGGGGGGATCGATGAGATCGGGCGGCGTTCCCGGTATGTACGAGAGTGTGTCGACCTTCTTGCGCAGCAGAGGCGTCGCCTGCAGCAGCTTCTCGGTATACGGATGCATCGGTCCCTGTTCGCCGTATATCTGCTGGTTGGTGCCCAGCTCGGCAATCTTGCCGGCATACATCACGCATATCCGGTCCGACACTTCTGCCTCGAGCGAAAGGTCATGGGTGATGAAGATGAACGACAGGTCAAACGTCTTCTTGAGCTTCTTGAGCAGGTTGATGATCTGTGCCTGCACGATCACGTCGAGCGCCGTGGTGGGCTCGTCGAGTATGACCAGCTTTGGCTTCAGGAACAGCGCCGTCGCTATGACGATCCGCTGCTTCATGCCACCCGACAACTCGTGCGGATACCGGCCCATCACCTCGGCGGGCAGGCCGACCAGTCCCAGGTACTCCTTGATCAGTTCCTCCGCCTGGACCTTGTCCATCTGGCGGTGCTCCTGCAGGGTCTCGAGCATCT